>Ga0209210_1000058_pt1 | contig 152650 bp, 166 predicted proteins | sample RifGroA1_FD_183991 | JGI IMG/M metagenome (GOLD analysis project Ga0209210, IMG submission 183991) | Contaminated groundwater microbial communities from Rifle, Colorado, USA - Rifle Groundwater A1 (SPAdes) (version 2) | ecosystem: Environmental > Aquatic > Deep subsurface > Groundwater >... | reverse complement strand
TAAGGGATATTTTTGTACAGGTTGTGGAACAGACTTTGAAAGAGCTTTGTCGTATGTACAGAATCAAGAGTTGCATCATTCAATTCACTAGGACGCTGTCGCCTTTAGGCGAACAGAGGATGTCACAATTGATTGAAATTATTAATTTATTAAAAGAAAATAAAGCAGATTATTATTAATAGAAAACATAAATGGGATAAGTTAATGTGTAAGGTTATTTGTTATTATAATCTTTTAATTTATTATTTACTGATTACCTCTTCTTACCTCTCTCTTTATCTTGCCAGGCAACAAAACCTATAGCAATAAGATATAAAATAAACCCTACTTTTGGAATAATTAAAGATAAACTAAACCAGCCGGGATATTTTCTCTTTTCAAATATTCTCCATGTTGCAATTATTACTAAAACAAATAAAGCAATCCACCCAAATAAAGGTATAAGTATTAAAAATGTCCAGGCCCAATGAAAACCACCTAATTGAAGAATCATTGCAATGTTTAATACAGGAATCCATGCAAACCAGGGGTTTTTATATTTCAGTTTTTTTGCAATTTTCATCCATGCAAATGCAAAATAGATATAAATTCCAATAGCTAATATAACCAAGAAAACTCCCAAAGCGATTAACCCCCCAAAAATAGCCCACTTAATAAAAGAATCATTAAAATAATTCACCGAATCAATTGCAAATCCTGACAATACCATTTTATTTGATATCTACCTCTTTTATAACAAATGACTAAATCCCCGACTATTTTTAAATGTTTGTCCGATTAATCAATTTTAATAAAGACAAACTAACAATCCCTGTTGTGAATAATTGAATTAAGGGACTTAATCCAATTCCAAATATAGTGGGCATTGCAGAGGTGTAAGCCCATCTTCCTCTTGAAACAGAATATAATTCAATTATTGTTGAGATTATTAAACTAAAGATTATAATAAAAGTATAATCTTTTAGCCCTGGCTTGTCTATCCATTTAGGTGATTTATTGATTAAGGATATTAACATAAATATCAATCCTATCAAAAAAACATCTGTAAGAGATGCAATTATCAAATGGGTAGTTGGAGGAATTCCTGTTAAATCTATATAAAACTGATAATGTGAAAACTCCCATATTATGTTTAGAATAAAAACTATGACTAACAGTAAAACAATCTTTAACTTTTTCATGAAAATGTTAGGAATTTTTATATTATATAAGTTTCCTTTAATAGTTTATATAAATCTTGAATCTTGTTAGGATTTTTTCTTTTGAAAAGTTCTGCTGTTTTTTCAATTAACCTTTTACGAAGAAGATAGGTATTAGCCCATTGAGCATAACCAAACCATCCCTGTAGCTTTGCTATAAGTTGCTCATCACTTATAACTTCTTCATTATACAAATTTAGGTATTTATCGAATTTTTTTAGGAAGTATTTTCTATTTCTTTTTCTTAGAATTTTATGTTTATAGAAAATCCTGTAACCTAAAAAAGTAATCCCTTTTTGCAGAGAAATAATCTCTGATTTGTTTGGATGTAACTCTAGTTTCATTCCTTCTAAAAAGTTTATAATTTTTTTCTTAAAATATTCCAAACGCTTTTTACTTCTGTGCAAAATTACCATATCATCAACATATCTAATATAGTACTTTGCTTTTAATTCATGTTTGACAAAATAATCTAAATCGTTAAGATAAACATTAGCAAAAAATTGAGAAGTATAATTCCCAAGTGGCATTCCTTTACCTTTTACTGGGATATCAAAATTATTTAATACTTTTTGTACAAGCCAGATTATTTTACCGTCTTTTACTTTTCTTTTAATGATATTCAATAAGGTTTTATGATCCACATTGTCAAAATAGCGAGAAATATCTGATTTTAATACATACCCCTGCACTTGATTTTTGCTTCCCCCAGATTTTTGTCGAACCAACCTTCCATTTCTGGAAATTTTTCTTTTAAAGGCATCAAATCTTTCAATTGCTAAATGTGTTCCTTTATCTCTTCTACTGGCATAAGAATCATAAATAAATATTCTTTCAAAAATCGGTTCTAAAATGTTTACAAGCATGTGATGAACAATTCTATCTCTAAAAGCAGATGCATGAATTGTTCTTGTTTTTGGGTCTCTTACTATAAATCTTTTTAGAGAACGAGTATTATAAGTCATATTTATTAGCTCTTCTTGTAGCTGTTTTAAATTCTGTTCTGCATTTTTATCAAATTCAATAAATGCTTGTTTTTTTGCCTTTCCTCTTTTTGCTTTGGTGTAAGCCGATACTAAACTCTCTGTTGAGCAAAGCTTCTTGTATAAATTTTTGTATGTTTTCATATTAATGATTGTGCCCTAGAGAACAGGTTATTCCGAGAGACGAATTCGTGTTAGCAGGATTCCTGTTGCAGTTCAGGTTAGCCCTGTCCGAATTCGCGTTGAACCTAGCGACAGCTTTAGCACAATCATTAAGCTTCAAGAATTTAAGTTCTTGAGGCCCTAAAAATTCCTTAAAATTTTCAGAGTATCACTGCGACTTTAGATTTCACTCTAAACTTACCCAAGGTTTTTCATTACTACTAACTATTGTCGCTGTATTTTATGGCTCCAAAATAGCGCTATGATTGTGCATGTAGCCTGTTGAGTGCCTATTATATATGTATTCCATAAAGGAACAATTTATTAGGCCCTCTAGGGCTTTACAGATTACATATTTTGCTTAATAGAATTATGGAAATTATGTTACCTTTCTTTAATAGTATTATAATAGAAAGATTTATAAAGTATGATTTTATAGTATTATTAACTATAAAGTGATACTAAATAACATAAGATAAGATGAAACAAAAAATAAGTATAACAATTGATGAAGAAAAATTGATAGTAGTTGAACAACTATTAAAAAATGGAAGGTTTAGAAATAAGTCCCATGTTTTAGAGTACAGTCTTGAAAAATTTTTGAAGGAGGAACAAAAAAATGATTTATAAAAATTCAACAGAATTAATGCAATTAGCAGGATATCCTGTTTATATGAGTGATATTGCTGATGCTTGCTTACTTGGAAGATTAAACCTATTTATGATAGGAGACACTGGTTCTGGAAAGACACAACTTGCAAGAGACATGATGGATAAGTTTGGTGATAAAACAGTTTATATTCTTGGAAGAAATGATATGGATACAAGAGAACTATTTCAGCAAATTAACCTTGAGAAATTAAAAACAGCAAAAACTAGTGCTGAAATAAAAGAACTTACTGATAAAATTAATTATCATCTTGTTGTTGTGGATGAATTACCTAATTGTGTTCCTTCTGTAAGAGGTCAGTTATTTAACTTATTCGATGGGTTTGTTGAAGTTAATGGAAAAGCTTATCCTATCGGAAGAGGATATTCAATAGGAGTGGCAGCTGGAAATCTTGGGCAGAAGTTTACAGAGTCTTCTAATGATTTAGGAAGAGCATTAAAAGATAGAATGCATGTTATTATAGACTCAGATTATTTTTCTCCTAAACCATCTGATACACTTGAAATTTTAGCAGAAAATACAAATCCAAGAGTAAACTTTCAATCAGATGGTTTAGATCAGTCTGAAGAAATAATAAATAAACATAATGAATTAGTAAAGCAAAGCACCCCATTTGAAAAGCTTGTTTTAGCTAACTATCTTGTTCATGGTTTAGATTATTGCAATAATGGAATGAGCAAGCGTAAACTTAAAGATCAATGGCCTGCAGCAATAACTAGTCATGCAAAAGGGTCTGATGAAGCTTTAGTGTTGCCTTTATCAACAAGGGCAGCTAAATCAACAATAAGATTGTCTCAAGCTCTTGATAGTATTGTTCAAGGAAAAGCAGGCAAACCAGTAGATATTAATCTTTTAGAGTCAATGATGCAAGCTTATAAGTTTGTAGCTGCATATTCTGGAGTATTGAATGATGCTTCTGTTGATGCAAATTATAGTGGAGATAAATATAAGACTTTAGATGCAGTTATTCAAACAACACAAGCACAAGTTCAACAGCAAGAAGATAATATTCGTGCAGGATTAGAAATGGTGAAATCAAGAAAAGTAAACCAGAAAATTCTTGATAGATTTACGGGAAGATGGACCTTTATGAGGGATATTTTAACATATCTTGCTCAACAGGAAGGTGCTAAAAATGAAAATTGAAATTCCAGACAGATTTTTAGGCAAACCAATAAAAGGAGCAATGGACAAAATATTAAAAGAAGTTCCAAAACGTGAAAAATCTAAAAATGCTTCACCAATTGTTGCGCCATCTTCATCTAATTTAACTGATGCTGATAAATATATTCTACTTCCAAGTATGCAACACGGCAATTATTCTTATCCAGATACTCTAGTTTCTATGGAAAAAAATCATTTTAATAAAGATTGGAATAAAACTCACGAAGTTCTAAAAAAAGAAGGGGCTTATATGTTAACTATCAGACAATTTGCTGATTTTCTTAGTCTCTTAAAATCAGGGAAAGCTTTTGATGGAACTGGAAAACAACTGAATAAGGGAAAATTAGAAAATGTTTTGCAGGAAATAACTGAAGTAAGAGATCCTTGGAGAAGTGAATGGTTAGATGCTAAATTTGAAGATGGAAATATTCTTTATCATAAGTTTGATGGGTCTACTAAAACTCTTGTAGAAGTTAAAGAACCTCTATATAATTATATTAAAACAGACAAAGAATCTGGAATAAGTTTGAGTGATTGGTTAAAGAAAGCAAATGTTCATGGTCTCCCAACTCCAAAAACTAATAATGGAAGTTTATGTTACTACGCGCCTGTTAATGGTAAAGTCGCTGGGTTCTACGTGGGTTCGGGCAGGGCTCTCCTGTACTGCGTCAGTAGTCCTGCTAACGCGGTTTCGTCTCTCGGGGTACGTGTCGCACGCGCGAAAAATTAGGAGAAAAATATGAAAATACAAATACCAGATAATTTTATGGGAAAGCCTATTAAAGGCTCAATTGAGAAAGTTTTAGCTGGTGCAGTCTCTCCACAACAACAAACTACAGCAAAGCCTATTGGAGTTCCCTTAAATATTGCACCAAATGTAAAATCTATGGATTATATAGCTGTTCCACAATATGATATATTTATTGCAAAAGAAGTTTCTCTCAAAGGAAAAAATTGGCAGGATACACATTATGAACTAGGCGATAATGGATTGTTTATGCCAAGAATAGATCATTTGACTGCACATTTTCTTAATGTTAAAGATGCAGCTGAAGGAAAACGAACTCTTTATGATGGAGATAATAATCCTATAAATTTGAATGAGGCTAAAGAATTGTGGGATTATTTTTCTTCAACAAAGAATAGGTCAAAAGGAGTTTGTTGGACTTGGCTTGATGCACTTTTCAAAAAAGATTCTCAAAATAAGATGTATATGGAAACAGACCATAGGGTAGTTTTAAATAATACACAAAAAAGCCTTGTTGGAAAAGATGTATCTTTAGATGATTATTTTGGAAGTAATGAATGGGCTACTTTAGATTTCAATAATCAAGGATTAGCAACAAAACCATCTCAACATAATGGTTATGTTCAGGGAGAAAATATTTACTTTTGGCAACCTATTAAAGATAGAGTCGCTAGGTTCCTCGCGGGTTCGGACTGGGCTTACCTGGACTGCTACGGGAATCCTGCTGACTCGGATTCGTCTCTCGGGGTATTCCCTTGTGCCGAAGGCACATCTAATGCCAACAAATAGGAATAATAAAATGACACTTCAAACACTTAAACAAAAATTGCATGAAGCGAAGAATAAGATTGGATTAGTTGGAGGTTCATTAAATATCCAAGAATATGATGAAGCAAAACAAAATGTTGCTGCATATATAGCTCCAGAAGGATGGAATATAGAAATTACTCTTAGAAAAGGTTTTGACCCCCTAAGTGATAAAAGACAGAAAGCTTTTGCAAGAAAAAAAAGCATTACAAATGGATTAGAAACTTTGCTTACTGATGTTTTATATCATGAATGTGGACATTGGGAATTACCTTTAGGCACAGAAAGAGGATGCCCTTACGATATTTATTATCATGATAAAATTCTTGAAGCAGTTAAAGAAGCACTTCCTCAAGATAAAAAAGGGCATGCCCAATATGTAGCAAACGCCTTTGAAGATGTTCTTGTAAATGCTCGTGCAAAAGAGTTCAAGGGAGATTTTTCAGGTCAAGTATTATTCTGGGATAATGAGGGGTTAGCTGTAAAAACACAAGGTCAAAAAGCTTACACTCCATTTTATGAAGCTTTTGTTAAATTAAATATGCATACAATTGGAGACAATGTGGATACTGCATTACTAAAGAGACATTACACTCATGACAAAAGTGTTGACAAAGCAGTTGAACAAGTTGTTAGGGAATTAGCTTTACCAAAAGATATAACAACTTCCAAGCAAGGAACTGCTCCTCTATTTAATAAGTCAAGTTGGCCTGCTATGGTTTCTAAGTTTACTAAGTATCTTGCTCCTTTATTAGAACAAGCACCAACAGAAAGACTTTCAGCTTTTGATAATGGAACTGGAAATCAGGGTGGAGAAAAAGGACAATCTCTATCTCCAGCAGGAAATGGCATAGAGCAGAAAATGGGAACTCCCGAGGGAACAGAGGAAATAGCATTTGGTAGATATTCAGGCAATGAAAGGCAATCTAAAAACATTGCAAGTTTTGAACAATTAGATTCTGTTTATAAAAAATTAGCTAGAGACATTCCAGTTAGAGTAGATTCAATGACAAAAACTCAAAGTTTACCAATAGCAACTCTTACTTATCGTTCTTTTGATGAAGAAAAAGACGATCCTGCAAAGATAAAGGCTTCTAAATTGAAGATTACTAGTGAGGGATTAACCTTCTCTTATCCTGACCAGCCTTTAGTTATAGATTCTAAATTCAAAATGCAAAGAAAGAGTTTCCCTGATTTTAAAATGGTTGTTTTAGATAGTTCTGGAAGCATGGCTGAAGGAATTGATGGTGATGAGGGAAGCAAAACTTTTATTCCATGGGGAGGCAACAGCAAATATCATTATGCACTCTTGGGTTTTTATGGAATTGAAAACTTCTTGCAGAAGCAAGGAATTGCACCGTATATTAGGCATGGAGTTTCATTATTCTCAGATAGGACAAGGTACAAAGAATCAGATTTTAATGGAATTGATGATGTTCGTAAATTAGCTTTATCTCCTGAGTTTGGAAATACTTATATTGATGCTAAAACACTCACAGAAGCATTAAGAGGCAGAGAAAGTTTTGTTTTATCTCTTTCTGATGGGGAAATAGGTAACTGGGATTCTGAAAGAGAAGAATTTAGGAAATTAGCTGTTAATAATTATTATGGGCATATTCATCTTGGTGGAGATAGTCAGTTTACTCGTGATTTAAAATCATGGAAAATTCCAGTTTTTGATGTAAGGTCTGGAAAAGATTTAGCATACTTAATGGTAGATATTGCAAAAAAACAATATGAGCAATTTACAAAAATATGAAAATACAAATACCAGATAATTTTATGGGAAAGCCTATTAAAGGTTCAATTGAGAAAGTTTTAGCTGGTGCTCCTGATGACGGAAAGGTGAATATACCTCAAGGAGTTCAATCTGTTCCAAGTCCTGCTAGTGTTAATAATGCTAATGAATATCTTATCTTGCAAGGTAGAACTCACGGCAATTATTCTTATCCAGATACTTTAGTTTCTATGGAAATGGTACATCAAGGAAAAAACTGGAATGATGCATATGTTTCTTTGATTAAGGAAGGAGCACAGATGTTAACTATCAGACAATTTGCTGATTTTCTTAATCTATTAAGATCAGGCAGTGCTTATGATGGAAATGGACAGCAAGTTGATCAGAAAAAATTAAACTCAATCTTAGATGAAATTTATACAATTAGAAGTCCTCGGAGAGCTGAATGGTTAGATGCTAAATTTGTTGTAAGAAATAAAACATTGGGTGTTTTTAGCGGTAAAACCCAAATAAATTATGATCATAGATTAGTAAATGGTCAATTAGTTGCGCAGAGGTCTGAAGAGTTAGAGGAATGTCTTATGGATAATAAACAAATAGATATATCAGATTGGTTATCAAATGCAAATTATCAAGGTTTGCCTTCTAAAAATGTAAGTAATGGAAGTTTATATTACTACGCGCCTGTTAATGGTAAAGTCGTTAGGTTCGACGCGGTTTCGGACGGGGCTAACCTGTACTGCGGCAGGTATCCTGCTGGCGCGAATTCGTCTCTCGGGGTACGTGTCACGCGCGTCAAAATTTGAGCATTTTATATTAAAATTAAATTTTGCTATATCACACATAATTCCCGGTTATGCTCTGCCATTAAGCGACGAAATGATTAAGCAGGCAATTGGAAAAACAGAAGAAGAAATAGATTTAGCAATAATAGACTGGAAAGGCTTAGGAAATTCTGATATGAGGCAACAGGCTATTTCTGTTTTAGACAAACTTCACATAAGATATGAAAGAACAAGTGAAGTCGGAAAGCATGATTAGTTTTAATGGATAAAACAATGCTAATGCTGTAACAAACTTTATAATTATTTTCCTCTAGTTAATCTATGCCTATACTTTTTGGTTTGTTAATCCTGGGATACTACCTAATCTCTTAAAATTAATTAAATTGTAAGCTATGAAAATATTTGTATGCTTCGTCAGTTAAACCTGTAAAATCCAACAAATTCAATAATTTTAAAAGTCCTTGTTTCTTACCATAATTATGCCTAAGAAAGATTATCTTACAGAAAAGCTGAACAAAAAAGTATCTGCGCTGGACCCAAAGTTTAGGGAGAAAATTACTGAATTATTCTCAACAATGCATGAATCAATATCTTTGCTTTATGAAGCTGCGATTCATGATGAAAAAACAGGGCTTTACAACAATAAATTTTTTGATACAATGCTTGACATTGAATTTGAGAAAGCAAAAAGGGGCAGGCAAAGACTCTGTCTTTTTGTAATAGATATAGATTTTTTTAAAAAAATAAATGATGCTTATGGACATTTAATGGCAGATAAACTTTTAAAAAAGCTTGCTGAAATTCTGCAAAGAAGCTTGAGAAAATCAGATATAATTGCGAGATTTGGCGGAGAAGAATTTTTTATTATTTTTCCCGAGACAAGCATCGAAAAAGCCAAATTTTTAACTTCAAGGCTTAGAGAAATAATTAAATCAGATAAAACACTTAAAAAATATTCTCTTACAATAAGCGGTGGTTTGACTGAATTTAAAAAGTCAGATACAAAAAAAACACTGATGAAAAGAGCAGACAAAGCTCTTTACAAGGCAAAGAATTCCGGCAGAGACAGGTTTGTTGTGCTTAAATGAACCCAGGTTAAATATTCTTGGCATACAAAAACCTTTAAAACTTCTTATTCAATAGTTATTCTATGCCCAGTTCGCATAGTGGTATTGCACGAGATTGCTAAATAAAAAGAACCTACGGTTCTTCTTATGACATCTCCCTTGAGATTGCCTCAAGAGTGATTGCAAACATCTCGGCCCTTCGGGGTCCGCAGGTTCGATTCCTGCACTGGGCGTTTTTTTTGTAAAAAATAATTTGGAAACATACAGATAGTTTTTTAAGTTTAGTCTTCTTACTCAAATTATGAGAAAAGAAGTTGTTTTAAAAAAGTTAAATCCAAAAAGGCTTTTCTTAACTTTATTAATCATACTGCTTGTTGTGGTTATTTTCACATACTTTGACTATTTAATCCACCAGTTAAGCGAGGATTATTCTGTTCCTCCAAGATATTTTCCAAACAAAATAATCTATGGAACCTTAATTGGCTTTATCACTTATTTAATAATTAACAAGCAAAAACTTATTGTAAAAAGCCTGATATTTTCTGCTGTTGTCAGCTTATTGCTTCAAGTTAGATATTTCTTAGAAGGTTATCCGCTCAAATTTGTTTTAGAATTTTTGATAATTCATTTTGTAATACTCTTAGTTGTTTCTTTAGCATTATTTAAGGTATTTAGCAAAAGGTAGAATATTCTTAACTAATAATAAAGAGAGTATTATCATCTTTACACCAGAAACTTTTTTTATAATTCCCCGGATTGTTCTCTCCACAATGCAGCATAAAGTCCCTTCTTTTTTAATAGTTCTTGGTGTTTACCTTGTTCTATTAGCTTCCCCCTTTCCAAAACATAGATTATATCTGCATGAGCTAAAGTTGAGAGTCTATGTGCGACAAGGAAAGTAATAAGCCCTGGTTTGTGCTTTGAGATATCCTTAATTGTTTTGGTTATTTCTTTTTCTGTAAGTGAATCCAAAGATGATGTTGCTTCATCAAAAATTAAAATATCCGGATTTCTTAATATTGCCCTAGCGATTGCCAATCTCTGTCTTTCACCCCCGGATAATTTAATGCCTCCCTCTCCTATCTTAGTATCTAACCCTTCTTGTCTTTGCTTTACAATATGCTGAATAGATGCTACCTTTAATGCATTTAAGCATTCTTTGTCAGTTGCATTTGGATTTACAAAAAGCAAGTTTTCTCTAATTGAACCAGCAAATAATTGGGTTTCTTGAGCAACAAGTCCAATTCTTTTCCTTAAAGCATCATAATTGACTTTTGTAGAATTAATTCCATTAAAAAGCAATTCTCCATTTGTAGGCTTGTATAATCCAAGTAACAATTTAACAATTGTTGTTTTTCCGCTTCCGGAAAGCCCAACAAAAGCTATTGTTTCGCCAGCATTAATCTTCACATTGAAATTTTCAACAGCCAATTCTTTTCCTTTATCATAACTAAATCCCACCCTATCAAAAATTATTGATTTAATCTCTCCTATTTTATGCAATTTGTTTGATTCTTTAACTATCTTAATTTTTAAAATTTCTTCAAGTTTTTCATTGCTTGCTTTTGCCTCCTGATATTGAGAAACAACCACTGCTAATTCAGTTAAAGGGGTAAACACAAAAAAGCTGTAGATAAATAAAGTCAAAAATTCTCCTATAGTTATCCCCTGATTAAATAAGAGCCATAACATTAAAAACATTAATCCAACACGGGCACCATTTACCAAAGTTCCTTGAATAAAACTAATCTTCCTAATGAATTTAATTTTTTTTAATTCTAACTTTAAAATATTTTCATTTACATTATTAAGCCTTTTAATCTCTTGATTTTCAAGACCAAGGCTTTTAACAAGTTCTACATTTCTCAGTGTTTCTGTTGTGCTCCCTGCAAGTTCAGCGGATTCGGCAACAATCTTTTTTTGAGATTCTTTAATTTTTTTACTCAAAATAAAAATAGGTATGCCCAAAATTGGGATTATTAAACTTAAAGTTATTCCAATACTCCAGTGAACATAGAAAGAATAGCCAATAACAAATAACATCCCTATAAGCGATAAAAAAACAATATTAATCAAACTTTGAATAACTGTTTGTGAATCAAGTCTGGCTTTTTGTAATTTTTGAAGTATCTCTCCTGATTTTCTATCTTCAAATATTCCATAAGGCAGGGAAAATGTATGGTTCACACCCATTGCATACATGTCTGTTCCAACTTTCTGTGTTATTGCACTCACAAAATAATCTTGGAAGTTTTTTGCTAATCTGGATACAAAAGCAACTCCAATAAATGCAAGAAGTAAAAAGCCAACTCCTTTAATAAAAACATCTTTAGACAACTCATTGGTTTTGCTAGCATAATTGTCAATTAAAAGCCTTAAAATTTGAGGGTCTAGCAAAGAAAATAGTTGGTTTATTGTTGCAAGTATCAAGGCCAAAAGTATTAATCCTTTATACTTTTTTGTATATTGCCAAAATAAAATCATTTTCATGTTTTTAATCAAAGATTAAATAGCGGGGAGAGGATTTGAACCTCTGACCTCCGGGTTATGGGCCCGGCGAACACTCCAAGCTGTTCTACCCCGCTATATTACTTATTAATGGAAACTGCTTAAAAAGCTTTCTCTTTCATTTGTATAAAATGTAATTTTCATACGAATAAACTTATAAACTGCCTTTTGCTTTTTTTATTTGTAAAATGGAAAAAATACTAACTCTTGGGATTGATGATGCAGGTCGTGGGCCTGTAATTGGGCCAATGGTTCTTGCTGGTTGCTTAATTGATGAAAAAACAGAAAAAGAATTCAAGAAAATTGGCGTTAAAGATTCAAAATCGCTTACTGCAAAAAGGCGTGAGTTTTTAGCTGAAATTATCAGGGAAAAAGCAACAACCTTTGAAGTTGTTGTAATCCATCCAAGTGAAATAGATGGCAAAAACCATTCTGGCATAAAGCTTAATGAAGTTGAAGCACTTGCATGCGCAAAAATAATAAATAGGATAAACAAGGGCTATAAAAAAATAAAAGTAATTGTCGACTGCCCCTCACCAAATAAAACAAAATGGCGGGATTATCTCAAGCTAAAGATTAATGATCTTTCAAACTTAGAAGTATTATGCGAGCATAAAGCTGACAGGGATTATGTCGCTGTTTCAGCTGCTTCAATTTTGGCTAAGTCTGTTCGGGAAAAAGAAATGAATGTGCTTAAAGAAAAATATGGGGAAGAAATTGGCTCTGGCTATTGTTCTGACCAATTAACTTGCAACTTTTTAGAAAAGAATTTTAAAAAGCACATAGAATCAGGAATTTTCAGGCAAACTTGGTCAACATGGCAAAGACTTTGCGCTGTTAAAGAACAAAAGAACCTGACAGAATTTTAAAAAATCATGTATTCCAATACCCTAAAAAAATCAGTTAATGATAAAACTTGGTGGTTGTTGGTTATAACAAGCTAAATGTGAGTAGGGTAAGCTATTATTTGTTAAATCTAAATCTTGCTATTGGATTTATTCACTATATTAAACTTTAAAAACTTCTCATAATTCTATGCTTCATGGCTTATCTAAAAAAACTGGTGATGCATGGTTTTAAGAGTTTTGTGCGCAAGACAGAACTTCCTTTTACCCCGCAGATTAATGTTATTCTTGGTCCAAATGGAAGCGGTAAAAGCAATATTACAGACGCGTTATGCTTTGTTTTAGGCAGATTAAGTATCAAATCAATCAGGGCAGCAAAAGCAAGCAATTTAATCTTTTCTGGCACAAAAGCAATTCCCCCTGCAAGAGAAGCATATGTTGAACTCATAATTGATAACTCAGATAAACTTTTTGCAATAAACAAGCCTGAAATATCAATAAGGAGGATTGTAAGAAAAAACGGGCAGAGCGTGTATAAAATTAATGATGATATAAAGACGCGCCAAGAAGTTCTGGTTTTATTGGCCCAGGCAGGAATTGACCCTCACGGATTTAATATTATTCTGCAGGGAGAAATACAGAATTTTGTGAAAATGCATACAGAAGAAAGAAGAAAAGTGATAGAAGAAGTTTCTGGAATCTCAGTTTATGAGGTAAGAAAAGAAAAAGCTTTGCGCGAACTTGAAAAAACAGAAGAAAGGCTAAAGGAGATATCAGCTATCTTGCGCGAGAGGACAGCTTACCTTAATAATCTTGAAAAAGAGAGACAGCAGGCATTACGGTATAAAAAACTTGAGCACAATGTTAAGAGATACAAGGCGAGCATAATAAACTCTGACATAAGCAAAAAACAAAAAGAGATAGACAAAATTAATGCAGACATAGAGGATAAAAACAAAGCAATTGATAAGGCAAGAAAAATTACAACGCAAATTCAGGCAGGCATTTCTAGTTTAGAGGTTAAAATCAAATCAATAAATGAAACTATTAAAAAATCTACTGGGTTGGAGCAAGAGGCGCTTAATAGGGAGATAGCAGAGATAAGGGCAGAATTAGCAGGATTAAATGTGAAAATAGAGAATTATGAGGCTAAACTTGAAGAAATAGGCAGGCAAAAAAAAGATATTAAGCAAAGCATATCAGAAAATGAGCTTGCGCTAAAAGAATTGCAAAAATCTTCTCCAAGCCTGCAGAAAAAAGAAAAAGAATTAGAAAAAAAGAAAAAAGAGCTTGAAATTTTGGAAGACAGAAGGAAAAAATTCTATATGGTTAAATCTGAATTAAAATCCATTAGAGAAAGAGCCCAGGATAAAGAAATTGCTTTGAATGGGCATAAAAAAGAATCAGAGCTTTTGCTTAGGCAGATAGATTCTCTTTCAGCAGAGCTTTTTGATAAAAAATCCAACCAGGCAAAGCTAACTGAGCTTCATTATTTATTATCTAAAAGTAAACTTGAGTTAGAAAAAATAAATAAAGAAGAGGCTGAGTTAGAAAAAATAACCAATGTATCTGAGCACGAAAGTTTTAAGTTAAATAGGCTAAAACAAGACATCTCAAAAATGGATACCTGCCCTCTATGTAAAAGCAAAATTACAGCAGAGCATATTAAATCAATACACACTGAAACTGCCCCAAAAATTGAAGATTTGGCAAAAAAAATACAAAATGCTCAGGCTCAAATAAAAGAAATGCAGAAACAAAGAATAAAATTAGTTGAAAATCTTGAAAATATAAACTCTGAGATGAACAAAAGAGAATCAGATTTAATAAAGCTTTCCCATATTTATGACAAAAAAGAGCAGATTAAATACATGCAGGAAAAAATAGACAAAACTAGCCAGGAAATGCAGTCAATTGAGCAGAGGAAAAACTCCCTTGAAAAACAATTTGATGAAGATTTAAATATCGAGCAGAAATATGAAACATTAAGAATAGAAGTCCAGGAAATAGCGATGATGTCTGAGGAAACTCTTGATTCTGACATTTCATTTAAGCAGCGCGAGCTTGAAAGAGCCAAAATTCTGTTAAAGCAAATTTTTAGGGATGAAGAAGATTTTAATGAAGAGCTTAAATCAGCTAGGCAAAACTTTGAGGAAAAAGAAGCTTTGCTTTCTGATAGAACAGAGCAAGAGCAAGAACTTACTAAAAAGTTTAAGATGTTGATTGCAGAGCGTGATTTTCTCCAGGACAAAATAAGGCAAAATGAGGCAGAGAAGTTAAGCAAAGAAAATGAAGCAAGAATGGTTGAGCATGAGTCAAACAATTTAAAAATAGAGAAGGCAAGAGTTGATGCAGAACAGGAAAATCTCAAAATAGACATAGCTTCTTATTCTCTTATTGAAATAATCAAAGCTCCAAGAGACGCGCTTGTTCAGAAACTCCAGAGCACGCAGGAAATTTTGTCAAAAATTGGAACAGTTAATCTTCGTTCACTGGAAGTTTATGATTCTGTTAAGAAAGAGTATGATATAGTGAAAGACAAAGCAGGAATTATTGAAAAAGAAAAAGAAAAAATAGCTAAGATTATCCACGAAATTGATGTAAAAAAGAAAAAAACTTTCATGAAAACATTAAATGACCTGAACGAGCTTTTTTCAAGGAATTTTGCTCAATTAAGCACAAAAGGGTATGTCTTTCTTGAAGTGGAAAATCAAAAAGAGCCTTTTGAAGCAGGAGTTGGCATTATTGTTAAAGTAGGACAGGGAAAATATTTCGATGTCACTTCTCTTTCTGGCGGCGAGCAAACAATCGTAGCTCTCTCGCTTATTTTTGCAATTCAGGAATATCGTCCATACCAATTTTATGTTCTTGATGAAGTAGATGCAGCTTTGGACAAAAGAAATTCAGAAAGACTTGCAGGATTGCTCAAAAAATACATGACAAGAGGGCAGTATATTATTGTAACTCACAATGATGAGGTAATAAGCAGTGCAGCTAATCTTTATGGTGTGAGCATGCATGATGGAGTCAGCAAAATTGTGAGCCTGAAGGTATAAGATTATTTTTAGCTCCTTCTTTTTCAATTTCTTCTTTCATTTGTGCTATTATTTCTTCACGAGTTAAATCCCAAGGCATTTTTACAAATCTAGATATTTCTCTATTCTCATTTCTAATTTCTAATCGCCCATATAACCTGGAACTTTCTTGATCCCAGAATATTAACTGCCTAACAAGTGGGTATTTAAATACTTCATATGATAGTTCTTCTAAATCCTCGCAAATTTTTTTCTGGTAATGCCTGTATTCTTCTTCAGTTTTTTTAAATCTGTTCCAACGATTTATATTTTGCACAAATCCTAATGTAATAGTTTGTATTCTTTCTGACATCTGGTTAAAACCAAGTATTTCCCTGTGCGTTCTTTTATGAAGTCCAATAAGTTTCCATAAGCGTCCTTTACAAGGGCGGAATGAATCTATGATATAAAGTGTTTTGTCTGGCTCAAATTCTGCGTTTTCCATTGAAAATAAAGGGATGCAGAGACTAATAAAAGTTTTGTTTATGGGGAGAATACTCTTTATTGTTAAGTGGATTTAATGATTATTCTAGTATATTCATTATTTAGTTTGAATATAAGATTCTTATCAGGGGTTAATCAATAATTTTAATTATAGGTTTACTAACATTAAAATAAAATAAATCGCTTAATCCATAAAAATGTTGGTGGTATTGTGCTTATCTATATTAGCTAATTTTCCTTTTTAACAAAATATTACCCACTAATTATTTAAAGTTTGAATTACATTTAAAATTATGGTTAATAATATTTTGAATCAAAAAAATGCTCTTTTAGATAGCTTAAGAATTCGCGGTTTCTCTGAAAAAATTGTATCAGCATTTGATAAAGTTAAGAGGGAAAATTTTATCCCTTCTAAGCTGGAAAATGAGGCATATAAAGATTATCCGCTTCAAATTGGTTATGGACAAACAATTTCCCAGCCGTATACAATTGCTTTAATGTTAAACTTGTTAGACTTAAAAGATAGTCAGAAAGTTCTTGAAGTTGGCTCTGGATGTGGCTATGTTTTAGCTTTAATGTCTGAATTAGTGGGGAAAAAGGGTGAGGTTTACGGCATAGAGGTAATTGAAGAGCTTGCTGAAAAATCAAAAGATAATTTAAAATTAACTGATTATAATAATATTACGGTTTATAATAGAAATGGCCATTTAGGGTTAGATGAGAATTCTCCTTATGATAGGATTATAATGAGCGCAGCACTTGATAAGATTCCAACAGCACTTGAAACCCAATTAAAAGAAAACGGGCTTTTAGTTGCTCCTCTAAATACTGTGCATGACATTGGGCAATCACTAGTGGTATTTCAAAAGATTAAAGGGGAATTGAAGGTTCAGAGAGACATTCCGGGCTTTATCTTTGTGCCGTTTGTTGAGGGTTGAAGATTTTTAATTGTAAAAATTAAGGTTAGTCATATTATGTTAAACATTGAACCATAGATTGTTAGCTAATTCTTAATGTAAAATATAGTTAAATTGTTATGATGGGGTTTATTGTTAAATATTAATCATGAAGCAATCTAAGTTAGATTAATACTGGTTTTTATCATTAACGTATATTATAAATATATTAATACAATAGTTTAACCGCACGAACTTGCGAGTGTACTAACTAGCATATTAAAAAAATAAAAATAAAAGAAAAATTAAAAAATTAAAAATAAAAAAATAAAAAAGGAAAGTTAGTAATAACTTTCTCCGAATTCTTCAGCTTTTTCAGGTTTCTTTCCAACTAATACAAACAATACAATTAGCAATACAATAAAAATTATTGCTAAAACTACTGTAAGTACTGTAACTGGACTGGCAACTGTTTTCTTACCTTCTACATTAGCACTAAGTGCAACTGCTTTAACAAGTTCTTCGCCTGAGAAAACACTAACATTAAAGTTATATGCTCCCTCAACGTCAGACTTTGCAGTTACTTCAACTGTCTTGCTTGAACCAGCAGGAACAGCAACAACAGTTTCGCTTGCGCTAACACTTAGGTCACTTGAAGCTTCTGGTACAATTCTATAAACAGCCAACTTGCTTGTTGGGTTTATAATTAATACGCTGTACACAGCATTTTCTCCAGCAGCAACAGTTCTACCAGTTACTGTAGCGATAACATCGCTTGAGCCGATTGCTCTTACAATAACTTGTGCTGTAGCACTAGATTCAGTGTCATCATTTGAAGCTTTAACTTCAATTGTATAAACACCTTCTGCTGCTTCATCTGGAAGTTCAAGATAGATTCTTCCGCTAACAGTGTCAATGTCATCTTCATCACAGCTTCTATCAAATGGAAGTGCAACACCATAGTTTTCTTCTGCAGTGTCGTCATCATCTGTGCATTCAAGAGCAACTAAGTCACCGAAATAAGCTGTTCTCTTAACACCCAAAGCAGGTATAGATGCAGTTACATACACATCATCCAAGTCATTATAACCTGTGCTTTTCAAAACCACATCAACTGGCAATGTTTGCCCAGCTTCAACACTTTGAGGTGTTTCAATTGACTTAATTGAAGCTTCAAAAGTTTCTCTTTGAACTCTTAATGTAGCAACTTCAGCTCCACCATTGTCCCAATCAGCTGCATCACTGTCGCTTTCAATTTCAATGTTAAGCTCTAATTTATCGCTTAATTCATCCTTCAATTCAAAAGGAACTGTAAGCTTCAATGTCTTGCTATATCTTGTTTCAGCTTCAACACTGAATTCTGAAGTTTCAGCATCAACATCTCTGTCGCCTTCAATTTCTGCTTTTACTCTAACTTTATCTGCACTTTCATTTGCAGTAAAAGTTACTTTAACAGAAATTGTTTCTCCAGCTCTAACGCTTACATTACTACCAACTGGACCTGTACCTTCTACATAAACCCACAAGTCATTAACTTTTACATTAACGTTATCTGCGATTTGTGCAGTCACAGCACTCAAAAGAGCCAAAGTGATTGCAAGTGTTACCAAAGAAACCAATAAAATTTTGGTTCTCATCTTAAGTTTTTCATATATTTAGTTAGTCTCAACAGCTAAAATTCGTTTATAAACTTTATGGTGACAACATACAACATTAATTTCATAGTTGCATTTAATTTACTTATTGTAAGTAACAACCAGTAACATTTTTTTAAGCAGGTAAAAAAGTTATTTTACCGACGGGAATTTTATTTATAGTTTTTTCAAGTTTTAATTTGTTATTTACCTGCAAAATATCAATTTAAGCGGGCAAGGATACATTAAATCAACTTGGATTATTTGTTATAAATTTTGTTTTATTACAGAATAATACTATATTAACTTAAGAATTATCTAATTGCAACCAATGAAGATTTATTAAAATTTTTATGCCATTCAAATAATTTTGGGTTTAAAATAAAAGCAAATGTTTAAATATGGTCCTGCAAAATTAAGATTATGGTATCTCTTGATAAGAAAGACAGCATGATTGAAGTTTATATGGGAACAACATGGGATTTCAAAGCTGTAAAAACAGTGAAATCTTTTAGAGAAGCTCTTGAAGAAATGGCTCATGATTTGCCAGATGATTCAGATGGAACCTTGCAAATTGCTGAAATACATGGTGAAGGAACAAAAATAACTTACACTTTAAACCAAGGGCTTCCGCAATAACTTAGTATCAAATCACTTTTTTAAATTCTTCACTGATTTCTCCAACACTACTCAATATGTAAGAATGCAGTTTGTTTATTATTGTTTCCTGCAATTTTTCTTTAAGCAATCCATGGCATTTTGAAATGTCTGCTTCAGGATTTGCAGTATTGCCTAAAGGCAGATAACAAAGCATTTTATTCCCTTCTAATTCCTCAAGAGTTTTTTCGCCCTGCTTAATCTGCACTAATTCTACCTCAATTTTGCATTGCCCGCTGCTTTTTCCTTTTATTGCATAACCCCATGTTGCATCCTGGGCGTCATTTATAAATTTTGTTTTTGAGCATTTTTCCTGATGAGCCCTAAAGCAATCAGTATCAGTGCATTTGTAATAAAAAAAGAACGTAAAATATACTGCAAGTATTGCTATGATTGCAAGCATAATAACTATAAATGTCTTGCTCATGCCTCTTTTATTCATAATAGGAAATAGGGAAAGGGATATTTAAAATTATTGTTTCCCCTTAATTTTTTAATACATCAGAAATATAAAAGTAATAATTGGCATAACCAAGTCTATAACCAGTGTGGTATATTATCAATTAATAACCTATTTAGTTTGATTAATCAATGGACTTTAAACTTATGCCCCACGATTAGTCAACAATCAGGATTAAATTCACTCATTTTAGTCAATTCCTTAGAAAAGAACAAATTCTATCAATTACTTCATTAAACTTTTCTTGTTTTAATGAGCCTACTTTGTATTTAATTAATGATTTTTCAATAGAAAATATTTTGTCTATTCTAATATAACTTTCAACTTTTAAACTTCCCTTATAAAAATCCTCTTTTTTTATCGGGATTTCAACTAATTTTTCATAAGATCTTCCAGTTATCTGGCAGGCTATAGCATCATCTCCTTTTGGAACTTTGATAATCAGAGAAGGTCTTTTCTTGGCTTGTATTAAATTTGAAAAAGGAAACTCTAAAACAACTATGTCCCTCTTTACAAATCCTTCCATATTTCATCTTCCTTTTTGTTCAGCCAAGTTTTTGATAAAGATTTTTCAGACCATAATGCACTTTCTGGGATTGATTTTTTTAATATAATCTCATTATCTTTTCTGATAACAATAAGTTTGTCTCCTTCTTTTATGCCTTCTCGCATATCTAAAGGTATAACTACCTGCCCTCTCGAACTCATTTTAGTTGTATCGATTATCATCTTAAAATTTTGTTTGTTTAGTCTAATTTTTAATAAGCCAAAAAACTCATAAAAGGTTTTCTTGCTAAATAAGATTAATCTTACTTCTATTTAAACTTTTCTGTTTTTAATGATAAACGCCTCAACGTAACCTCTCTGAGCTTACAAACTCAGCAATTCCATATTTGTATCAACAGATGCGAAGTTCTTTGCCACAATTGCCTGGCATCCAGCTTTTTCTGCAAAACCAATTAATCCAGAAGTTACAGTGCCGTCAATTATCAGCACATATATTTTTTCTCTTATTTCTTTAAGTGTGTTTATTAGGTTTCTTGTTGAAACTTTTTTAATCTCTTCAAGATTAACATTTAATAGTATTGCTTTTCCTTTTCCATGGTTATTATCAGAAAGCTTTTTTAGCTTTTTTTTATCTTCTTCCATCAATTTAATTTTTTTGATTGGGTTTTCATCTTCATTTTTATCTGATTTATCAAGATTATTCTCTTTTTCATCATAACCTCTTTCATGCAGGTTTTCTCTAAAAGAAAACCTGCTGGCAGGAATTCTTTTTCTAAGTGTCATAAGAATTTCCTTGCCAGTCAGTTCTTCAACTTCTTTGCCATCAGGTGCAACAACAATTGAGTCAATTTTTGCATTGTCAAGCACATTTTTTATTATCAACTTTCCGCCTCTGTCTCCATCAACAAAAAGAGTTATCTGCTTTTCCTGGCTAAGTTCTCTGATTGATTCTGGAAGTTTAGTGCCATTCATTGCAATTACATTATTCACTCCATTTCTCAGCAGATTAAGCACATCTGCCCTACCTTCAACAACAATTACTTCATTGCCTGAAATGTTCCCGCAAGGAAGTTTTTCATTTCCAAACTCCTGTATCTGAGCCATTCTACTTGAAGTTTTGACTGTATTAGAGATTTCTCTTGAATCAGAAGAGCCATGAATTTGACTCATAAGCTTTTTAGCTCTTTCAATAATGTAATCTCTTTTAGTTCCTCTAACATCTTCAATTTTTTCAACTTCTATTTGCGCATCACTTGGCCCTATTCTCTCTATTGTTTCAATAGCAGCTGCAATAAGAGTTGTTTCTGATTGGTCAAGAGCAGTTGGAATACTGATGTGTCCGGTTGTTTTTTTGTCCCTTGTTTCCAGCTCAACTTCAATCCTTCCAATCTTGCCTTCTTTTTGAAGTTCCCTCATTTCCAAATCGCTTCCTAAAAGCCCCTCTGTCTGCCCAAATAAAGCGCCAATAACATCAGGTTTTTCTAATGCACCCTCGGCTAAGAAATTTGCATGTATCATATACTTTATTGATACTGGTGATACTTTTGCCATTTTTTTTTCTCCTGTTTATCTATTTAGTTTAATATGCTATATTAGCACAATTAGAAAAATATCACTTAGATATTGCAATCCTTATTACTTTTTTTCACAAAAATAGCGTGATGCTAAAATGAAAGTTAAAGTGTGAATTGTGAATTAATAATCTGTGAGCTTTTCCTAATACTAAAATATCCCAAGCAAGGTTTATAAAGCTTGAGGTGGGTTTTTATGGTGCATTAATTGATGGGCAGAGGGGTTTTAGGAGATAAAAGTTAGAATTAGAGTATTAATTGAAAAATTACTTAAGTAAATTTAACATAATTATCAAGTAGTGACACAACCATAAGATTTATAAAGGGTGTTATCAATTAAAATGAAGATTAAAAATGGCAAACAAATGGTATGATTCAGACATTGTACCGCTTATAGCAGGGGCGATTATGGCAGTAGGAATTATAACAGCATATTTGGTTTTGGGATCCAACTATTCTTATAAAAAATTAGAAAATACCCAAACAATCCAACAAAGAAACTTAAATGTTAATCCTCTGCCAGAAACGTATGTTGAAATAAATGGTGTCAAATACTTTTCAGCAATAGATGGGAATAGTTTAGAAAAAGATTTATTGAAATAAACTTTTATTTATTAAAAGGTTTTGATGTGGTTTAATACACTGAGAATTACCAATCATAAGAGGTTAATTGGGGTTATTAATTTAAGGACAATTTTATCTTAGTTATCTTAACTATTTCTGCAATGAAAATAAATCTTTATCAGAAATATCGCTCTTTGTTGGAAAATTGTTTTCAATCAATCTTCCCTTTTAACATCATATATTCCTTGATTTTTCCAAGTTCTTCATATAAGTGCAGAAGTTTGTTTCTAACTTCTTCTTTTTCAGTTTCGCTTAAATTCATTGAAGCAAGTTTTTCATAAACTTTTGCTGCATGAGCTCTTCGTTTCTCTTTTTCATAAACCAATGCCTGCTTTTTGTAGAACTCTTTTATAGCAAACATGACTTCTGCTTTTTGAGAGGCATTTGCATTACTTAATGTTGTCTGCATGCATTCATCTGCCCTTTCAAACATTCCGGCTTTGACATATAATTCAACTTGTTTTGAATTGAATTTTATTTTTTCAGTAAAGGTAAGAGCAAGGTCAGCGATAAATCCGTATGTTTTGGCAGCTTCGCCAAACATATACCTTCTTTCATAAATCTCAGCTAATTTTTGATAAGCAAATTTTTTCATATCAAAAGCAGGTTTTTCAGAAACATATTTTGCCAGGTAGTCTATCTGGACAAAATCCCCTTTGCTTTTTAATTCAGTTTCTATTTCAGATTTTGACATGCTCTTTTTTAACATGCAAAAATTAAAAGTATGTAGTATTTAAGCATTATTGTAAATTGTTATTAGAAATTGTAACCAACATTTATATACCTTAATTGCTTTAATATATTTTAATGGATAATGAAGAGGGCAAGGATAAAGCGCAATTTCTGACTGATTGGGAAAATACATTAGTTACTAAAGTTATGGAATATGGCGGATGGGTAAATGCTCACACTCATCTTGACAGGGCTGATACAACTTCTGAAAAATATTTGCATCATGTAAGCATGGATCCTGTTGAAGCCTCAAGCTATCCATTGAGTGTAAAGCAAGATTTAACAGGTGATTTGCACAGAGGTGAAGCTTATCAGCAAGAAGATTTGGAAAACAGAATGAGAACCCAGCTGGAAAAAATAATCAAGTTAGGAACAAGAGAGGTTGTTGCTTTTATCGACACAACAGCTGATAATGTTAAATTGTCAGCACTTGAAACTGCTTTAAAATTAAAAAATGAATTTGTAGGAAGAATAAATATTTTGCTAGGAGCTCATCCTATTTTTGGTTTCAGAGATGGCGACACTGAAAGATGGAAAATTTATGAGCAAGCTGCTGAAAAAGTTGATATTCTCGGTGCATTGCCTGAAAGGGATATAGCAAAAAATCACATTGGCTATGATGAGCATATGAAAAGAATTCTTGAACTCGGCAAAAAACTAAAAAAACCAGTGCATATGCATGTTGACCAGACAAATTCTCCCTATGAAAATGGAACAGAAACACTTGTGCAAGCTGTTAGGTGGATTGGTTCACCAGAAATTCAAAGCCATGAGCCAAGTGTTTGGGCAATTCACGCAATTGCTCCTTCTTGTTATAGTGAAGAAAGATTTGAAAAATTGTTAAAAGCGCTTAACTATTACAATATAGGGGTAATCTGCTGTCCTTCTGCTGCTATTTCTATGAGACAGCCAAGGCAAATAAAAACTCCTACTCATAGTAGTATAGCAAGAGTTTTAGAAATGCTGAAGGAAAATATTCCTGTTAAGCTCGGTTCTGATAATATTGGAGATGTTTTCATTCCTTCAGGAACTCCTAACCTGTATTTTGAGACAGTTATTCTTTCACATGCAGCGAGGTTTTATAATCCAAGCATTCTTGCAAAAATATCTGCCGCAAAACCATTGAACAATATGGATAGGGAATTGATAAAGCGTTTTTTAGATGAAGATAAAAAAAATTGGCAGGTTATTGAAAAACAAGGGCAAGAAACTGAGCAGGCAAATTATTTTTTTTATACAAGGTGAGAAAATTTTATCTCCTTGTTTGAAGATAAAATCTATATGCTTCTTCTAAAAGTCGGAGATTACCATCTACTTCGATAAGTAATCTTGGATGTTCATGGGCAATATTCTTTAGCCTTTTACCATTGCACAAGTCAGTATGCAGATGGGAAAATTCCCCGTTATAAAGCGTTATCAATCCGTTAAGATTCATTTTTTTGTTTTATTTAATTTTATTTATAATTTTTTTGATAAAGTGTTAGTATAAAGAGGGAATTATATTATTGGACAATCATATAACATCATAATACATTATGGAGTTTGATAGATTATTAACAATAAGATTATACAAATTCACTAACAAATGTTATCTTTTCTCTGTAATCTCAATGCAGACACCTGCAGCTACAGTTGCGCCAGCATCTCTTACTGCAAATCTGGATGTAAAAGCATTTTCTTTTTGAGTTTCTAAGCATAAATTCCCTTGAGGTCTGATTTTTACTTTAGCAACATCACCATTTTTTAGGAAATCTGGACTTTTCTTGATAACTTGCCCTGATTTTGGGTCAATTTGCTCTATTAACTCTGTAAATTGGCATGGCACTTGAGCAGTGTGGATATGGAACACCGGAGTATATCCTTTTGCCAAAACAGTTGGATGATTAATAACTGCAATTTGTGCAATAAATTCTTTTACAACTGGGATAGGTTTGGCTGCATCACAGATTACATCTCCTCTTGCAATATCTTTTTTTCCAACTCCTCTTATATTGATTCCAACATTATCTCCTGCTACTGCTTCTGGAAGAGATTCATGATGCATTTCTATTGATTTAATTTCTCCTTCTATTCCCTCGCCTGTTCTGCCTGGTAATATCTTGACTTTTTGCCCAACTTTCATAACTCCTGTTTCAATTTTACCGACAGGAACAGTTCCAATGCCAGTAATTTCATAAACATCCTGGCAAGGCATTCTCATTGGTAGATTAGTTGGAAGTTCTGGTTTTGGGAACAAATCAAACTGCTCCATAATAGTTGGCCCCTTGTACCATGGCGTATTTGCTGATTTTTTAAGAACATTATCCCCCTTTAATCCAGAACATGCAATAAATGCAGCTGGTTTTACGCCAACTTGTGTTAATAGTTTAGTAACATCTTCCTGGACTTTTTTAAATGTGTCTTCTTTATATCCTGCGCTATCCATTTTATTAATTGCAACAGCAATGTTCCTTACACCCATTGTTCTTAATAACCACAAGTGTTCAGTTGTTTGTGGTTCAACACCCTTATTGGCATCAACTACAAGGAAAGCAGAATCTGCCTGGCTTGCTCCTGTAATCATGTTTTTGACAAAGTCTCTGTGCCCTGGTGCGTCAATTATTGTAATTTGCCATTTTTGTGTTAGAATTTTTCTGTAAGCCAAATCAATAGTAACTCCTCTTTCTCTCTCTTCTTTGTATTTATCCATAATGTAAGCAAATTCAAAACCAATTTTGCCATATTTTTGTGCCTCAGCTTTTAGTTTTGTCATTTCCTGCTCACTTACTGCACCAGTATCAAATAATAGCCTTCCAACTACTGTTGACTTTCCAGCGTCAACATGCCCGACGAAAACAACATTCATATTTGATTTATCTTTTGCCATTTTTTTGTGTTTTGTTTTTGTTAAAAAAATGGTTTAGAAAATTTCCTGATTTTCTTTTGCCATTTTTTAAATTAGCATCTTATGTAAAATTTCTCTAAAGAAATTCTTACGTGATTATGTAAAAAAAATTAGCTTTATAAACTTTTTGGAGAGGTTACACTGTTGCATCTTCAGGTGTTTTAGATAACTTTTTAAGTATTATTTTCCTGAATAATCAATGGCTGATAAAGAGGAAAGTTTTATCACAATTCAAGAATTAAAAAGGAAACCAGTATTCAAAGAGATTACAATAGAATCTGGACATCCAGAAATAACTGTTGAGAATTTAACTGGAAAAATTGAAGATATGGGTTATGAGGTTTCAAGTTATGGAAGTTTCATAACTAACGACGAAGTAGCAGAAGGAGTAAGAGATTTTAGAGAAGGGTTGGAAGCAGAAAGAGATGAGAAACATTTTCGTAAATATGCTAAAGAATTTAAAAAATATTCTTTAATAGGTTTAGGTGTTTCTATACTCTTTTCCATATTGACTTATATCTCTGGTTTTAATAATACTCTTGTAGTGTTATCTATTCTTCTTTGGATTACAACAATTACATTATTTATTTTATCAAAACCAAAAACTAAATATGATAGAATTTGGATAAGAGTAACAGGAAAAATTTATTCTGGAACAAAGGCAAGAGAAGTTAGAGATACAGGCGACCACAAAGCTGGAATAACTAAAAGTGCTTCAAGTGTTTATATTCACACTGAACTTAAATTTAGCATTGGTGCTGATTCTGAAATTGGTGTTGAAAGAGTACGAGAAGATATAAGTACAATTTCAAAATATTTACAGAAAATTTAATTTTTATTACTCACCTCAATTAATTCCAACTAACTTAAAAATTATTGTACTGAGAACCACCGCTTTCAATTTAACTTTACTGATTCTCTGCCAGCCCCTTCCTGCTTCTTATTTTTCTAATTACATCTTGCTGTAAGTCGCGAGGTGCTGGCTCAAATAACTGGTCACTTAGAGAAGAAACTCCACGTCCCTCTGTTGCACTTCTTAAATCACTGCTCCATCCAATCATTTCTGCAACAGGAAGTTTTGCTTTTATTGTGGCTCCTGCTTCTTCCTGAATAACATCAAGAAGCTGTCCTCTTTTACTTGATACTAATTTGCTCATCGCTCCTAAAAATTCTGTTGGGCATTCAAGTATATACACCTGCACAGGCTCAAACATTGCAGGAGTTGCTCCTTTCATTGACTCTTTGATAGCTTCTCTTACTGCAGGATAAATTTGCGCTGGTCCTCTGTGGATAGCATCTTCATGGAGCTTTATATCAACAAGACTGACTTTCAATTTCATGCAAGGCTCTCTTGCCAAAGGCCCTTGATTCATTACCATCTCAAAAGCATCTAAAACCATATCCATTACCTCTCCAATATGGACTTCTCCCCGTGTTTGATCAAGGAACATATTCCCCCGATAAATCTCCTTGACTTCTTTTATTTGATCTCCACTCCAATCAAATCCGCTTAAAACCTCTGTAACTATTGGATTCCTTTTTTTTAATCTTCCTTCTGGCAATTCTCCAGATTTTATTGCTTCATAAATATTGTCCTCTAAAGGTTCGACCATCATATAAAAACTATTGTGCTTATTTGGTGATCTTCCCTCAACTTCTTTTCCTTCTTTTATTACTGTTTCACGATAAACCACTATTGGCGCAGATGTTTTTACATCCAAGCCTTTTTCAGTAACAATCCTGTTTTCAATAATTTCCAAATGCAATTCACCCATCCCAGAAATTAAGCTTTCCCCTGTTTGTTCATTAATCTCTACTTTTATGCTAGGATCTTCTTTTGCAACTTTCTTTAATATATCAACAAGCTTTGGCAAGTCAGCTACTTTTTTTACCTCTATAGCCTTGGTAATTACTGGTTCAAAAATATGCTTTAATTCTTCAAAAGGTGTTTCGGGTTCAATAGTTATTGTTTCTCCTGCTTCTCCTGTAACTCCAGAGATAGCAATAACATTGCCGGCAGAAATTTCTTCAATTTGCTCTGGCTTTACTCCATTGTAAATAAAAATCTGCTGTACTTTTTGTCTTTGTTTTGCAAGGTTAAGATAAGCTTCTATTCCATTTCTTATTGTTCCTGAAAAAAGTCTGCCAGCGGAAATTTCCTTTCCTGAACGGGGGTCAATGACAATCCTTGTTATTACAAAAGCAACTTTTCCTTTAGAATCACAGCTTAATAAGGATTTTCCAAAGTCACTTTCCAAGTCACCATGCCATATTTTTGGGATTCTGTATTTCTGCGCTTCTAGCGGGTTTGGCAGATGTTTTACAGCCATGTTTAAAAGAATTTCATATAAGGGAGCATTTTTCCAGCACCAGTCTTTTCTTTCACTTTCTGACATTTCATAAATCTTAAATATGTCTCTAAATGTAATCCCTTTTTTTTGCATAAAAGGAACAGATAAAGCCCAATTATCTCTTGCCGAACCAAAAGCAACACTGCCATCTTTTATGTCAACAAGCCATTTTTCCTTGAAATCTTTTTCAGCAATTTTTTTTATTAATTCGTTAAATTCATGAAATATTTTTATGAATCTCTGCTGCATCTGTTCAGGTGTTAGTTTTAATTCTTTTATAAGCCTGTCAACTTTGTTTATAAATAAAACTGGCTTGACTCTTTCTCTTAATGCCTGTTTAATTACGGTTTCTGTTTGCGGCATAATTCCTTCAACAGCACATACAAGGACTATTGTTCCATCAATTGCTCTCATTGCCCTTGTAACATTGCCAGAAAAATCGACATGTCCCGGGGTATCAATTAAATTTATTAAATATTCTTCTCCATGATACTCATGAACCATGCTTACATTTGCAGCATCAACTGTCATCAATCTTTCTTGTTCATCTGTATGCTGCCATGTTGCCATTCCTGCTTCTAAATCTCCAGCTGATTTTGCCGCCATATGCCCAGAAGCTGCAAGCAAATTGTCGGTTAAAGCAGTCTTGCCGTGGTGAATATGCGCACTTGTAGCTATATTTCTTATATTCTTCTTTTCATTGCTTATTCTCTGGATTTTTTTGAATTGTGTTTCTTTTTCTGCCATTTTTTAGCTCTAAACGTAAAATAATCGAGAGGTTTATTTAAAAAGCTGTTGGTTATTCAAGTGGGCTGTTTATATTAAACGTCCAGCAGGAAATCATCCGCTTTAGTTTGTAGATAAATTGTGTGGATTATTCATTATTCGAAGGATTATAATCAATGATTATCAGCTATGTTCGGATGAGCAGTATTATTATCATTTACATAAAAATCAATAAGGTTGTCACTTAAAATAAAAATTCTGTAATGATATTAATCAAACCATCTGCTCTTTTTTTTAATTTCTACAACTCCTATTAAATTTCTCAAATTATCTTGTCTTGCAAATTCAACTGCTTGGTGTTGGTCTTGAGCAATATATTCTTTTGATTTAACATCTAGAATATGATCTTCTCCACGATAACGCCCATTAATCATGTACCTTTTTAATTTATTAAAATCTATCACTTCTGCCTCTCCACTTCTTTTCCTATATACATCCACAAGTCTAGTCATTTTTCTTTCTTTTAATTTTTCAATGTCAAAAATTTTCGCTTCCGGCATTTTTATTCACTGATAATTAATTGAAGAATTGGTTTAAAAAGCTGTTGGTTAATTTTTATTGTTTAATCTTCAGTTTGTAATAATACCTGCTCAATTGAATGCTGAATTTCTTCGTCTTGTTGCATCAATGCTCTATACTCTTGTGCGAATAGTCTTTGTCTTTCCTGTTTCATCATTATTCTTCTATCTTCCCATACTCTTCTCTCAGCCTCTTTTCTATCTGATACTTGTTGAACATAGTATTCCATTTTCGGAATGCTAGCCTTAAGTCCTTTAATATATAAGTCTATTAGTTTTTCTCGCAAATCAGGGACAAAATCTACAAGTTTATACTCATCTAATCCAATTGTTATTGCGTCTTCAACTATAACACCACCCCTAGAATCAAGCAGTTTTTTCTTAATTCCATCATAACGATAATCGCGAAAAGTGATTATAGGGCCTTCTTTTGGTGTGCATACTAAATTAATATAATATTCATCAAGGGAACATTCATGTCTAGTAACCCCCTCACTTAACTCATAAGCCATATTTCCATGAGTAGCAGTTATCTTTTCATGGGGGAAGCTCCCGGCTTGATCTGAAAGAGCTTCTACTCTGCCGGCATAATAATTTTGGGTTGCACATCCTGATAAGAAAGATATCCCTACAGCAAAAGTTGCAACATGTGCTGCTTTTTTTAATGACCTAACAATACTCTCCCGCATATCCTTTTTATTTATAAGTCGCTTTAAAAGGTTTTATATAATCTATAATACACTTCCCGCCCGCCTACCTCGCACTATCTGCCTGTTTTTCCATCTCATTTCTTTTTTTAATCGCAAAACTCTCGCTGTTATTTTCAGCAGCCAGCATTATTTCTTCTGCAAGAGCCTGAGTTATATTTTTCTTTTTTCCAAAAGCCTTGTCGCTTGCCCCGTTAATCAGATGCCTTAAAGCAAGATTTACCCTTCGCAATGGCGAGACATCAACAGCTTGAGGATATCTTGCTCCCCCATATTCAATAACAGTAATTTCATCTCTTGGTGCAGAATTTTCTATGGCTTTAATAAAAACCTGAACAGGATTTTGTTTTGTTTTTTGTTCAATTATTGCAAATGCATCAAGAATAATTTTTGTGTTTTTGCTGTACTTGCCTGTTACATGTCCAAACATAATTTTGTGCTTTTTTCCCCTGTGTCCCGCAACAGCAAGTCTGTTTATCAGTCTTTCAACAACATTTACTTTTAACTGCCCGTGTTTTCCAACATTTCTGCCCTGGCTTTTAAGGACAAGTTTTGGCTCTAAATTTATAACACTCTTTAATCCAGAGTCTTCTACTCCAACTTCTTCTAAATTATATAAATCAAAGATTTTGAATTTTTTGCTTTCTTCTTTTTGCTTTGCTTGCTCTTGCTTTATTTGTTCTTGCTCTGGCATTTTATTTTTTTGTTAAAGTGTTATATTTATCTGTTGCTTTTTTTTCATCAGTCATTTCTGGGAAAAGATAATGCACTCCAAAAGGTGTATCCATCTTTATATTACACCCTATTTTATTTTTAATTAAAGAAACTGTTACCTCATCATCTACTGCTCCTATAAAACTTTTAGTAATTCTTTGCAATAATCCTTTTATTTCTTCAGTTAAAATAGCTTTTTCTTCTGCGTGTTTAATTCCCTGTTCTGTTAAATCTAAGCAAACAATTCCCGCCTGTATTAAAGTTTTACTAACGCTAACTAATGATTTTTTCTCTAAACCAGCTACACTGTCAAAATCCCATTGATTGTTGGTGACTCCGTTATAGTAAATTTCTCTAAACATTCCAGGGGTTTTTTTATCTATGACTAAATGATTATACAAACTATGTAGGAGGTTCATTTCTCTTGTCAAAAGTGTTTCTTCTCCCATTTTACCTTATTTGAATTTCCTCTGAAATTTACATGCTTGAAAATGTTTCATTTTCAACGTCTACCTTTCTCAATCTTGCCCATCCATAATCTGTCTAATGGCTGGTCATTTACTTTAATTACCTTGAATCTAACGCCAGGAATATCGCCTTTGCTTCTTCCCTGCTTCCCGCCAATTCTTTCAATCATAACTTCATCATGCTCATCGATAAATCTTTGTGCGAGATTTCCAGGGATAAATGCAGTAACTTGCTTTGCGTTTTTAATAAGCTGAATTTTACAGCATTTTCTCATTGCAGAATTTGGTTGTTTAGCTTCTTTTTGGATTTTTTTAAGTACAATGCCCTTTGCCTGATTAGCTCCTTCCAGTGGGTCAGATTTTGCATATAAATTCAGAGTTTTAACTATATAATGCCTGTCTTTCCATCTGAACTTTTTCCTATCCTTAATTAATTTTTTTGCGTTTTTCAGTCCCATTTTTACTTATATTAAATAATCAGGTGTATATTAAAAATCTTAAGTATGTTTTTAAACTTAACTGACCAGCTTTGTTAAATGTTAATGGAGGAAGTTAGTTTAAAAAGGTTTCTTACAGCTTTCTATAAAATTTATTAGGTTGCTACCAACAAGTATGGCATTTGCATCTTTTTCTATATCCTTAATTGAGTTAATGTTACCGGCTTGGCATAATCATCCTTTCCAGATTTTTCTTGCATCTTTAAAAGTTTCTTTTTTCATCTTTCCATTGGATAAATCTCTGGAATTCCAAACCACTTTAAAATCTTCTGGAATTCTTTTAAGTTCCTTAAGATTTAATGGTTCAATTAAACATTTTTCTTTGTGAATATGTGGTAATCTCCCCACAACTAAAACCAAGTCAGCACCAAGTTCAATAGATTTTTCAATTTCAGAGTTATTTTTATGAAGTCCTTTCGCAAGTATGGGTTTTTTAGTTAATTTCCTTGCTTTTTTTAGTAGATTAAAACTTCCACCCCAACAACTATCTGTATGTATAGAAATTATATCCCCAAAATTATTAGCAATATCAAATAGTTCATTCCAACTTTTAGGAGAACTAAACAAAAAAGGAGACTGTGTTTTCACTTCAGCAATTACGGTTTTTCCGTTTATCATATGTTTTCAAACAATCCTCAATTCTTTTCCAAAATAAGCTTTGGCAATTTTCTGCAGTTCAATCAGCCTCCTCCTATTCCTTCCAATAAGGGCTGCTTTGCTTTCAGCACCTGCATTAATAATTATCTCATTATCATTTGTTTGTAAATCCTTAAAATGAACAGGGCTGACAATTGCTCCAAGAAACTCTTTGACATCGTTTATGTCTTCAGGAACAGGAATAATTTTTATTTTCCTGCCAAGAATTTCATTTAATTTTTTTACATTAACCCCATTTTTTCCGATTGCTTTTGAAACAAGATGTTTAGGAACAGCGAATGTTATCGCATCATTATAATCAAAACAGTGCCTTGTACTAATATTTGAAAATTTTTCAAATAGATTAATGTACCTCATATGCTGCATATCTAATGTGCTTGTCATCTTGTTTTACTGATTTATTCTGTTAATTGATAACATCCTCAACCTTATTTAACATTTTACATTTATAGTTTAGTCATCACCTTATTTTTAACTTTATTTATTTTTCTTGAATTGAAAATGAGAGAAACAATGGATATTTAAACATTTTTGTTTGATTTATTATGTCAAGATTGCCAATGCAGAAAACCATGCTCTTTAGAGCATGGATGAATGCAATCTTGAGCATCCAAAAGTCCAAACAAACCACACCTTTTAAGGTGTGGTAAAACACAAGGACTTTTTGATAAATTGATTAAACTTTGGAGTTATCTTTAATTGTTATGTATTAAAAAGTTATATTGCATATACAAGTTGTTGCATCTCAGTATTAAATATACCATCCTATTACAAAAAGTTGTTATCTATTTGCTTTTTCAACGACTTTTTGGGTGGCTGTCTTTAATTCACTCTCTGCTTTTTTAAGTGGACCTATAACCTTTACAAGCAATCCAGGCAAGCCCGTACCAATCGGAACTGGCTGATTTAAAATAATATTTTCAATCACGCTGCTTAATTTGTCCCTTATGCCTTTAATTGTAGAATTAACAAATTGTTTATCAGGAGTTTCAAAACTTGCCCTTGCCAAAACCGAAGATTTTTGGCTGACTATTCCCATCCTTGTAACTCCCTTAATCTCCCCAGTGTTAGACATAGCATCTGCTACAAGCTTTAAATGCCTTATATCAATATCAAGCCCCTGAGTTTGAAGAACATTTTGTATCTCATTTATGATTATCTGCCGCCCAGCCTCTATTCCTAAAACTTCAACTATCTCGTATAAATCATTTGAGATTGTTTTGTTTTTATTAACTTCTTTTAGCCCTAAAATATCTTTCATATTTGTTCCAAGGGTTATGATTACAAAATCTCTTTCCCTCTTTACGATTAAAATCTGTTTTATGCCTTTTATCCCAGAAATAATCACCCTTTTCAATTTTTCTTTAAGCTTGTACATATCCTTAAAATCAAATTCAGAGGCATTAAGGCTAATTCCATCTGACTTTTCCCTTACTTTGTAGCCAGCATCATTAAGTCTTTCTATAACTTTTTTCATGGATGTATGTATTAATTTCAATGCATGTTCATCAATCTTAATTTCAATTTTTTTATTTGAAAAATCCAGGGAGATTTCAGAAGCAATATCTTTTACTGTTGCCTCTTTTATTTTTTCAGCAAGAATTTTGGCCTCTTTTTCATTATTATAGCTTGGTTCAAGATAAATTTCCATCTTTGGAGACGATGGCTTTTTTTTGGCGTCAAAAATTTCAATTAACCTTGGCAATCCCTGGGTAATCTGCATTTCTTGAACACCTGCAAAATGGAAAACATCCAAAGCCATTTGCGTGGAGGATTCTCCAAATGATTGTGCAGTAATAATCCCTATAGCTTCTCCGGGTTCTAATTTTCCATTAAGGTGCAATTTTGAAACATCCATGCCATCATCGCCGTATTTGAATTCTATAATTTTATTATTGCTGTCCCTGATTGTTCCGTCATATTCTACTCTTAAATCTTGAAGGGCATTTGCCAGTCTTCTGTATAAATAGCCTGATTTTGGCGTTCTTAATGCAGTGTCCATAAGGCTATCTCTTCCTGTTATTGCCCCAAAGAAAAATTCATCTGGTCTTAATCCTTTTATAAACGAGCTTTTAATAAACCCGTGTGCTTTTGGAGTTAAATCTCCTTTCTTAAAAAATGATAGGGTTCTTTCATTATAACCTAAGTCAATTCTTCTGCCCCATAATGCCTGTTGTCCAACACAGCAAGCCATTTGCGTAATATTAAGGATATTTCCTCCCCCTCCTGATTTAATCATGTAGCTTACTGGATTATTCTTTGGAAATTTTTCCTGGACTATTTTTCCGATGTCTGTCCTGACTTTATTTAAAACCTGAAGCATCTTAATTTCCCTTGATTCTTCATTTGTTTTTCCTGGTATAATTTCTAGTGTTCCATCATTATATGCATGCACTATTTCCTGCGCCCGTTCTTCAGCCTTTTTGATTATTTCATCAGCTGAATTAATAACATCCTGCTCCAAATCCAAATCTTCAACAGAGATAGTTATTCCTCTTCCTGTTAAGTGTACAGTTCCAAGTCTGAAAATTTTTTGGATTGTTTCAACAGTTTCATTTACTCCAAATTTTTTGTCTAGTTCTTTGATTAATTCACCATCTTCTTCAGCAAATGTTGTTTTATCTATCACTCCGCTAGTAATCTCGCCGTCTTTAATACTAATACTGCTGTTTGAAAAATTGATTTTAGGAATTATTCCGGAGAAAATCTCTAACCCAGAGACTGTTTTTTTGTTAAAATGCTTTTCAATTCCAGCCCTGTATAAAATTTGCTCAGCGTATTCTTTTGAGAATTCTCCAATGCTCAATAAATAATTCCCAGTTATTGCATCTGATTTGCATCCAAGCCAGTTTGTGTTATTCTTTGGCGAAATTAAATTCTTTTTCACATCAAGCAGTATTTTTGCTTCAGCTAAAGCCTCTTCTGTTTGGGGGGAATGGATATTCATTTCATCACCGTCGTAATCTGCGTTGTATGGAAAAGTTGCAGCAGGGTGTAGCCTGAATGTCTTTCCTGGAAGCACTTTCACATAGTGTGCCATTAAACTGCCCCTGTGAAGGCTTGGGTGCCTGTTAAATAAGACAAGATCCCCATTTTGTAAATGCCTTTCAACTTTGTATCCAGGCATAAGTTCATTAATTATTTCATCCTTTAAATCAGAAGTTATTTTTTTTCTTTTTCCATCTGGTCTGACAATGTAGTTTGCACTTGGGTATTCATCAGACAAAATTAATTTTTTAAGTTTTTCAATATTCAAATCAGTAACTGTTTCAGCTGCAGTGATTGTTTTAGCGATTTCGTATGGCACTCCAACTTCATTAATATCCATGTATGGGTCAGGAGAAACCACTGTTCTTCCAGAATAATTTACTCTTTTTCCAGCAAGATTTTTTCTTATTCTTCCTTCTTTGCCCTTAATTCTTTCTGTTATTGTTTTTAATGGTTGCCCGCTCCTATGTCTTGCAGGGGGGATTCTTGCGACAGTATTGTCAAAAAAAGTTGTAACATGAAACTGCAGTAAGTCCCATAAATCTTCTATAATCACTTCTGGTGCTCCAGCATTCAAGTTTTCCCAAAGTCTCTGGTTTGCTCTTATAATATCAGAAAGTTTGTGAGTTAAATCATCTTCTGACCTTTCTCCTGTTTCAAGAATAATGCTTGGTCTTACTGTTACTGGAGGAACAAGCAATGAAGTTAGGATTGCCCATTCTGGTCTGCAGGTGGTGGTATTAACACCAATTTTTCTCAGTTCTTCATTTGGTATCTTAACCAAAATTTCTCTTATTTCTGTAGGAAAAATTCTTTTCTTGCCAATAAAAAAGCTTGTTGGTTTGTCAAGTTTGACTTTTTCGTGATTGGCGTTGCAATGCAGACATTTTTTAATATCCTTGGCTTTTTTTGCTCTTTCTGTTGCTCCGTATTTTTTTACATTCTCATCGCTTAACAAAAACTTTCCACACTCATGGCAAAAACATCTTAAAGATAATTCAATTAATGGAATATACTTCAAGTGCATCACAGGCCTTGCTAAATCAATGCTTCCAGGATGCCCTAAGCATTCTTTTAACCTTCCTCCGCATGTCCTACATCTTACCCCGGGGTCAATAGCTCCCAATCTAAGATCCATTAATCCTCCATCCACAGGATAACCATCAATATCATAAAGTTCAGGAGTTACAATTTTTGCCGCAGAAATTTTCTTAATTTGCTCTGGGCTAAACAAGCTAAATTTCAATTCTGCTATTCTTTTTCTTACTAGTTTCATTTTGTTAATTTTGTTCTAAAAATTTTCTTGATTTTTACTGGTTTCATTTTGTTGTTGCTTTTATGCAAAATGAAAGCTTAAAAATTTTCTTGATTTTTACTGGTTTCATTTTTTCTTGATTTTTTATTGTTTTTATTTGTTTTATTGTAATTTTAATTACTGGTAAACCGCTGAATAAGGATATTTAACGTTGTGAAACATACTTTTGTTATTATTTATCATATCTTCTTGTTCCATGTTGCTTTTTGTATTGATAACTAATATTCCATTCATATTAAATTATTATTCATATTTATTCTTTAATTCAAAAGCTGTATGGATGTGCAAGCCCTGTAGCTCTTCCATCAGCAATTTAAATGCATATGAAATTTCAATGGGTTCTGTATCATCACTTTGACAAATAGGGCAGGTGATTTTGTTTCTTATTGTGTCTTCTACTGCAATTGAGCCGCATTTTGTGCAAATATGCAATAAAACTTTATCTGAATCATATCTTTCTTTAAGAAGAAGTGAAGCTCCATGAGCAACTAAAGCCTGCTGTTCCATTTCTCCAAGCCTTAATGCTCCACCTCTTGATCTTCCTTCTATTGGCTGACGCGTTAATAGTGCAATCTTTCCAGAGGATCTGCCATGAATTTTGTTGCTCACCATATATTTTAATTTTAGATAATACAAATTTCCTACAAATATTTTGGCATCCATTCTTTTGCCTGTTATGCCATCATACATTGTTTCTTTTCCATCAAATCTAAAACCTAAGCTCTTCAACTGACCTTCTAATTCTCCTTTGTTTTTCCCAGAAAAAGGAGTTCCGTCTATAACTTCTCCGCTTACGCATCCAACTTTTCCAGCAAGTAGTTCAAGAAGATAGCCCACAGTCATACGGCTTGGCAAACCATGCGGATTAAAAATAATATCCGGTTTAATTCCGCTTGTTGTGAATGGGATATCTTCTTCCGGAACAATTAAACCAATAATACCCTTTTGCCCGTGTGAAGTTGCAAATTTGTCCCCAATTTCAGGAAGCCTTTGGTCTCTTGTTTTAACCTGTATAATTTTGTTGCCTTCTCCATCTTCTGTTATAAAAACAGAATCAACAATTCCTTTTTCTTCCTGCCTCATAGTGATACTAGCTTCTTTTTTTGCTTTAATTGAAATTTCTCTTGCTTCTGAAAGGAATTTTGGAGGAGACATTTTTCCAATCAAAACTTCACTTTCATTAATTTCTGCTTCAGGATATACCACCCCATCATTATCTAAGAATCTGTAGCTTGACTCCAGCCTATAACCAGATGCATCTTTTTCTGGAATTGCAATCTCATCTTTAAGCCCCCCAGCGTAATTCATTTCCTTTGTACTGTAAGGACGGAAATAATAACTTCTTCCAACTCCTCTATCAACGCTTCCCTTATTTAAAACCAGAGCATCTTCCATATTATACCCTTCATATGTTATGACTGCTACAACAAGATTTTGCCCAGCAGGATAGGTGTTTAAAGTATCATATACAAAACTTCTCACAACTGGCTTTTGAGGGTATTCCAAAACAGAAACATCTGTATCAAGCCTGCAGTGATAATTTGCAGCATATAATCCCAATGCTTGTTTTTGTGTTTTACTTCCTCTGTTTAATCTCGAGCTTTGGTCATGATTTGCATAGGGAACAAGAGAAGTAACAACTCCAAATAGATCAATAGGGTCAATTTCCAAGTGAGTATGCTCTGGAGTAATTTCTTCTTCATATAAAGCAACCAAACAATTTTCCTCTTCAGCTGCATCTAAATATTCAATTATTCCTTGTTTAATTAAATCATCCCATTTCATGCTACCTTCTTCTAATGCTAAAAGATGCTCATTTTTTAATTTTGAAGCGCCATTGTCAACTATAATTAAAGGTCTTAATGCTCTTCCCGGGTCTGTTGAAATAATAACTGTCTGCATAATTTTGTCATTTCTAACATTAAGTTGCACAGGCAATTCATTTCCTCTTCTTTTTTCTCGGATATGCCTGACAAATTCATCTGGATTTTTAACAGAGCCAATAAATGTTCCGTTCATGAAAATCTCAGAGCCGTCTATTCCTGCTTTGTCTAATCCAAATTCTTCTAAAGATTTTAGGAATTTGTCGTGCTCGAGCTCAATTCTTGTTGATATCTGGCAGAGAATTGAAAGGTTTTTTCTTAATCCTATCTCTGTTCCTTCTGGAGTTTCAATAGGGCAAAATCGTCCATAATGCGTTGGGTGAAGTGTACGAGCCATGAAATTTTCTTGCTCGCCAGGAAGCATACTGGAAACTCTTTGCAATTGAGATACAGTTGCAAGATAATTTGTTTTGTCCATATTTTGGGTAATTCCAGATCTTTCACCTGTCCATGAACCAGTAGCAATTGCACTTTCAACACGATGGCTAAACAGCGTTGATTTTGCGATTGTTTTAATTGAATAAAATTTTTTTCTCTTAGATGATTTTTGCAGAGAATACTGGATATCCCTTATTAGAATTCCAAGATTAACTCTGAATAAGCTTGCTAACAAATCTCCAGAAAGCCTCACTCTTTTATTAGCATAATGGTCTTTGTCTGTTCTTAACTTGGAATTTTCTTTTGCGATTAAAAATTGTTTTATTAATTTGCATAAAGTTACTGCTTTTTTCATTCTGTCCTCTTTTTTTGTTCCAATATGAGGAAATAAATAAGAGTCAATTCTTTGTTTTACCCTGTCCAGCATTTCTTTTTTTGTTCCTTGCAAAGAGCCTTTTTCAGCAATATACATCATTGCATCTTCTGGTGTGGCTATGCTTGAAAATTCGTAAAGATTAACGACAAGACTGTCTGTTTCTTTTCCTATAAGCTTTGAGATATCAGATTCTTTGGTTAACCCAAGGGATTTAAACATAACCAGTGCTGGCAGATTTTTAAATCTTGAAAACGAGACTTCTAATATCCCATTTTTAGCTTCAGAAATTGATACAGGGATTCTGTATGTCCCTTTTAGTGAGAATAGCCTTAATCTTAACTCGCCGCTATTATCCTCTTCAATAAACGGCTGGTTTTCTGCCAAATCTTCAGCCATAACCATAACTCTTTCATTTCCATTTATGATAAAATACCCCCCGCTGTCAAGAGGGTCATTATAATTTTTTATCATCTCTTCTTTTGACATGCCGTGGGTATTGCATATCTTGCTTTTTACCATAACAGGGATTTTACCAATTTCAACTGTTTGGTTGTCAGTCTGATTATCTTTTCTTACAGTTATCTCGAGTGTAATAGGAGCAGAATATGTTAGATTTCTTAAACGAGCTTCAGCAGGGATTATGCTGGATGTAGAGCCATCAGCTTCTGTAACAACTGGTTTGCCGATTTCTATTTTGCCGAGCGTTATTTCAAAATCTTCATTGTTTATTGTTTCAGCGATTTCATAAACAATTTCCTGCATTCTAACATCAATAAAGTTATTAAAAGAAGTTATGTTTGATTCAACTAATGAATGCCCCTCTAGATATTTCTTTACTATTAAATGCTGATTTTTTTTAACCATTTTTAGATTTTGTTTTTAATTCATTAAATCTTGCGCTCGCCCAAAACCCTACTATTAATTAACTTACTTTTTCTCATTTGCCCGTCCCTGTTAACATTAAACTATCTTCGCTTATCTTTTACATATTAAATTAACTTAAACAATTACTCTATAATAAAAATAAACTTCTCCGGTTTTTGATTCTTTTCGTTCTATTTTGATTATATCTCCAATTGTACAACCTTCTGGCAGGGCAGGGTCATCAAAAAATATTTTTGGAAGCTGAGGTTTAGAAATATTAAGAGTATTAAGAATAACTTGCATTTCTTTCTCAGACAATTTTATATGTTTAGGCTGTAAAATGTGCATTTGAATGGGGTTGATTATGCTTTATAATCTATGTTTAAGTGGAGTTGATATTGCGTAATTTTCTCTAATCGGATAATATTTGAAAAACTTTAACAACTTTTCAATACTAAAAGTTACTCAAAATTGGTTTTTAAATGTTTCGGGCGAGATGGCTTTGCACCATAAGTAGTTCTTGCACCAAAAGTGGTTTAGTTTAGGTGCAAAGCCGTTTTTAAATTATTGTTAATTCTAAGGGGCTTTTAGATAGATTTTGAAATAAGTTTATTATGGCCCCGAAGGGATTTGAACCCTCGACACCTGGATTTCTTTTGGTATCTTTACCATGAATAAAAGTCCAGTGCTCTGCCAGGCTGAGCTACGGAGCCGTAGCTTCATTAATATTTTTGTGTTTAAAAGGTTTTTCTTGGAAGTCTTAATAGTTAAATATCTTAAGTTAGCTGTAATCTTTTAAAGTTAGATATACTAATTAAATTAAATAAGGTTATATAGCTATATGGTTTGTGGTTATAACTAATAATCAAACAAACTTTCTCAACTTGTCTTCAAAATCATCAGCAGATTGAGAACCAACAAATCTTCTAATAACCTGCCCGTTCTTAAAAAGAATCATATTAGGAATTGAGCTAACCTGGTATTTCTGGGCTAAATTGCTTCCCTCGTCAACATTTAATTTTCCGAATTTAATCCTGCCTTTAAACTTTTCAGAAAGTTCTTCCATAATAGGAGCCATTATTAAGCAGGGCATGCACCAATCTGCATAGAAGTCAACTAATGCAATGCCTTTTAATATAAATTTATCAAATGAGCCATTGTTGCTCAGCTCTTGAACTTTTTCAGTTTGCGCCATTTTAATAATGTTAAAATAGGAAAAAAGATGTTTATAAAATTTGCGGAAATTACAGGTTTTATCTTAATCAGCTTTAATTCTGTGTGTAATAAGTTTATATCTTAAAGGTTGAAGTTTAATATAATAGTAACCCACATTTTAATGCTTTAACAACTTAAAAACTCCTATGTTTGTACTTTATTATTTAACAATAATCATGCCAATAATAAACTAGATTCTATTAATAAGCAACATTATAACTTTTTATTTATTTTATTATAAAACTCACCTATCTGAACTTTAAAACTTTCTATATCTTTCTCATTAATTAACTTAAAATCAGCGGAATCCATGCATTTAGCAACGCCTTGTCCTGTTTCACTCTCTCCTCTGCCTTTATCTCTTTCATCAGCTTTGATAAATTCCTGCCATGTTTTTGGATCACTTGGCTTGTTTCTTATTAATAATCTTTGGTATCTTGTTTCTAATGAAGAATCCACAGATATCAATGTAAATTGAAAATTGTTTTGATTTTTTAGAACTTCAATTTCTCCTGGATTTCTTATTCCATCAATGACTGCCTTTTTACAATTATTTTCCTTTATAATTTTCAAGGCTTCTTCTGCTAAATAACCAGAGCCATGCTGTTCTCTTAATTTGTTGCCAAAATCTTGAAGATTTTTTCTTGTTATTTCAATATCATATTTGCTGGCCATGTTTCTTATTATGCTTGATAAAGAAATGTATAAAAATTCTTTTTCCTTAAGATATTCGGAAATAACATCTTTCCCAGATGCAATGCTTCCAGTTAAGCCAAGAATTATTGATTTTTCATCTTTTATAAAAAGTCCAGTGCTTCCTAATCCGCCAATACCACGGGAGCTATATGAAAGATTTTTTGTTTCTTCAAGTTCAATCTGTTCTACTTTCTTTAGTACAATCTGCCCGACTTTGGAATATTTTTCAACTTTATATGGCTTGTTTTTGTCTGAATTGTATAATATTGCTAAAAGTTCGCCCCTGTAAGTAGAGTCAATTGTTCCGGGAGAATTTAAAATTACAACGCCGTAATTTGCAGCTAATCCTGATTTTGACCTGAATTGTACTTCATAACCATTAGGAATCTCGACGCTTATTCCTGTACGAACAATTTTTCTTTCAAGAGGATTTATGATTGTCTCCTCAAGAGCAAAAATGTCCATTCCAGAATCTCCTTCATGCGCATATCTTGGAAGAATTGCTTCTTCATGAAGTTTTTTTACTTTGATTTTAACTGAAGACATTTTAATTTTTATAATTATTTAAGAACTTAATTAAGCTTAAAAATGTTTCTAACTTTCTAATACAAATAAACTTTTATGACATTAAATCTGCTTTACTGGTTAAAAAGTGCGTATTAATTAATCACAATGCTTATCTGTTATTGAAGGATTGTTGACAAACTTTTCATCAAATATCACAACTTCCTCCAACACATGCATATTCTTTTGCTCCAGTTGTTTCATCTTCTTTCTCATAATTTATTATTTGAGAATAATCCACTTCAGGAAGTTTAGAGCGCAATTCATGATATCCCCTTTCATCTATATCTTCTTTTGGAGCTAACTGATAAACATTGTCATCTCTTGGGAAAAATGCCAACCCCCCAATTTGATTCCAATTTTTATATATCCAATGCGCTGCCTCTATCCATTCATCATCACCAATGTATATTGATGAGGAGGGATTGTGTTCTGTATAATTTGTTTTTAGTCTTCTCCAATTTTCTAGCTGGGTTATTGCACTTAAATCTTTTCTGACTATTGCATTTTCTGGTGACTTTACAGCAAATGGCAAAACATAAGTTGTAGCATTAGTCATACTTTCCCCAACTTCAGGATAGTAAGGATATTTTTGTTCTTTTAACATTTGGAACAAGGGATCACTAGCACTTATCCTAATATTTTGCAAGTAATGTTCGTTCCATCTTGCACTAGCTCCTTCAGATGAACCCACAACTTTAGAGCCTGAGCCTTCTGGTTTAACGCAGGTAACACATGTTGAGGGATTGATTCCAAATCTTTTTGCATAATGCCTATTTGTTTCAATCGCGCGTTCTCTTAATTTTTGTAATACTTCTGGATTTTGCAAGATTTGGCAGTCCATTATTCCTGTTATAGAAACCCCTAACAATCTTTCTTCTTCACAATTTTCTCTCCATTTATCTGATAAGAAGGGGAAGTTAGTTAACATTGATTGATACGTTCCTAATATAGTTGCTATCTCCACTTTTTTAAGCAAAGTTTTTAAGGTATCATAAGTCCGTGCAACCATGGTTGTTAAATTGCAGAATTGATTTCTTATTAGATTTATCTCTACGCAAGGATTTGTTCCCATTGAATCAATACGACTACCAAGGGCATTCAATCTTCTTTTGGGAAGTTGATAAATTAACCCTCCTCGGTTGAATATCCCTCTTTCTCCTGTTCCACTTTCAGCTAAAGCCAGCCATTCTTTCATAAATTCGGTTGCTGATGGCTTCTCTAAATAAACTGCAGAATTATTTGCCAGCCTTCTTTCTGGATGTTTGTTGTAAAATTCTCCGGTTTTTGCATTTCTCATTAAAATATCATCTAAATCAGAGAGGGATATTTCTGCACTTCTTCTAACCCCGCCAACTACTATAGCTTCTCCTATTTTGCAATTAATATCATGAACATCTATACTTTTCAGTCTTCTGCCCTGATTTTTTAAAATTCTATCACGAGTGTATCCAAGTAATAACTTTAATGGTTCTGGTCCAGAACTTCTGCCTCCCATTGTTTTTAATCTTGCTCCTACAGGTCTTAATTTGGAATAATCAAAATCAATGTCATAACCACCATACCATGTTTCCATTCCTTTAATGAGTGCATTCGCCCATCCTTCTTTACTATCTTCTATAATATGTGTTGGAGCTTTTTCTCCTCTTTGTTTTAATACAATTGGGAGTTGTTGAGCAAACTGGTTTTCAACAGAAAACCCAGCTCCTGTGCCGCACATTAAAACATACATTATTTCACCAAAATCTTTTAGTTCAGTCGGAGTTGTAAATGAACAGTTGTATGCAGCTACATTTGTAGCTTCTGCGGCTTTTCCCGCACTCCATAATAATCTCATAGAAGGCAGGACTCTTTGGTTTAATATTGAATCTTTAATCTCATTATACTCATCTTCATTTAATCTTGTTTCTAAATTTCTCTTCATAAAATCAGCATACCTACCAACAGTTTCAATCCATGTTTCTCTTCTTCCTTCATCTCCTTTCCATCGGGAATATGTTCTATAAAAAACAAACTCTCCTAAAGGATTATCTTTAAAATATTTTTTATTATCATTAACTAACTTTTTTACCCTTTCTGGTATATCCCTTTTACTAACCCTAACTTGGGCTCTTCTATTACGATATAGGATATATGCTTTTGCTGTATCAGCCAAACCAGAAATAATTAAATTTCTTTCAACAAGGTTCTGTATCTCTTCTATTTCTGGAACATAGTCGCCTCCGGTTTCTCCGTTTTTCTTTACGATTTTATCCTGCAAATCCTTTACCACATTTTGGGCTATTCTTATAGAATCATTTTGCAAATTAATCCCCTCTTCTTTTGCCGCTTCCATTGCCCTATATATTGCACTAGAAATTTTTGTTATATCAAATGAGACCACTTCCCCTGTTCTTTTTTTTATTTGTTTAATAGTAAATTCAGTAGCATTATTAATCTTTGTTTCTAAATCTCCCATCTTATAATTCACCTATCTCTTTTTTTAGAATTTGAAACATACTTAAAACCTGTATAATATATATTTAAATATTACTGTTTTTGTTTATATAGAACATTGCAAAAATATTCTCTTTATCTAATTGTCATCAAAAACATTTAAAAATAAGACAATATTTTGTTATTTGTTAAGAGAGGTTTAATATTATGGATTATTTTCAAATTCTTTCAATGCAGTTAGGTATTCCATTAGGAATCTTGATTGTGCTTATTATTTGGTCATTTGTATGGAAGCTTTTGGCATTATGGAAATCTGCTAGAAAAGGAAGTATAGTTTGGTTTATTATGCTTGCTCTAATAAACACAGCAGGAATTTTAGAAATATTATACCTCTTTATTTTCTCAGAAATGGGTAAGCCTAAAATAATAACAAGAGCAAAAAAATAAGATAACAAGATTTAAAAGGAAAGCAGGGCTGCTAAAATTATGACTCAATTAAGCCCAAGATTGTTGTTTAAAGAACTATAAAAAACTTTAATACAGGAAAATCCTTCTTATTATTATGAAATAAAACCTTTTTATATTGGGGGAGTTACAGAGCCAGCAGGTTTGAGTTTAAGTGTTTGTCTTTTGGGCAATAGAGTTTTAAGAACTCGTATTGCATTTAACCCACAAGATGAAACTCTTAATAATATAGAGTTTGGATATGGAAAAAAAACTGCACAAATTTTTGAATCTGTAAAAAGATTTTATGAAGCTAAAAAAATTTCTCATTTTTCATCCAGGCTATAGCTTCAATATTTTTTGAACTAATCGTTTTGTTTATAAATGCTGTTTCATTATGTTTTTTATGGAAGAAAAAAAATTCCTTTTAATATCCATGGATGATGAAAAAGCAAAAGCACTTGCAGATGTGCTCGGAAGCAAAACATGCAAAAAAATAATAGATCTTCTTGCTGAAACAAAAGACGCAAGTGAAAAAGATATTGCCGAAACATTAACTGCTCCCATTAATACCATAGAATATAATCTAAATAAACTTTTAAATGCCGGCATTATAGAAAAAGCAAAAGCTCATTTTTGGAGTACAAAAGGGAAAAAAATTGTTTTATACAAACTCTCAAACAAGTCAATTATTATCTCTTCAAAACCCATGTCTAAAGTTTCTTTAAAGTTAAAGGCAATTCTACCAACAATTATTATATCTGCCATAGGAACTTTTTTAGTTAAATTTTATGTTTCATCAAAAGATTATAGCAGTAATATAACTAAATCTGCTATTAATATAGAAGAAGTAACCTCCAGTTTAGCCCAAGCTCCCATTGAATCAGTACAAGGGAATTTATTTTTTACTTCTGTTTCCCCAGCATGGACATGGTTTTTAATAGGAGCACTTTTCGCGTTAATTGTGTACTCAATATTAAATTGGAGAAAATTGTAAAATGATTAATAAAAAAAATCTTAAACCAAACATTTGGAATATTATCTTATTTATTATGCTTTTAATAATCTTGGTATTCTTGCCTATAATTCCAGTAAAAATTAATGTTCAATGCATTAAAGCCCCATGTTATCCAGTTAATTCTTTAACTTCATTTTATAGTTTAATAACCAACTCGAATAAGTTAGTTGTCCCAACAATAATTACTTATATTTCAATTGCTACTGAAATTTTAATGATTTATCTCATATCATCGATATTGTCACTGACATTAATAAAAATTGTAAGGAGGTAAAAAAATGCAAAAAGATAAACGCGGTAAAATGGAAAAATCAGTCGCAATAACATTAATCATTGTTCTTGGGATTGTTTTTGTAGCATTCCTAGGTTTTTTAGTTTTTAATAATTTAAATCCTTCAATAACAAACACTGTTTCAGTAAATGGGCAGTCTTCCATTGATGTAACTCCTGATTTAGTAACAGTATATTTTAATGTTGAAACAAAAGCAGATACAGCACAAGAAGCTAAAGATAAAAATGCAGAGATTGTTGATAGTGTAATAACAGAGCTTATAAAAGAAAGATTTGAAAGAAAGCAAATAGAAACCCAAAATTTTAACATTTACCCAAATTATGACTGGAATAATGGAAACCAGAAGATTACAGGGTATACTGCAACTCACTCATTAAAAGTCGAACTTTCAACAGAAGATGCAGATAAAATAGGGGATGTAATCGATGCCGGAGTTGATGCAGGAGCAAACATTAATTACATAAATTTTGAACTAAGCCAGGAAAAACAAAATCAGTATAAAGCAGAAGCAGTAAAACTTGCTTCAGAAGACGCAAGAATTAAAGCAGAAGCAATAGCAGAAGGTTTAAACAAAAAACTTGGAGCATTGGTTTCAGTTTCAGATAACAGCTTTGATTATTATCCTTGGCCAATATACCAGGCAAGAGCTGATTCAGGAATTGCAATTGCAGAAGAGGCTAAAGTTGCAACAACAAACATTCAGCCAGGCGAACAAACAATCTCGGCGCAAGTCACAGCAATTTTCAAGCTAAGGTAAAATTTTTTTATTTTTTTATATATTTTTCTCTTACTGCATTTTTTATGATTTTTTTGTATAATAAAGCCGATAAGATGCTAATATTACTCATTATTCTAAAAAAGATAAGTAAGAAGACATTAAGCAAAAAATAAGGCAGTAATTTCCTTTATCAATAACATTTTTATACATTCTATTCTTTTTCCATGCATGAAAAAAGAGGCAGTAAGTAGTAAAAATAAAAGAGGTTTATCCCAGGTTATAGCAATTACAATTATCATCCTGCTTTCCTTATTTGCTGTTTCAATCTTATGGCTGGCAACTAAAACATTAATAGATAGGTACAATGTTGGGCAAACACAAGAATTCCTAAACTGCATTCAAGGCGCAAATATACAGATTTCAGATGCCTGCAAGCAAAACAACTTGCTTAAAATTACAATTAAGAACAAAAGAGATTTAATCCTCGGAGATTTTTTTCTTGTTGATATAACTTTTAATAATGGTTCTGTGCAGAGAATTCCAACTCCTTACCATACTTATGTAGGTGCATATAAAACAGAGCCAATTTATATCCCTTATAAGCAGGATATTGCAAAAATAAAAGTAATTCCAAAAATAGAAGAACAGGTTTATCTTTGCCCAAATGAAGCTCCTGAATATAAAGGTGGTATTAATGATTGTGCTTAATGATAGCAGGTTAAATTTGATATAAAATGATGGATGGATATAAAAAAAGAGTGTTAAACTTAAATAATAATATACTAAGAGTAAATAATAACTGCAAGTCTAAGTTAATTTTTATTACCTTTTTATCATTAACAATCTTCCTAATCAATGTAATTTCTGCAGAAATCACGATAATATCCCCTGCTGTTGTTTATCCAGGAGATATAATAACAATCACTGTTTCTCCAACAAAATTAGGTTTTTACAACATAATTTATGTGTATAAAGATGCAACATTAGTTGATTTAATTAATGTCCCATGTGCAACAATCTGCAAAAAAAGGCAGGTAGTTTCATATGTTGTGCCTGCAAATTTTCTCGGCGATTATTATTTCGCAACATTTGATTATGCAACAAATAATTATGAATTAGATTATTTTAAAGTCATTGAGCAGGGAGGAGCGCTAGGCGGTGCATTAAGTATATCATACATTGGAAATACAAACAACGGAGTTAATACGCTCATCACTCCAGAACAAGGAGCTAACGCAGGCATCACAATTGACACGCAGTTAAAAGCAAGCAACTGCCAAACCTACATTGTTAATGCATACTTGTGCAATTCAACAATTTCTGCTTTTTGCAGCAGTGCCAACTATACAATAAAAATTCCTTTACAGCTTAAAAGCCAAACCGGAAAAAATTGCAGGTTTGGTTATCAGGGCATGGATTATTTTCCTTTTTATCAGCCAGGGGATAACTGGAAACTTTATGTTAAATCAGGAATTTTGTCAATTGAAACAATTTTTGACTATGCTTCATTAGCTGCAATTTCTTATCCAAGTGTAATTGATTTTGGGCAGTTAAATGCAAGGCAGTGGAATATTGGTGTGCCTTCAAGCGGGTTGGATTTAATTAATCACGGAAATGTTCCTGTTTTATTAGAATGGACTTCTTCAGGGTTTACTTGCATTGAGCCTATAACCTGCACAGATTTTTGGCCAACTTTTGAAAACTCAACAGGAGAAAACACTTTTCAGATTGACGACGATGAATTTTTCCTTGAGCCTGTTCAAGATGAAACAGGCATTGCACCAGCGTTTATAACAAACTATCAGCCTGATTATTTCCCTCAAAACCAACTTGCTTTATGCATCTCATCAATTTGCCTTGATGGGGTTGGTGAGAGATATAAAACTTACTTTAATTTGAAAATTCCAGAAATTCAGAGGGGAAGTTACGAGGGGGATGTTATTTTGACAATATCTTGAAAATTTATTGTTAAACAATTTTTTTTGGATAAAGTTTGATAATTAAACGGAATAAACTTAACCTAAATTATAAAGATTACATATCTTATTCATTAATCGTTAAAACATCTTTTTCAAATTTATCAATATCAATTATGGATAATTCCCTTAATTAGGGCATTTGTTTTGGGAATTTTCCAGATAGATAATTCTGAAAAGAAAGTGTTACGATTAACAGAATTATCTATAATCATCATTTTAAACTGAAATAAAATTTAAATATGCCAGTTAATTAACTATTTAGGAGATTAAATTAATGAACCCCATAAAAGTTTTGGCACCCAAACTTTTAAAAATTAGAAAATCTTCATAAAATAGTATGGATAAAAAAGGGGGAGTGAAAAAAGCGCTAATTCCAGCTGTAATTATTCTCATAATTTTTATGTCTTACTTTGTTATGTCAGCTACAAAAGGAAGGTTTGTTATTGGCAATGAACCACCATATGTTGTTGCAGATACTTTTGCGGTAAAAGATGGGCCAGCTGCTGGAAATTGGGATAATTCAGTTATAATTGACACCCACGATAAAAACACAAAATTAAGATTTAATGTTAAAGACCCAAATCCTAATAATTTAAATGCAAGGCTTTGTATTGGAACTTCTGCAAATCCTTCTGCAACAGCAGGTTGTAATGTTATTAATTATGACGGATTTGCCCAAGTGACTCCTGGACAGCATCAAGGCGCAGCAGGAGCGCAAATAAATTATGAATACGGGTTTGACCCCTTAGGAACATTGGAAGGAATACCAGAGGCAATTGGATTAACACAGGCAGATTGTTCTGGGGCTTCATGTTCAAAAACATTTTATTTAGATATAATAATTGATGACAATGATGGGCAAATAACTACAACATCTTTTAGTTTTAATATAATCAATAATGTTCCGGCAACACCTTCTGTATTAACTCCCTCTCAAACTCATGATCAAACCCCTGATTTAAGTTGGGTAGCAACAGACCCAGATGATGGAAGTATTGATAAATGGCCAGCAGATATTCTAACTTATAATATTCAAGCAGGAGCAACAACTTTTGGGGATACAGATTATCTTGATGCTTCTTCATTAGCAGTTGCTTCTTCAACTGTTGTTAACCCTATTCCGTGGGGGACTCCAGGAGCAACTCAAGCAATAACAACAGCATATGCAAGAATTTGGAGCACAGATAATTTTGGCATAATTTCTTTTGATTATGACACCGCTTTTAATTTAGTTGACAATCTTCCTGTATTTGATGATATTCATTTATCAGACACTGCCATAATTGGAAATGATGCTTCATGCACAGAATTTGTAGATTCATGCCCTATTGTTCCATTGCAAGGAAATACAACATCAGTTAATGTAATTGCTTCTGTGACAGATGCTGATGTGGATTGTGCAAGCATTCCTTCAACAACCCAAGTTGTTTTATGTTTGATAGAAGACACTGATCTTAGTACATGCGACTTGTCAAACAATGCTTATCGAACTTATACTCTAACTTATAACTCTGCAATTTCAGCAGCAGAAAACTGCAATTTTTCATTGTCTCTTCCTATAAGTGATGTTCAAGGAATAGAATTTTATCAATTACCTAAAACTTATAAGTTGTTTGTAGAACCAGTTGATAGTCAAGCAGGCGCATCAACTACATGGATATCAGGTGGTTCAGCAAATCACAAGTGGAAATATAATTCACTTCCTTACTTATTTAATGATCCTGATATAGTGTTAGGGGACCCTAGTTTATCAGGAGGAGATGATATTCAGCTTGGGCAGTGGAATCCAGGGCTTAATGAATTTTTTATGGTTAATCGCGGGAATGTTTTATTGAATATAGAATGGGAAGCAACAGACCCGAGAAATGTTGATTTTGGTTATATATGCCCTTTAACTTCACCTGACTGCTGTTTAGGCGACACAACAACAAATCCACAATGTTGGGATTTGTCTACATACTCAAACCAGTTTCAAATAGATGATGAAAATGCTCAAGGAGAATCAACAGAGATACTTCAAACACCTTTAGTATTCCCAGAATGGCAATCACCATCATTAAAAATTTCATTTAAACCTATTACTGGTTTAGAAATTTGTGATTCAATGTTATGTAATTCTCCAGTATTAAACGAAGATTTTTCAACATATTTCCATATTAATCCACCAGTAGGATTATCCACTGGAACTTATGAAACAGACATAGCAGTAATTTATAGTCAGCTTTAAATATGTTAGGGGTTTAATAATAAAATATAAAAGAGGAATGTAAGATAAAAAATGAGGCAAAGGCAATATAAAATGCTGAATAATAAAACCAAGGAGGAATTTATGCTTAAAAAAGCCTCTTTTATGTCAAGATTGCCAATGCAGGAAACCACAGACTTTAGTCTGTGGAGGAATGCAATCTTGAGCATCCAAAAAACTAACAAACCACGCACTTTAGTGTGTGGTAAACCCAAAGTTTTTTTGATATTAACTATTTCCTTGTTCGCATTAATCTTTTTTAGCATTAATCTGGTTTCTGCAATTGGAGTTTCTTATCCAATACCGCAGAATATTGAGCTTAAACCAAGCCAGTCAAGTTATTTTACTTTCCAAATTCAGACAGATGAATACCCTGTTACCTGTGTTCCACTTGTAGAAGAGACTTCTGGTTTGGAATTGGCATTTAATCAACAATACCTTGTAGAGGCAAATCAAAGATACAATGTTAAGGCGCAGGTTATTGTTCCAAAACAAACTGCTTTTGGGGAATATCAGGCTACATTTTGCATGGAATGCACTCCCAGTGGAGAAACAGAAGGAAGTAGAATTATTCCGAGGGTTTGCAAACTTCCTATAACTGTTGATGTGGTTTCGGATAGATCAAGGGAAAACAGATTTGAGCAAGAAGCAGCAAATTATGTAATAGTTTGGATAACTCTGTTGGTTTTGTCAATACTTGTCCTTGTTCTGATAATATTCTACCTAATCAGAAGACGACGTGCTAGAACTTGGTTGTAATTACCTACTAAAAATTGGTATTTTTGAAACCATTTTAAGCTGAATATTGATTTAATTATTTAATCTAGGGATTAAGCAGTGAATAGCTTAATTTGAACATTACATTTAAAATAATACTACATTGCCACATCATAAATAAATAAAAACAGCGAACTTTAAAAATAACAGGCTCCTTGTTTTTTTATGACAGCAAAAGCCTTTTTTACATTATTAATTATTTTATTTATATTTGTAAATATCTCTGCAACAATTTTAGCCCCAACAGGAAGGTTTGTTATCACAGAAGATTCTGATAATAAATCTAATATAATTCAATATAATGCAATCAAAGGTAATCAAACCCAAGAGAACATAACAGTTACAGGAAAAGCAATTGAAAACCAAGAGAGCTCAGATAAAAATGAAAATTTCATAATCAAATTCTTTAAAAAGTTATTAAGCTTGTTTAATAGATGATAAAAAGAGGTATAGCGCTTATGTTGCTTTTGGGTATTATCTTGTTGCCTGTGGCTCTCGCTGATAATACTAAAGGTTCTTTTACAATTTTGTCAAATGATAGTGTTCAACCGCAGCCTTCAGGAAGCGGTGGCGGGAGAGGTGGCGCAATCCCAACACAACCTCCTAGCCAAGAAAAAGAAACTTGCTCTAATTCATGGTATTGCGATGACTGGGGTGTTTGCATTGGAGTTTTTCAAGCAAGAGAATGTACTGACCAAAACCAATGCGCAAATGAGTTAAAAACAGAAGAGAGGCTTTGTGTTCCAAGAGAAGCAGAGGAATTTTTAGAAAGAAGAACTCCATTTATTCCAATTCCTTATTGGGTAGCTGCATTTTCATTGTTATTGCTATTACTGATAATAATAATTATCCTGATAAAAAAACTAATTGAAAAAAAGAAGAGAATAATTAGAATAAAAAAGCATAAATGATTTAAGCTGTTGTTTTTTAATATTGTGACTAGTTGCTATTTTTGATTATGCCAGTGTGCCGGAGTGGTTAACGGAACGGTCTCGAAAACCGTGCCCTTCGGGGCTCCTAGGTTCGAATCCTAGCACTGGCGTGTAATGTTCTCATTAACTTTCATGTCCAGGCACTTTGTTACTTTTAGGTTACACTAGATAAAAAGATTTAAATAGGTATATTTTTTAAAATCTTTATGGTTAATGAATATTTAGGCAAAGAAATAGATATTGCTGGACCAGATCACATAGGAGATACCAGCTCGCATATAGAAGTTATTATAGCTCTAACTCCAAATGACCCCTGTTCGGCATATTTTAGAAGTAATTTTAACCAGGGAAATGGTCCAGTATCAAGAAGTTCATTGCGTGAAGAAGATATTTATAGAAGGAGATTAGAAGAGAATCCAAGAGGATGGCGCGATACTAAAACTATTTTTAGTGGTAAAAAAACTTTAGAGGCAGATGAGATTGCTCTTACCGAAGCTAAAAAAAGAAAGGTAGTTTTATATAAAACAACTTATGAACCTAGATATAATACTGTTGTTGTATGGTGTCCAGATAATTGGAGACCTGCCGGAGATCTATAATTGATTATAACTGTATCACTTTTAATCGATTCCTATTTCAGGTATGTTTTGCAAGATTATATTTATAAAGCCAATTTATTTCTATAAATAATGGAACACCCACCTGGCGCAAAGAAAAGAAAGATAGAATATATGATGGATCAGGCTGTATGTGATGAATTCATGAGAGTTTGCAGTAGAAAAGGATTTGCTCCTCAGGTAATCCTTGAACAGGCAATGAAAAAGTTCATCCAAAATGGTCAGATATAATCTCAAACTTCTGAGAAATATTTAAGAAAGTATTGTGCTTTCTTACTATGGCAGATTTTTGCATCTTTTAGAAAAATTTATATTATCCAATTATATAATTTTGTTATGAATCCGAAGAATATAGACAAGGCAACTTTTGCTGCAGGATGTTTTTGGGGTGTAGAATATAATTTTTCAAAATTACCAGGAGTTGTATCAACTTTAGTGGGTTATACGGGAGGAGATGATAAAAACTATCCAAATCCAAATTATGAGCAAGTATGTAGCGGTAAAACAGGTTATGCAGAAGTCATTGAAATTAAATTTGATACTAAAAAAATAAGTTATGAAAAACTTTTAGAAGCTTTTTGGAAAATGCATGATCCAACTTCTTTAAACAGACAAGGTTTAGATGTAGGTACCCAATATAAATCTGCAATTTTTTATCATAATCCCAGTCAAAAATCATTAGCTATCAAATCAAAAAAGGTATTGCAAAAAAAACTTGGAAATGAAAAGATAGTTACAGAAATTGTAAAAGCTACTAAATTTTACCACGCAGAAGAGTATTATCAAAAGTATATTGAAAAAACCGGAAGAAAAGTTTGTTGATTTCTTATGCCAAGATGCATTGCGAAAACTCCATGCTAAAGTATGGAGTTAGCATCTTGGACATTCAAAAGTTCAAACAAACCACACACTAAAGTGTGTGGTAAAAAACAAGACTTTTTGATTTCAATTCTGAAAACATTTAAAAAATAAAATAGACTAATCACTTTGATGTTTTCTCTAACTAACAATGAGCAATTTAAAAGACAAGGATAGATTATAACAATAAGGTTAAAGAAAAATATTTGAATATAAGCAGGAGTGCTAGAGAGATTTCTTAAATTACCGATTATCCAGAATTTATCTCAAAATACTAAAAGCTAATGAGGGATATAACTCTTATTAAAAAAGGATGCATATAAAAAGGTTTATATGGGGATGTAAGATGATTAGATAATGTTAAAAACTTATTGTCCTCTTTTTTAGATAAGATAAATAAAATGAGCAAATGAAAACAAAAAAACGAGCTTTAAAACAATTGGTGACAAAGAATATGAAGATTATGGAAGTCATTGAAAGGTTTCCAGAAGTTGCACCTATCTTAATGAGTTATGGTTTACATTGTGTCGGCTGTTATGTTTCTGATATTGAGACAATAGGTCAGGGAGCGATGAATCATGGTATTGATGAAGAAACAATAGATATGATGATTAAAGATGCTAATCAAATAGTTCTAGAAGGAATAAAAGAGAGCGACATAGATAATAGGGCTAATTAGCAACTTAAATTTAGAATAACCTGGATAATATCTAATCAATTTTAATACATCAAGATTTGTTGCTTATGTAAACTCCCTACTTTAGTTCGTGAGACTTCAAGATTGTTATTAGGATTGGCAATCTTGACAGCACTCAAGAATCTTCGATTCTTGATGAAACAAGCACAAATCTTGAGCACTTCAAGATTCTTTTATAGAATCTTGATAGTCGTCAAAAACAATGTTTTTGAGATGTTCAAGAACCAGACACGCCATACAATTTATTGTATGATTCTTGACACAAACTTAAAATATTTTAACAAGAAAAAATTGGATTAAAAAATTTATTTCTTTTTTCTAGCCATTAAAACTACTACAGCTATTATTATAATTACTAGCACAGCAATTATCCATACCCATACAGAAATCCCGCCTTTTGCTGGTTCTCCTTCTCCTTCAGGAATTCCTGTTCCGCCACTTACTGTACCCTCGCCTTCTGGAACAGCTACAGAAGTTTGCTTTATTGTAAGGTCTGCTTTATTGTCTGCAATTGAATTAAGCTTTACAGCAACATCATATGTTCCATCAGCATCAACATCTACACTCTTTTCTTCTCCAATTTTCAATCTAATGGTAACTGGTTCTGACTCAACAATTATATCAGCATAATCTACTCCAATTGTTCCAACTTTAATTACATGGAATTCTGCTACTTCTGCTGCAGATGGAGTAAATGAAACCCTGAACCCATCATTTGCTTTTAATGTTTTTGTCTGCCCTGCTTCAAACTGGTTTGAGCTTATAGTATAAACTGTTCCACCTATTGTTGTTGTTCTTCCTGGTGTGCTACTTCCACCGCCTCCACCAGCACCAACAACCCCTTCATTTATTACTTCAACAACATTATATGTTACTATAGAATGTGTTCTGTTATTTCCTGCATGATCTCCTACTGTGCAAACTGTTCCTTTTTCTCCAGTAGTTGTTACATCAACTGCAGTATCAATATTATTATACACTGCACCAGGATTTGCTCCTATTGTAGCGTTTTCTTCTGTCGCAGAACATGAACAACTAAAGCTAGTGCTGTCCTTTTCTACTGAAGTTTCATCTTCATTGTACCATCCTGAACAAGAATATGAAACATTTGGTGCAAGGGTGTCGAGTATAATGTGACGTGCTGTGAGTGCATTACCTGTTAAATTAACTCCGCTAATAGCTGTTATAAGACTTGCATTATATGTATAATGATTGTTTGGCAATCCTGGCCAAGTATAGTTTGACGAAGTGGTTGTTGAATTTCCAAGAATAGTTATATTAGCCCAAACAGGGTTTAGTGTAAAATTCATGAGTCCAAAGGAGATATTAGAAGCTATAATTGAATTAAAAGTTACATTTGCAAATATTGCAGCCCGGCTGTGATTAGAATAATCTGCTGGTACAGTTGATGCCCATGCCAAGCTGTCAAAGTTTGTTACAAAGAAGGATGTGTTTCCGCTATAGTTAGTTGCTGCAGAACCCGTATTCCATGTAGATGAGTTTGAAACTTGTCCTGCACCATGAGTACCTACTATATTAATAGTGTGAAGGCCTTCAGAAACATTCAAGAAAAGAGTGTTAACAACACCCATTGCTGAACAACCGGAAGAATTTACTCCAGCAAATGACTGAACAAGAACTGTTGTTGAACTATTACAAAAAATACCCAAAACTACCCCATCAAGAATTAATGAGAAGTTACCTCCTAAAAGAGTTGTTCCATTATTGACTGTCCAATTCAAAATAACTGATGCGTTTGTATGTGAGTAAAGTGTATTGTTATCAAACAAGACAGAAATATTCATATTCCCCTCTCCTTGTGAGGCACTAACTATTGAAACTAGAAAAATTCCTAAAAGTAAAACCACCAATGCAAAAACAGAAATCATCACCAAATGTTTATTTTCCATATCCCTCTTTCATCATCCCTTTTTAATTGATAGTATAATTAGATTTTTCTTATTTAAAAACCTTTCGTTGAGATGGCAGCCCATAATCTGTAGAGGATATAAAGTTTTATTTTAAAAAAATTATGAAATAATAAAATAATTTCCGTCGTTAAAATTTAATTATATAAAATAGAGAAAACAATTTTATTTGTTTGGATGAGCTTCTATAAAAACCCCTGGCAGTTGTTTCTTTCTGTAAATTTCTAATATAATCAGCAGATATGCAAGTATTAATGGGCCTATTATAAGCCCTAAAACACCGAACATAAACAACCCGCCAATCATTCCAATTAATACTATAGCAGAATGCATCCGCGTTGTCCTTGAAACAATAATTGGTTTTAAAAGATTGTCAATAGTTGAAGCAATTAAGCCGAATATAACTACAATTAAAGCAGCAAAAACATTTCCAGCAACAAGCAGGTACACAAATACAGGAACCCAGACAAAAACAGGGCCAATCATTGGCATAATGCTAGCAAGCATCGCAATTAGTGTAAGAAACATTGCATTTGGAACTTGCGCTATAAAAAACCCAGTACCTGTTAAAATTCCCTGAATCACACCAACAAAAATTTGTCCGTAAATAACAGAGCTTGTAATCATCCTTGACTGTTCAAATAATTTTTTTTCAACTTCTTTTGAAAATGGCATCAAGCTTTGGATATATTTTATAATGCTTTCTTTATCCCTTAATGTAAAGAAAAAAGTAAAGGATACAACCAGAAGTTGCAAAACTAATACTGGGAAATGCAGTATTATTCCTGCAAACAAATCAAAAACATAATTAGTGCTTTTTTCTATAAAAGACTGCAAAACATTTCCAACTTCATTTGAGAATATATCTGAAGCAAATAAAGACGGGAAGAATTTTTTAAGAGGGGTCACAACATCCAACTGCTGCGAAGCTTGAAAAATTTTAAATGACTGCTCTATAACAATAGGAGTAAGAAACCAAACAGGCACAATTATTGCAGCTGCAAAAAGAAGGCAGATTAAAAAAACAGAAAGGTTTTTTGACTTAATCACTTTTTTTATGCTGTTGTGCAATGGAGTAAAAACAAAAGCCAAAATCAATCCGAAAACAATTGAAAGCAGCAATGGTTTTAATAAAAAGAAAGTCAAAACCAGCAAAACAGCAAACACTACCAAAGTTGTTGCTTTCTTAATATATTCATCATCTATTATTGGCATTTTAATCTTTCAGCTTTAATTTTTATTACTTTCTACAGGTAATTTAAATTTATAAAAGTTTGCACAAACTTTTATTGAGGAAAGGTAGATTTAATTAGGTGGTTAATTAAGGTTTTTAGTTAAATTAGCTTGTTTTAAGTAAGTAATAATTGACATTATCCCTTACATATTAAAATAGAAGATATTATTAAAATTATTAAAAGGTAAAAAATATAAACTTTTTTCAAAAAGTTTATAAGGGTTATTAGAGGATATAAATTAGTGATAAAATGAACTTCATAAAAAAAGTGTTTGATAAAAAAATAGACGAAAGTGTGCATAGCCAATTTGTGAGATTTGGAAAAGGCATATATAATAATAGGGCAGTTATAAAACTTCAAAAAGGAAAAGATTCAATTAAATTTAATTCAACATTTGAGTACGCAAATGATTTTGTTGAGCTGATTTTTAATTCAGTTGATAAGGCAAGTGTTTCTGGGATTATTTTAAGTAAGCAGGAAATCAATGGACTTAATGGAAAGAAAAAAGCAGGAGCCTATGAGTATGATATAAATAGGGAGATATCTGCTAATGAAATTAAAGAGCTGTTGAAAAAAGCTTATTATATATTAATAGACATAAAAGCAGAAGGAATTGAGTTTAAATGCAAGAAAAAGCTTCCAAAACCAGGAAAAGGAGGAGAAGGAAAAGTTGATGACAAGTTTTGTGTTTTAAAGGCTGAAGTAAAGCATTTTAGTAAGATAAAAGATGAATTTTTCCCGGATGTTCCTGAAAATACAAAAAAGGCAAGGGCTAGCCATACATTTGAAATAACAGAGATCGTTTTGCCACAAGGTGAGAAAGATTATGAAAAAATCCGAGTATTATCAAAAAGAGCGGGTAAGTTAATAAGACACCTTGAAATAGACGAAACAGAGACAAAAAAAGAAATTGAGTTTGAAGCTTGACATCTCAAAAAGATGGTTGAAAGTGGTTATTTAATCTAATAAATATTGAAAGGCTTTGCGTATAAAATTTATCTTGAACAAAAGCCTTAAAAACCCCATTTTTCTAAGTATTTCATCCAGGGTAAATAAAATGTTATCCGCACTAATAAGAAATGCCAACATTAAGAAGACCGAGAAGGGGAAGTTTGCAATATTGGCCTCGTAAAAGGGCTAAAAAGTTTTTACCTAGAGTAAACTGGGTTGCAATAAAGGCTGATTCTGACAAAAAACTTAAGGGGTTTATATGTTATAAAGCAGGCATGATGTCAGCTATTGTGAAAGATAATACTCCTAATTCTATGACAAAGGGAAAAATTAAGGCTCTTCCTGTTACAATTCTTGTTTGCCCGTCAATGAAAATTTTTTCCACAAGGTTTTACAAGAATAATAAAGTTGTTAAAGAGATTTTAAATGAAAACCTCGATAAAGAATTAAAGAGCAGGCTAAAATTACCAAAGAAAAAGAGTGAAAAACTCGGCGAAATTAAAATTCAGGAGTATGACGATGTTTCTGCTGTGGTTTATTCACAAGTTAAAAAAACCGGCTTAAAAAAAACCCCTGATTTAAGTGAAATTGGACTGCAGGGTAATATTGAAGAAAAACTCTTATGGATTAAGGAAAATATGAATAAGGAAATTTCTATTAACGATATCTTTAATTCTGGAGAAATTGTGGATATAAGAGGGCTTACAAAAGGCAAGGGACTTCAAGGACCCACAAAAAGATTTGGATTAGGCTTAAAACAGCATAAATCAGAAAAAGGAAGGAGACGCCCTGGAAGCTTAGGGCCATGGCATCCTGCTAGAGTCACATTCAGAGCTCCAATAGCAGGACAGCTTGGAATGTTTACAAGAGTAACATACAATAATAAAATAATAAAAATAGGAACGCAAGAAGATAATATGAAAAGCATAATGCATTTTGGCGACATAAAAACTCCGTATGTTATTGTTGCTGGAAGTGTGCAAGGCCCTGCAAAAAGACAATTATTGATTACATCTGCATTAAGACCAACAAAAAAACAAACTAAAAAGCAGTATGAATTAGTGGAGCTGAGATAAAATGACAAATGTAGAAGTCTTAATTAGACAACCAGAAGATTTAATGAGACTATCTGCAGCTGATAATGTATTTATACCTTTAGGAGAGATAAATATAAGCGGAATAGTTATAGAAGCTGATAGAGAAAAAGTAAGATTATTAAGCGAAACTATAGGGTATAGAGGAATAGCAAACATTTTATTATCTTTATCTCATGAACCAAACACACACTTAGTAAACATCAGTTCAGTAGTATATACTCCATTTGATTTAAGATATCATTTACTAAAAATGAGATTGAGGAGATTAAAATGAAAGCAAACATACTAAGCATCGACGGAAAAAAGGTAAAAGAGATAGCTTTGCCTGAATTTTTCAACCAACCAATTAGGGAGGATTTAATTTTTAAAGTTCTTGAAACAAGGAAAACAAAACAGCCTTATGCTCCTTCTCCAGTAGCAGGTAAACAGCATTCTGCAAGTGGAAAATTAAGACATAGGAGACATGTTTGGAGAAGCCAATATGGGAGGGGAATGTCCCGTATTCCAAGAAAAATCATGCTGGAAAGAGGCTCGCAATTTCATTGGATTGGCGCAGAAGTTGCTTCAACTCGCGGCGGAAGAAGAGCTCATCCTCCGAAAATCATTGCAATGATAAACACTAAAATGATAAATAAAAAAGAGGCAAAACTTGCTTTGGTGTCTGCTTTATCTGCAACAGCCAATGAAAAAGAGGTTGAAAAAAAATATAACAGCTTAAAAAACAAAAACATTGAAAATTTGCCGTTAATAGTGGAATCTAAATTAGCAACATTAAAAACTAAAGAGCTTGTGCAGGCATTAAAATTAATTTTAAGAGAAGATTTATTTGAGGTTGCGCAAAAAAAGAAATCCATAAGAACAGGAAGAGGAAAAATGAGAGGAAGAAAGCACAAAAAAACAGCAGGTTTGCTTATTGTTATCGGCAAAAATGAAAAATTAAACAGCAACATTTCAGACATTAAAAAAGCACATAATATCAGCGTCGTGGATTTAGCTGGTGGCGGACAAGGAAGGCTTGTAATTTATACAGAGCAAGCGATTAAGGATTTAGAGGAAAGACTTGAAGGAAAAGAAAAAAATAAAATGCAAAGCAAGGAGAAAAAGGAAAAATGATAGTATTGGATATTGAAACATCTGGATTGGATTCGGGAAGATGCGGGATATGGCAGATTGGAGCAATTGATTTAAGGTCCAAAAGAGAATTTTTGCAAGAAGCAAGAATTGATGGTGAAGATGTTATTGAAGTAGAAGCATTGAAAGTTACAGGTAAAACTGAAAAAGAGTTGAGAGATAGCAAAAAACAATCACAAAAAGAAATGATAATTAATTATTTAGACTGGCTTAATCATGTTAAAGAAAAGATGTTTACTGGACAAAATGTTGGATGGGATATCTCATTTATACAAAATAAATGCATAAGATATATGATAATAGATAGGTTCAGGGAAATTCATTCTCAAAGGTCTATTGATTTACACGCTGTAGTGCAAGAAAGATATTTCCAAATTCATGGGCATTATTTTATTGATGGAAAAGGAAAAAGTAAAATGAATCTTTCACAAGAATTAGAGTTTTGTGGGTTACCAGATGAAAGGATAAATCTTCAAGGTAGCGTGGTTGTAAAAGAAGGTAAACCACATAATGCCTTAGAAGATTGTAGATTAGAAGGCGAAATTTTTTCAAGATTAAAATATGGAAAAAATTTATTTTTAGAATATACTCAATTTAAAATTCCAGAGGTGCTCAAAAAATGAAACCGCTAGTTACAGAAAAAGCAGTTATGCTGATTGAAGCAAAAAATACTTTGGTATTTGAAACTGACATGAAAAAAACAAAAATAGAAATAAAAAAAGAAATCGAGGAGATTTTCAATGTTAAAGTCGAGAAAATAAATACTTTGCTGAGAAAAAACAAAAAATACGCCTATGTTAAATTAAATTCAAAGAATCCTGCAATTGATGTTGCAACTAAGCTTGGAATGATATAAAATGATAAATAAATTTGATTTATACCTAAACTTTGGAAAGCATAAGAAAGGCATAGGTGTTACAAGAGTTATTGGATTTGGAAACAGATTATACTACTCAGAATTTGAGTTACTATCTAAAACTCCTGAAGAAGCAATAGAGAGAATATATCCTGAATTTTCTGTATGTAAAGATATAGATAATGACAATAAAAGGAGATTAGGACAAAATCAGTTTGAAGAGATTAGGATGGGATTAATTAAAAAAATGAGAGGCGGTTTAGGAGTATAAAATGGGAAAAACAATAATCCAGCAAGCGCGGGGGCATGGAAGCAAAACTTACAGAGTTAGACGACAAGCTTACAAATACAAATTAAAATATTCAAATTACATTGGTGAAGCAAAAGTTGCTAAACTATTAAATTCAGGGGGGCATTCTGCTCCATTAGCAAAAATAAATTATGAAAATGGCGCGTTTTTTATTCCAGCTTTTAAGGGAATGATTGAAGGACAAACAATTAAAATAGGAACCAAAGAAATAAAATTTGGAAATATTGTCCAGCTAAAAGATGTACCAGTTAAAACAAAAGTTTATTGCATTGAATCAAAACCAGGGGATGGAGGGATTTTTATTAAAGCGGGAGGCGTTTCTGCAGTAATGAATAGGAAAATTGGAGAAGTCCCTTTTATTTTAATGCCATCTAAAGAGGAAAAAGCATTTAATCCGAATTGCAGGGCAGTAATTGGAGAAATTGCAGGACACGGAAGGCAGGAAAAACCTTTTGTTAAAGCTGGCAGGAAATATCATCTTATGAAAACAAAAAATAAATTATGGCCAAGAACATCTGCAGTCAAAATGAATGCAATAGACCACCCATTTGGTTCTGGCAGAGGGAAAAACCCTAAGAGCAAAGTAGCAAAAAGAAATGCGCCACCAGGACGAAAAGTTGGATTAATTAGGCCAGAAAGAACAGGCAGGAGAAAAAGATAAAATGGGAGAATTAAAAATTACACTTTCAATTTATAAAGGGGAATTTTTTGGATGGGAAAGAGAATATGCAAGAATGATAGGATTTGATATTGAACCAAAAGGCATGCGAATAAAAGTAGAAGGATTTCGTAATCCAGAAGAACTATTAGCTAGAACAGAAGAAGAAGCAGCAGTTGATAGATTATATGATTATGTAGCCAGATTGAGTGAAACAGACCCAACAATGGATATTAAAATTGAAGCAGAAGAAACAACTAAAGAAAGAGATGAAATATTAATCGGAATTGGCAAAAAATTTCACGCAAAAGTAGAAAGTGAAAGAGCCACAAACAAGCATCAGGGAGGTTTAGAAGAAATTTAAAATGAGAATAGCAAGAATTAAAGTTTTTTTAATGAATGGGGAATTTTTTGGATGGCAGAGAATATACCTTGGAAGAGATGAATATTATCTTAGGGAAGGGTTTTTATCAACAACTTTTGAAGAAGCAAAAGAAAGAATAGAAAAATATCAAAATAAGCTTTTAGGAGAAAAAGGAGCACTAGATATTAGGGTTTATTTTGAAAAATCAACTAAAGAAAGAGATGAAGTGATGGAAGAGTTTTGCGATAGCTTAAATAAACAAATTGAGAAAGTATATTAAACCAAAATGGAGATAAAAAGTAAAAAATAAAAATGGAGAAGAAAAAAGATTTTACATACCGAGGAAAAACTATTGAAGAGTTAACCCTCTTAGAAGTCAGGGAATTTGCCCGCTACCTTAATTCAAGAGAAAGGAGAACTGTTTTAAGGCAGTTTCATGATCTTGAAGATTTTATAACAAGAGCAAAGAAAAAAAATGCAAAGAAAAAACCAATAAAAACCCACAAACGTTATTTAGTAATTGTGCCACAGATGATTGGCATGAATATTGGAGTCCATAGTGGAAAGGGCTTCACTTCTGTTCTTATCACAAAAGAAATGTTAGGCCATAGGCTCGGAGAATTTGCGCTTACTAGAGGCAAAGTTACGCATGGAAGTGCTGGTATTGGAGCAACTAAAGGAAGTAAACACAAAGCTAAGAAATAAAATGGGTAAAGAAAAAATAAAAAAACAAGATGAGGAAAAATCAGAAGAGAAAAATACAGCTGACGCTGAATTAAAGGGAAGTTTAAACAAAGAAACAGAAAATACTGGCATAAAAGATGAGTTATTAAAAGATAAAAAATTCGAGCCACAAGTTAGAACTGAAACCAAAATTGGCACACAAAGTGAAACAAAATCAGAAGAAAAAGAAGATGAGAAAAAACAAGAAGATAAGAAAAAAGAAACTCTTCCTGTGGTAAAAAAAACAGAGGCAATTATTCGGTCAAGAAACCTGCCAATATCAACAAAGTACAGCGCAGCAATATGCAAATTCATAAAAGGAAAAACAATAGAAAAAGCAGAAAGAGATTTGGAGCAGGTAATTGTGCAAAAAATTGCAGTACCTATGAAAGGAGAAATTCCGCATAGAAGAACTGCGCAAGTAGGAAATAAGAAGATGGCTGGAAGATTTCCAAAAAATGCGTCACAACATTTTATCAGATTATTGAGAAATTTAGGAGCAAATGCGAATGTTAATGGCTTGGAAAATCCTATAATCAGCGAGGCTGTTGCAAATATTGGAGAGAGGCCATTTGGGAGATTTGGGAGCACAAGAAAAAAAAGAACCCATATTTTTATTAAAGTGAAAGAAAAATTAGAAATTAAAAAGACAGAAAAAAATAAACAGGAGGAAAAGAAATAAAATGGTACCACGATTAGAAAAAATTGATTTAAACAAGAGACAGTTCAAAACAAATGAATGTACTCATCCGGACATTAACGCGCACAGCAGTTATCTTGCCAAAATAAACGGAAGATGGCATGCAGGCAAATTTTCAAGACAGCATTATGGATTAAATTTTGAAGCAGTTTATGATGCTGGTTTTCAATTAGATTATGATGGGTGGGAGGAATTATATAAAATAAACACAAAATAAAATGGAAGAAAGAAAAATTGTTGGCTTTAAGAAAGAAGAATTTGCTGTCAAAGAATACATCAAATATTCTCTTGGAAAAGGAAAAATCAGCAAAGTTAAAATAGAATACACGCCAGTTGGTGAAAAAATTATAGTTACAACCAACAAACCAGGCTTGATAATCGGAAGAAGGGGGGAAAAAATTGCAGACCTCACTAAAGTGTTAAGAAAAAGATTCAAATTAGAAAACCCGCATCTTGAAATTGAAGAAATTAGAAAGCCAGAATTTGATTCTCAGCTGATTGCAGATGAAATTGCTGTTTCGCTTGAAAGATTGGGTCCATTAAAGTTCAAGGTTATTGCTTATAAAGCATTGCAAAAGATAGTAGAAGCTGGCGCACTCGGAGTTGAAATCAAACTTGGAGGAAAATTGCCAAGTTCAAGAGCTAAACAATGGAGATTTGCTCAAGGCTATCTAAAGAAAACCGGCGAGAGTGCCAAGGTAGTTGATAGGGCTAAAGCTGTTGCATTCACAAGGCCAGGGGTTGTTGGGATTAAAGTTTCTATTCTGGCTCCAGATGCATATCTTCATGATAGAATAAATATTAACGAGGAGCTTTTAACAAAATTGAGAGCGAATGCAATAAAAACTGAAGAAGAAAAACCTGAAAAAAAAGCTAGAAAAAAATTACTTAAAAATAAAGAAAGCAAAGAATAAAAATGGGAACATTAAAAGCAAATGATATTAAAGGCATGAGTAAAGAAGAACAAAAAACAAAATTAAAAGAATTGAAAATGGAGTTAATTAAATCAAAGGCTAATGCTACCAAATCAGGCGGCTCTAAGACAAGAGAAATAAAAAGATTAATAGCAAGAATATTAACCTTAAACAAATAATCAACAAAAACAATGGAAATAGATCCAAAAACAGGGTTACCTGTTGAAGCTATTGCATGGGAAGACCTTAGCAAAGAAGGACAAAGAATCCAGATATCTCTTGAAAAAAGACGATATGGAAAAATGACAACAAAGATAACAGGTTTTGACAGGCAAAATGACATAAAGAAAATCGCGAAAGAGCTTAAAAACAAGCTCGCTTGCGGAGGAACATACAAGGACGACAGCATAGAACTGCAGGGAAACCACAGAAAAAAAGCAAAGGAAATCCTTAAAGAGCTGGGTTTTGATGTGAACGCAATAGAAGAGTAACCTTACAAAGGAAAATAAAATGGAAAAGAAAAAATCAGAAGTAGAAACAATGAAAGAGAAAGGAATAGCTAGTGCTATGGAAAAGAACAGCGAATGCAGAGATAGAGACTGCTTTATTCACGGACATTTAAAAACTCATGGAAGATTTTTTGATGGAACAGTAACAAAAAAATTTCTTAAAAGAGTTGCAATAGAATTTGAAAAAACTGTTTATGTGAGAAAATATGAAAGATATGCCAAAAGCAGAACAAAGATTCATGCTAGACTGCCTAAATGCATAGGAGAACAAATAGAGGTTGGAGATTATGTAAGGGTGCAAGAATGCAGACCTTTAAGCAAGCTAATACACTTCGCAGTTATTGAGAAAATCAATGGGAGAAAACTTAAGGAGGAAGAAAAATGAAAGCAGTAGGAGCAAGAGCAACAGCTGGATTGAATTTAGGAGCCCACTTAGTTGCAGCTGATAATAGCGGAGCAAAAATTGTAAAGCTTACTGGAGTAAAAAAGGGAAAAGGCAAGAAAAAAAGGCAGGGAAAAGCAAAGATTGCAGACTGGGTGAAAGTAAGTGTAAGGAAAGGGATCCCAGACATGAAAGGATTGGTTTTTGATGCTGTAATAATCAGGCAAAGAAAATCCTGGAGACGATTAACTGGAGAAAGAATTGCATTTGAAGATAATGCAGTTGCAATACTCAAAGATGATAAAGGAAATCCAAAAGGAACTCAAATTAAAGGACCAATTGCAAGGGAGGTACTTGAACGATGGCCCCAAGTTGCCAAAATCGCGAGTTCAGTGCATTAACAAAAAATGAAACAAAAATTTAGCAAACATTGGAAAGCAAGTAAACAGCCTAGGAAACAGAGGAAATACAAAGCAAAAGCTCCGCTCCATATCAAAAAAAAGTTCTTGAATGTTCATCTGGCAAAAGAGTTAAGAAAGAGATATGGAAGAAAAAACTTGCTGTTAAGAAAAGGGGATATTATTAAAATTATGCGTGGGGAATTTAAGAAAAAAGAAGGAAAAGTTATCGCAATTAAAACAAAAACAAGCAAAGTGATTATTGAAGGGATAACTGTCAAAAAACAAGAAGGAGCTAAAGTAGAAGTACCAATACAAGCATCAAATTTGCAGGTTATTGAATTAAACTTAGAAGATAAAAAAAGATTGAAAGGATTAAATAGAGAAAAACCAGTGGTTAATAAATCAAAGGAGAAAAACCAAGAGGAAAAGAAGTAAAATGGCTTATTTAAAAAGACAAAAAGTGCCAAAAACCTGGCCTATAACAAGAAAGGGAACAGCTTATGTAGTTAAGCCCAGCTCTAACCTAAAAAATGGAATTCCAATTGTTATTGCTTTGAGAGACATGTTAAATCTTGCGCAGAATAGAAAAGAAGTAAAAAAAGCAATCCTAGAAAAAATAATTTTAATAAACAAAATGTCTGTTAAAAATGATAGAAAAGCAATGGTTTTATTTGATGTTTTGAGTATTGTTCCGTCTAAAAAAGATTATAGGTTAATTATAAATGAAAGAGGAAAATTTAAATTAGAAGAGATAAATGAGGGTGAAGCAGGAAAAAAATTGGCTAAGATAATCAATAAGAAGACATTAAAGGGCAAAAAAGTTCAGCTTAATTTAAGTGATGGAAGAAATATTTTAAGCAAAGAAAAGCACAACATAGGTGATTCGCTTATACTGACTTTCAAGGAGAATAAAATAGAAAAAACCCTGCCATTAAAAGATAATTCAAATGTTTTAATTTTTAGTGGAAAGCATTCTGGAACAAAAGGCAAAATTGTTAAACTGAATAAAGAGAGTAAAACTGCTGAGATTGATACAGGAGAAAAAGGAAAGATTAATGTTCTAATTAAACAGCTGATGGTGATAGAATAAAATGGAAACAGCAAATACAACCGAAAATCCGATGAGAAAAATTAAAATTGAAAAAGTTGTTTTGAGCATAGGGGCGACTGGTGAAAACCTGGAAAAGGGGGTTAAATTGCTTCAGTTTTTAACGGGCAGAAAACCTGCAAGGATGATATCGAGAAAAAGAATTCCTACCTGGGATGTCAGGCCAAAGTTAGTAGTGGGAGCAGTTGTAACAGTCAGGAAAAATTCTGAAGAGATTTTGAAAAAAATGTTAGCAGCAATTGAGAATCAAATAAGAAAAAAGCAGGTTAGCGAGAATAATTTTTCATTTGGATTAAAAGAGTATATTGAAATTCCTGGAGTTGAATACCAAAGGGATATTGGTATTATGGGCTTTGATGTTACGATAGTATTCAAAAGAGCTGGAAGAAGAGTAAAGATTAAAAAGCTTAAAAGAGGAAAAATACCTAAAAAACAAAAAATCTCTAAGCAGGAGATAATTAAATTTATGGAGGATAAATTCAAAACAGAATTTCTCTAACAAAAAAATGACAGCAAGTGATTGGAAAAAAATTTTGAAGCAGCTTAAGAGCAAACCAGCAATTATGCAAAAGTTTTTGAAGCATAATAAACCAAAAGAAAGGAAGTTTGGCATTGCAGCAAGAAAATGCGAAAGATGCGGGAGATTTGGAGCGCATATCAAGTCGTATGGTTTAAACTTGTGCCGGCATTGTTTTCGCGAAATAGCAGAAGAAATCGGTTTTAAAAAATATAATTAAAATGATAAATATTTCAGAAGAACAGCTTGATACTCTAAGGAAGATTTACTTAGATGAAAATGCCGGTTTTAGGTTAAAAGATGGAATAGAAAAAGTAATAGAAAAAAATCCGGAAGTGGTTCCAGCAATTATAGAATTGCTAGTTAAAAGATCAAATTTACCAGAGGAAATAAGAAAATATGAAAGATTGTTAAATGAATACACAGAAAGTGTTGATCAATTAAACCTAAACCCTTTATCAACTCAAAACACTTATAGGGGCATAAATAGAGCCACAAATGCAATTAAAGATTGGGGGAGCGTAAGGAGTAAATAAAATGTCACAAGATATTCTTGCTGATGCATTAAATAAAATAAGAAATGCCAACAGAGCTAGCAGAGAAAAAGTAAAGATAAGCATAATCTCAAACTTGCTTGTAGAAGTATTAAAAATTATGAGACAAAAAGGCATCGTTAAAGGTTACAGAATAGATAGCAAAGAAAAGTTTATAGAAGTTACAATTGGGAAAATGGAGGAGTGCAGGGCGATAAAACCGAGGTATACTGTAAATACAAGCCAAATTGAAAGGTATATCATAAGATATCTCCCAGGAAAGGGTTATGGAACAATTATTTTATCCACAAATAAAGGTTTAAAGACGCATGAGGAAGCTCTAGAGGAAAATATTGGAGGATGCTTAATTGCATATTTTTACTAAAAATGAAGATTAAAATTGAATAAAATGAAAAAAGAAATTTTTAATGAAGTTGAAATCCCGGAAGGCATTGAAGCCAGAGTTGAAGGTAATGCTGTACTGATAAAGGGTCAGCTCGGAGAAATTAAGAGGGAGTTTAACACCACAAATGTAAAAATTGAAATGAAGGAAAATAAAATTATAATTGGATGCAAAAAAGCAACAAAAAAAGAAAAAAAAGTTATAAATACTATTACAGTACATGTAAAAAATATGATAAAAGGTGTCCAAGAAAAATTTGAATACAAACTAAAGGCTGTTTTTTCTCATTTTCCAATTAGCATTGAAGTGAAAGGCAAAGAAGCTCTTGTAAAAAACTTTTTGGGGGAAAAAAAACCCAGAAAAGTAAGTATCATAAAAGGAGTTGAAGTAGATGTTAATGGGCAAGAGATAAATATTAGTTCTATTAATAAAGAACTTGCGGGTCAAACTGCTGCAAATTTTGAAAAAGCTACGAGAATTCCTCTAAGGGACAGAAGGGTTTTTCAAGATGGCATATTCATAACAGAGAAAGCTGGGAGGAAAATATAATGGCGAAGAAAAGATTTTTAAGAAGACTTACAAACAGATACCTAAAGCTTGGGAAAAAAAGAAAGAAGAAACAAAAATGGAGAAAGCCGAAAGGAAGACATAATAAAATGAGAGAAAAAGAAAGAGGATACCCGGCAGTCGTTAGCATTGGCTATAGAAAAAATAGAAATGAAAGAGGATTGATTAAAAACCAAACTCCAGTTGAAATAAAAAACCTATCAGATATTAAAAAAATTGGAAAAAACAAAATTGCAGTTTTAGGAAGAATAGGTAAAAAAAATAGAATAGATATTGCAAAAGCTGCAGAAAAAGAGAAAGTAACATTCGCCAATTTTAACGTAAAGAAATTCTTAAAAAAATTAAAAGAAAAAACAGTAGTAAAGGAAAAACCCAAAAAAGAAGACAAAACTGGAAACAATGAGGCAACAAAATGAAATTAGACAAAAAAAAGCAATTAGCAGCAAGAACTCTTAATGTTGGTAAGAACAGAATAATTTTTGTACAATCAAGATTAGATGAAATCAAAGAAGCAATTACAAAACAAGATATACGTGACTTGCACAAGGGAGGCGCAATTATAGTAAAGAAAGTAAAAGGAAGAAAAAAAGTTGGGCAAAAAAATAAAAACAGAACCCCAGGAAACATCAGAAAAAAAATCAATAAACGAAAACAAGATTATGTTAAAATGACTAGAAAACTTAGAGTTTATATATCTGAACTTAAAAATCAAAAAAGATTAACAGTAGAACAGATAAGAGAAATAAGGAAAAAAATAAGAAACAGGGTTTTTAAAAGCAAAGCCAGCTTGAAGGAGTATATTGGAGGACTAAAGTAAAATGAAAAGAACATTAAAAATCAATAAAATTTTTAAGCTTCCATTTTGCAAGGAAGCGACAGCAAAATGAAAACATTAAAACGCCGAAGACAGGAAAATAAAACAGATTATGCCAAGAGAATTAAATTGCTTAAAGGGGAGTTGCCCAGGATTGTAATTAGAAAAACAAATAAGTATATCAGTATACAGCATGTTACAAGCAAAGAAGCTCAGGATAAAATAGAGGCGGGAATTAATTCAAAGGTTTTACTAAACTATGGATGGCCAAAAGAAGCCAAAGGAAGTTTAAAATCAATTCCTGCTGCATATCTAACAGGATATTTGTTTGGTAAAAAAATATCCCAACAAGGAAAAGAAAAAGATATTATAATAGATTTTGGAATGATTAGAAATTTGCATAAAACAAAGATTTATGCTGCTGTAAAGGGGCTTATTGATGCTGGCGTGCAAATTAAATATAAAAAAGACATTTTTCCCGACGAAAACAGGATTAAAGGGAACCACATGAAAAATAAAATTAATGTGGAATCAATTAAATCTAAGATAACAAAGGAATAAAATTAAAACAACTAATTAAAATGGCAGAAAGTGAAACTGAAAAAAAAGCAAGTGAAGAAAGACTTGACGAAAAAGCAGAAGAAGCCATTGTAAAGATTGAAGAGCGGGAAATAAAAAGAAAATCTTTTGAAGAGAAGAGAAAAGAAGAGTTGAAAACAAAGATTGCTTCATGGGTTCCAAAAACAAAATTAGGCAAAAAAGTTAAGAGCGGGGAAATTAAAGAAATTGATTATATTCTTGACAATAATTTAAAGATACTTGAATCAGAAATTGTTGACTCCTTACTTGAGGTTAAATCTGATCTAATATTAATTGGGCAGTCAAAAGGCAAATTTGGCGGGGGAAAAAGAAGAGCATGGAGGCAAACCCAAAGAAAGACAAAAGAGGGAAATATCCCAACTTTTTCAGCATTAGCTATTGTAGGGGATGAAAATGGGCATGTGGGAGTTGGAACCGGAAAAGCAAAAGAAACTCTTCCTGCAAGAGACAAAGCAATGAGAAAAGCCAAACTTGAAATAATTAAGACAAAAAGAGATTGCGCTAGTTTTTATTGCTCTTGCGGTCAGCCACATAGTCTTCCATTTAAAGTAGAAGGAAAAGCTGGAAGCGCTAGAGTTGTGCTAATTCCTGCGCCCCAGGGAACTGGATTAGTTGTCGGAAGAGAATTAAGAAAAGTCCTGAAACTTGTAGGGATAAAAGATGTTTATAGCAAAACTTTTGGCAAGAAAAGAACTACTTTTAATTTAGTTAAAGCATGCATAGATGCATTAAAAAAAACCAATCGTACTGGAATTAAACACTGGAAAAATGAAAAATGATAGCAATAATAAGGATTAAAGGATTGGTAAAAATAAAAGAACCTTTGCAAAAAACCCTGTATAACTTAAGATTAAGAAGGAAATATGTATGTGTTATAATTAGTGAAACAAAGGAAAATATGGGGATGATAAAAAAAATCAGCAGTTTCGTTGCATTTGGGCAGGTGAATAAGGAAACTCTTGAAAAATTAATTGAAAAGAGAGGCAAACTAATTGATAAAAATAAAAAAATTGATGCTAAGAAAGCTGCTGAAGAGATTATTAAAGGAATAAAATGCGAAAAGGTAAACTTAAAACCATTTTTTAGGCTGCATCCTCCGCGAGGTGGCATTAAATCAAAAGTTGCTTTTCCAAAAGGTGTTCTTGGAAATCATGGTGAAAAAATAAATGATTTGATAATGAGGATGCTGTAAAATGACGCACAAAACCCACAAAAGAAAAAAGGCGTCGAGAATGCAGGGAAGAGGCATGGGAACTCATGGGTCAGGTTCAAGAAAAAACAACAGAAAATCTGGGAATAGAGGAGGAAAAGGAATGGCAGGAACTGGAAAAAGAGCTGACCAGAAAAAAACACTTATAACCAAGCTTTATGGAAATGATTATTTTGGAAAAGAGGGGGTAAAGAGAAAAAAGCCAAAGATAGATGCTATAAACTTAAGGGATATTGAACTGAATCTTGGTAATTATCTGAAAAAAGGCATTGCAAAATCATTAAAAGACGGAATTGAAATTGATTTAAGCAATCATAAAATACTTGGTGATGGAGATTTAAAACAAAAGTTAATTATAAAAGCCAAGGCTGCTTCAAAAGCATCAATAGACAAAGTAACAAAACTTGGTGGAGAAATTATTTTGCCAAAACAAAATAAAAAAGTTAATGATAAAACTACTCAAGAAAGTAATGTTCCAATTAGCAATAAGTCAGAGAAAATCGGGTTAGACCAAAAATTAAAAAGCAAACTTGCCATAAGAAAGCCAAAAGTTAGCAATAAAGAGGCTTAAGATAATAATATGCAAGCTGGTGATAAAGTGAGTTAATATAATTTAGCCTATATGTTAAATAATAAACCTTAAAGCAAGCTAAAAATAATAAAAAATAAAAGATGGATTGGAAAAACATATTTACATTTATTCCAGAAGTTAGAAAATCTGAAGAGAAAAAATTAAGTTTTAACATTAAGCTTAAATGGACTTTAATTGTCCTTATCTCTTTTTTTGTTTTGGCTAATATCCCTCTTTTTGGATTATCAAAAAATGCTCTTGCGAGATTTGAATACTTAGCGATTATACTTGGAACAGAATTTGGCTCTATTATCAGTTTGGGAATTGGGCCTATTGTAATGGCTTCTATTATTTTGCAGTTGCTGGTAGGAGCAAAAATTCTTAATATTGATACAACAACAAGTGAAGGAAGGAGATTTTTTCAGGGGTTGCAAAAACTTCTGGTCATGTTTTTTATAATTTTTGAGGCAACAATTTATGTGGTTATGCAGGGGTTGCAAGCAGATCCTGCTTTGACTTATGGAGTCCAGATATTGATTTTTCAATTAATACTTGGTGGCTTAGCTATCTTTTATATGGATGATTTAATGCAGAAATGGGGATTTGGCAGTGGAGTTAGCATGTTTATCGCAGCAGGAGTTAGCTGGAATTTGATTGCAAGAGCTTTCCAGTTTATTGGAAAAGACCCTGTTACAGGGGGAATAATAATTCAGTATAGTGGCAAGATATTTGTGTTTATACAATCTCTTGTAGGTAAAGATGTTACTGGCGCAACTTCTGCACTTGCTGCAATTTTAGTTACAATTTTAATATTTCTAATGGTTGTTTGGGCACAGTCTTTGAAAGTAGAAATTCCATTATCATTTGGCAGGCTCAGAGGGTATAGCGTCAAATGGCCACTTGTTTTTTTCTATGCAAGTGTTATCCCAGTTATTTTAGTTGCAGCATTAATGGCAAACCTTCAGTTATTTGGGGGGTTAATGGAAAATGCAGCTCAGCCTTGTTTTAATGATAACAGCATTCTTGACAGAAGTCTTGAAACTTGCACAGGTGGAGCAAAAATTTCATCTTTTTTTACATTCTTAGGAAAATTTACTGATGGTATTCCAATTGGGGGGTTTGCGTTTTGGATTGGCTCTACAAACATAGTAGACCTTTTAATCAGGAAATCTTTTTCAATGATATACTTATGGCAAGCTTTAGTTCACACAATATTTTTTGTAATATTTGCGACACTATTTTCTGTATTTTGGGTAAAAACTGCTAATATAGATTCAAAAGCACAGGCAAAAAATATTATGGCTTCTGGACTACAAGTTTCTGGGTTTAGGCAAGATGAAAGAGTTTTAGAGAGCATATTAGATAGATATATTATGCCCTTAACAGTAATGGGCGGTGCAGCTGTAGGACTTCTTGCTTCACTTACAGATTTATTTGGGGCTTTGGTAAGCGGAACAGCAATGCTACTGGTTATTATGATTATGTTCCAATTCTATCAAAACATTGCTAAACAGCACGAAGTCGATATGCACCCTGCAGTAAGAAAGTTTATGGGTGGGGGATAAGTTTGATTTGAAAAAGTTAGCAAATTTTTAATATTTATTCAAAATACCACTAAATAAAATCAGTTAATATATTCTAACTATTAGACGCTAATTATAAGATATACTATCCTAAATATAGGGACATCAAGGTTTAAAACATATAAAAAAGCCCAAACTTTAAAAACTAATTTTTGCTTAGACAATAAGATAAAAAATGGGAATTGTAGGATTAATGGCTGTTTATCCAAAGCTAAGTGTGATTATGCTTTCTTTTTTAGTCACACTTGTAATGACTCTTGTCACAAAAAAGTTTACCAATCAAAACCGAATGAAAGAGCTTAAAGAAATACAAAAAAAGTGCAAAATTGATTTAAAAGACGCTAAAAACGACCCTGAAAAAATCAAAAAGATTAATGTTCAAATGATGGAATGCTCTATGGAATTAATGAAGCATTCATTCAAACCAATGTTTTATACATTTATTCCGTTAATTTTATTTTTTTGGTGGATAAAGGGAGTTTATGTTGAAACAACTTTGGCAAGCACATGGATTTGGTGGTATATTGGCGCAAGCATTGTTTCCAGCATGATACTCAGGAAAGTTTTGAAAGTTGCGTGATGAATTACTCCAGATATAATAGGTTAATAAGCTCAATAATAATTCTTATAGTTGGAAGTTGTTAGTGGTTACAGACTTAAAAGATTAAATGGCGGATAAATTATCTTTAAAGAAACCTTTAAAAGTCCTTTTTCTTTTTGATGAATCATGAACCAAGAAGAGATTATTTATTATTTAAGCATGATAGAACAGCAAGCTCGCCAATTGCAAGAGCAATTGCAATCAATTGAGCAAGGGGTAATTGAATTAGCTTCGCTTAACTTAGGATTAAATGAACTTGAAGGCAAAAAAGACAAAGAGATATTCGCTCCCCTTGGCAGAGGCATATTTGTGAAAGCAAAATTAGTATCTGAAAAGCTAAATGTTGACATTGGTGGGAAAAACTTTGTTGAGAAAAGCATCCCAGATACAAAAAAGCTAATCCAAGAACAAATAAAAAAGCTTGAAGAGATAAAAAAAGAGTTGATGAAAGAGCTCGAAAAGCTTAATAAAGATGCAGAAAAAATTATTGAAGAAGCTAAAAAAGAGGCCGAAAAGAAAAAGAGATGATGATTAATTATGTTTCTCTATTAATTAAGTGATATTTTATCCAACATCAGCTTCCATTTAACATGCATTACTTCTATTGATAATTCCCTTAATTAGGGCACTTGTTTTGGGAATTTCCCAGATAGATAATTCTGAAAAGAAAGTGTTACGATTAACAGAATTATCTATAATTAAATAAAAAGTGCTTACATTAATTATTTAAAGATACCTTCTTTCCATTATAAATATGTTAGAAATGCTGACTAATCCAAAGCAAGGTGTGCAAGGAGCTTGGAAGATGTTTTTTGTGGGGTTAGTTTATGCTTCACTTTCTCTTTTATTAGTGCACTGGCTTTTTTCCAATGACCCAGCATTATCAAAAGCTTCTGGAATGATTGTTGTTGCATTTTGCGTAATGTTTACCCTGCCATTTATGTATTTTTTAATTAAGCAAGAAGAACAGCAAGATGAAGAAATTGAAGGCTTCCTTGGAGTCTGGAAAGCCCACAGCGATGCATTATTCGCATTTATGTGGCTGTTTTTTGGATTTATTATTGCATTTTCATTCTGGTATATACTTCTGCAAAACTCCATGTTATTTAACTTTCAGATTGAAACTTACTGTGTGATTAACAGTCCTCATAATGTAGAAGACTGCGTAGCACAAAATGATTTTTCAAAACCTATAATTTATACAGGAGCTGCAACAAAAGAACTTAGATTCTTATCTATCCTGGAAAATAATGTGTACGTTATGATTTTTACGCTTATTTTTTCATTAATTTTTGGTGCAGGAGCAATATTTGTTTTGGCATGGAATGCTTCTGTGATTAGTGCTGCAATAGGGATTTTTACACAATATCAAATAAAAGAAATCCCTCTGGGAATTTTAAGATATATGATTCACGGATTTCCAGAGATTGCAGCATACTTTATAGCAGCTCTTGCAGGAGGAATTGTAGGCGTAGGAATTATTAGGAATGGAATGATAAGCAAGAAATTCCTGAGGATAATGGAAAATTCTGTTATTTTATTATTTATAGCAATAATTATTCTGGCTTTTGCAGCTTTTATTGAGGTTTATGTTACGCATGCTATATTGAGCTAGAAGTATTGAAAGTGGGAGAGTTTAATGTAAAAAGCTTGTTTTATAACCTGATATAACTACTGCAATTTATCCACAAAATAAAGTGTATTTGGGAGGTTTATTTACATACTACAGAAGATATAAAAAATACAGCCGAAATACTTAAATATCCCCCTTTTTTGATAAATGACATGAAGTTTATTTGCAAAAATTGCAGTTATAGATTTGAAGCTGAGACAGATCAAACATCAAAAGTATGCCCTTATTGCGGGAAAATGATGGTGGAACAAGAGCCAGATGCTGATGACTTGCTAAAAGACATAGATTAATTCTTAAAGAGGAATATATGGAAGAAGAAACAGAAAAAAATTTAGAAGAGGCAAGAGGAGAAAGCTTAATCAAATTTCTCAAACAAAAAAAAGATTTTGCGGTTTATATTGCCTTGGCGTTTATTGTTTGGCTGGGGGTTTATATTAGAACAAGAAACATGACTATAAATTCAAATACAGGGCAGCCTAAATTGTGGGATATCACAACAAATTCGTGGACACTTGGACCTGATTTAGACCCTTTTCTTTTTCTGCGATGGATGGAGTATATTTTAGAACATGGAAAACTTATGGCTGTTGATGTGATGAGATATATTCCTTTGGGGTATGATACTGCTGGTGAAATGAGATTACTCCCTTACATGATGGCGTGGACTCATAAAATACTTGAATTCCTGTCATTAACAGACAGCATAACTTATTCTGCTGTAATTTTCCCTGTGATTATGTTTATTCCCACAACTATTGCTTTTTTTCTTTTTGCGAGAAAAATATTTTATAAAGAAGAAAGGAGCATTCAAAATTTGATTGCATTGCTTGCAACAGCAATTTTTGTTTTAATTCCTTCTTTATTGCCAAGGACAATTGCAGGGATTCCTGAAAAAGAGTCTGTTGCTTTTGGTTTCATGTTTCTTTCTTTTTATTTTTTTATGGAGGCATTTACATCAGAAAAACTAAGAAAAGGATTAATCTTTGGGGTTCTGGCAGGGTTATCAAATGGTTTAATGGCTTTAGTATGGGGCGGAACCTCATTTATTTTTATGGCAATTGGGGCTTCTGTTCTTTTATCCTTTGTTCTTGGAAAAGTAAAAAAAGAAAAATTTTATATCTATTGCTTATGGTTATTTGCTTCTTTCGCCTTAATGATTCCGTTTTCAACAAGGTATATGCCAATCCTTTTGATTAAATCAGTGTTTATTGGTTTTGCAATTGGAGTATTTGCCCTAATTGGACTGAGTTTTTTATTAATGAAGATTAAAAAAGTAAATGAGTTTTCAGAAAAAACAAAAATTCCAAAAGAATTATTTTATGTTGTTGTTTCCTTTATAATTATACTTCTTATAATTTTAATAACCCCTGCATTTGGACCAGATTTTATTTTTGCCCAGATAAATAAAGTAAAAATAAATTTAGTTGAACCATTTAACTCAAGGTTTAGCCTTACTGTCGCAGAAAATAAACAGCCATTTTTCAGCTCTGAATGGAAAGATAATTTTGGACCAATTGTTAAAGGAATTCCATTGTATTTCTGGATGTTTTTTGCCGGTTCTGTTTTTTTATTCAGCAGGTTAGTATCAAACTTAAAAAGAAGCAGAAAGATAATCTTAATATCAGGCTGTACAATATTTTTATTTTCAATTATATTCAGCAGGTATTCTGCAAGCTTTTTTACCGAGCCTGGATTAAATAGAACAATCCAAACATTATACTTTGGGGGGTTTTTATTATTATTAATAGGAATAATTATCTATTCTTATACCATAAGAAAACAAGACAAAGGGCTTTTCTACTTATCTGTCATCCCATTTATGCAAGCATTTTTTGTTTTAATGTTCTTTACTAAAAAAAACCCAATGAACGGAACCAACATAGGAAGTTTGTTTGTCCAATTTGGGGGGTGGATTTTTCTATTTGCAATTATCTTTTATGTTTATTGGAAACAATATAGGGAAGGGGAAATGCTAGAATTAAAAAAAATTAATTTTTCATACATTTTGTACTTTGTTGTGCTAGTCCTTGGAATAATTGGAGCAAGAGGAGCAATAAGATTAATGATGTTCCTTGGAGCAGTTAGTCCTGCTGTAATTGCTTTTTTTGTTATTAAAACCAGCCAGATTTATTTTCAAGAAAAAAAAGAGTTGAGAAAAGTTTTTTTTGGAATTGCAGCAATACTCTTAATTATCATAACAATTCTAATTATCATCGGAAATCCACTTTTATTTTTCAAAGGAATAGGATTTAATGATTGGAATGGGAATTTCCAGCAAGTTAGGTATACTGCTGAATTTTATGTTCCCGGACCATATCAATGGCAATGGCAAAGAGCAATGGAGTGGGTTAGGACAAATACGCCGGAAAATGCAGTATTTGCTCATTGGTGGGATTATGGTTATTGGTTGCAAAGTATTGGAAAAAGAGCTACTGTACTGGATGGAGGAAATTCTATTGTTTATTGGAATCATCTTCTTGGGAGGCATGTTCTTACTGGGAGCGATGAGAGAACTGCCCTTGAATTTCTTTATACGCACAATGCAACACATTTATTAATTGATTCAACTGATATTGGGAAATATACTGCGTTCTCAAGCATTGGAGCAGATGAAAATTATGACAGATTTTCCTGGATTCCTAGTTTTATAATGGATGACAGCAAAACCCAAGAGGCAAAAGATGGGACAACTTACTGGTATGTTGGAGGAGCAACAGGAATTGACGAGGATATAACCTGGAATGACAATGGAAAAGAGATATTTTTACCCGGGAGAGAGGCAGTAATTGTGGCGTTTAGCATAAAAACAAAGAGTTCAGGACAGCAATTCTCACAGCCAACTGCGGTTTTTATTTATGGAGATCAGCAGTATAATATTCCTTTAAGGTACATTTACCTGGATGATACAGGAAAGTTTTCTGATTTTGGTTCTGGATTAGATGCAGGAGTTTTCATCTTTCCAAAGATAAACAGCATACAGGGGCAGCAGGTTAATATGAATTATCTCGGTGCAGCATTGTACCTAAGTAAAAGAACTATCCACTCTCAATTAACAAAACTTTATTTGTTTGATGAAACTTCTCAGTATTTTAAATTAGCACATACTCAAGACAGCATGTTTATTGAAAGTCTCAAAAGTAGTGGGATGAATATTAAGCATTTCGTGGATTACCAAGGATTGCAAGGCCCAATTAAAATCTGGCAAGTTAATTATCCTGCTGATATGGAAAAAAATCCAGCTTTTTTAGAAAAAGATTTTCCAGACATTAGGTTAAAAACCCCTCAACCAGGAGAATATTGAAATGACTGAAGAAAATTTTTCAATGGGAGGGGTTGATATTAGCTTTTCTGCAAAACCTGAACAAGCCTTAGAAAATAAAAAGAGCAGAATATTATCCAGCAAAAAAAGCATAGAAGAAAAAAGATTATGGAGCTTAATCAAATTTCTCAAACAAAAAAAAGATTTTGCGGTTTATGTTGCTCTAGCTCTTATCATCTGGTTTGGGATTTATCTTAGGACACTTAATCTTAAAATAAACCCATTAACAGGAAAACCATTTTTATGGAATTTTGCAACAAATGATTGGGCTATTGGTATGGAGTTTGACCCTTTTCTTTTCCTGCGATGGATGGAGTATATTGTTGCACACGGGAGATTAATGGTTATAGATACAATGCGATATGCACCTTTTGGGTATGATACTTCAAAAGAAACAGCGCTTTTTCCATATATGATGGCATGGACTCATAAAATACTTGAATTCCTATCATTAACAGACAGCATAACTTATTCTGCTGTAATTTTCCCTGTGATTATGTTTATTCCAACAATTCTTATTCTTTTTCTGCTTACAAAAAAAGTATTTTACAAAGAGAGCAAAATTACCCAAAATTTGATTGCACTGCTTGCAACTATATTTTTTGCTCTCTTACCAATTTTATTGTCTAAAACAGGTGCAGGAGTAGCAGATAAAGAAAGTGCTGCTTTGTTATTCATGCTCCTGTCATTTTACTTTTTTTTAGAGGCGTTTAAGTCAGAAAAGTTCAAAAGAGGCTTGATTTTTGGGATTTTAGCAGGTATTTCAACAGGCTTAATGGCACTGCTTTGGGGCGGTGTTGTGTTTGTGTTTATTCCTGTATCATTATCTGTTTTTATCTATTTTCTAATTGGAAAAGTTGAATTAAAAGAGTTTGTCATTTATTTTTCTTGGCTTGCTGTTTCTTTTTTACTCATGTTTAGTTTTTCCAATAGATACTCACTACAGAATATAACTATACCTGGAAGCCCTGAATCAATGCTAATTATTCTTTTTATTCTAGGCACAAGCTTTTTTTTCTTAAAAAACAAGAAAACCGCAAGTATAATTAACAGGGTGAAACTTCCTGCACAATTGACTTCAGTTATAATCTCAGGCATTGTACTGGTTATTTTAGCAGTCGTTATCTTTGGGCTGAATACTATCATCAGCCCAATAAGTTTTTTAAAGAACTTTTTAGCGAATCCTGCTACAACCAGATTTGGGGTAAGTATTTCAGAAAACAGACAACCATATTTTTTAGAAGATTGGGTTGTTTACTTTGGGCCAATTATTGGGGTTCCTTTTTATTTTTACATATTTTTCTTTGGGGTAATCCTTTTATTTTGGAATATGCTTAAACCTCTTAAGAAAATACACAAGATAACTTTAACCTTGAGCTATTTTATTTTTATCTGGGCAGTTATATTCACAAGATATTCTGAAATAGGAGTTTTAAATGGAACGAACGGTGTGAGTTTATTTTTATATGCTTTGGGGCCAATAATTTTCTTTGGGACTATAATTTATACTTATATAAAAATTTATAAAGAAAAAGAATTTTTTGAATTTGAAGGCATAAACTTCTCTTACTTATTTTATATTATTCTGTTTACATTCAGCATATTTGCTGCAAGAAGTGCTATAAGAATATTTTTAGTAGTAGGGGCAATAAGCGTGATTCCTGCTTCTTTTTTCACCATAAAAATATTCCAAAAATACTTTACAGAAAAAGAAGAACTTAACAAATTTTTTATGGGATTGCTAAGTTTAGCCCTTATTATTTCCCTCTTATTTAGTCTTTATTTTATTTACCAAAAGGATAAAAAAGTTATGCTAGAAGAGCTTATTACAACTAAATATGTACAACAATGGCAAAGAGCAATGGAGTGGGTTAGGACAAATACGCCGGAAAATGCAGTATTTGCTGCCTGGTGGGATTATGGTTATTGGCTGCAAACTCGCGGGAGAAGAACTACTATTTTGGATGGTGGAAACTCAATTCCTTATTGGAATCATCTTCTTGGGAAATATGCTCTTACTGGAAACGATGAAAACAAAGCATTAGAATTTCTTTACACGCACAATGCAACGCATTTATTAATAGATTTAACAGATATTAAAAAGTATGCTGCAATTTCAGCAATTGGCTCAAATGAAGATTATGACAGATTTTCCCAGATTACTCGATTTAACTTAGAAAAAGAAAAAATTTCTAATTTTGGCAATCAGACGCTCTTGCTTTATCCTGGAGAATCTCAAACCTATGAGGATATAATATGGAATTTTGATGGGAAAGAGGTTTTGTTTCCAGCATATTTAACTCAGATTAAAGGTTTTGCTTTGATTAAAGAAAAAGAAGGAAAAATTGTAAGAGTAGAAATTGTATTATCTGCACAAAACAAAGACTATGCAATTCCCTTAAGGTATGTTTATATAAGTTCTGAAAATAAACTTATTGATTTAGGTTCTGGATTAGAATCAATGTTTTTTATCTACCCTTCAGTATCACGAGAAGAGGCTATGGTTGATCTTAATATTTTTGGAGCAGCACTTTATATTCCTAAAAAAGCAAGGGAGTCAAATTTAGTACAACTTTATTTACTGGGGGGTGATTCAGAATATTTTAATCTTGAGCATATAGAAAGTGACAACATAATTGCAGCATGGAGGGAAGATGTTGCTAATGATATAGGGGAGTTTATTTTTTATGAAAACGATTTTCACGGCCCAATTAAAATTTGGAGTATTAATTATCCGCAAGATATAAAAACCAATCCAGAGTTTCTAAAAACAGAATTCCCAAGCAGGGGATTAGAATTGGCTAAACTATAATTATCTTATAAAAAATATTAAAATGGAATATTTATTACTTGCATCAATACTCTTAAGCTTTTTGATAACCCTATTTTTTCTTCCTGCCTGGATTAAAAAAGCCATAAAAATCGGGCTTATATGGGAGAATATGAATAAGTATAATCACCCCAAAAATATTGCTGGTTCTGGAGGGCTCATAGTAGTTTTTGGATTTGTTTTAGGGGCTTTATCTTATATTGCAGTTAAAACTTTTATTTTAAGGACAGATATAACAACTGTTGAAATATTTGCATTACTTGTAACAATACTAATGGCAGGACTTGTTGGGCTGATAGATGATTTTCTTGGCTGGAGGCATGGAGGAATGTCTGCAAAGCTGAGAATATTTCTAATTTTCTTTGCTGCAATTCCATTAATGGTTATTAATGCAGGCGAATCTTTGATAAGTTTTCCGTTTATAGGGCAATTTAATCTTGGGTTAATCTACCCCCTGGTTTTTATTCCAATAGGAATAATTGGAGCATCAACAACTTTTAACTTTCTTGCTGGCTATAATGGATTAGAAGCAAGCCAAGGCATTTTAATTTTATCTGCATTGGCAACAGTAACATGGTTTACTAATAACAGATGGTTAAGCTTAATTGCATTCTGCATGGTTGCATCTTTGTTTGCTTTTTATTTGTTTAACAAATATCCTGCGAAAGTTCTTCCAGGGGATATTCTTACCTATTCTGTCGGAGCATTAATTGCAATTATGGCTATTTTAGGCAATATTGAGAGAATTGCAATATTCTTTTTCATCCCATATATATTAGAAACCGGGCTAAAATTACGGGGAAGATTGAAAATACAAAGTTTTGGAAAAGTCAATGCAGACGACAGTTTGGATGTTCCTTTTAAAAAATTTTATGGACTTGAGCATATTGCCATTTATATTCTAAAAAAGATTAAAATAAATGGAAAAGTGTATGAGAAGGACGTTGTATTTTTACTGAATACTTTTCAGGTAGCAATAATTATAGCTGGGTTGATAATTTTTAGGAATTCAATATTTAAAATATAATATAATGCTAAATTAATAATCAAACTTTATATTGATGGCAAAACCTTATTAAACATATTTGCTAAGATTTTAGATTAACAAGCCGGGTTAAAAGTTGTAAATTGCACAGACTAAAATTAAACTAAAGTTTATCCTGCATAAACATTAAGATAAATAAGAACTAAAATGAAAAAATTCCTGTCAAGTGAATTTGGAAAGGGGGCGTTTGTATTGTTTATAACTATAAATATCTTCAATTTTCTCAATTTTATTTTTCATTTTTCTATGGGAAGACTTCTTGGACCAGCAGATTATGGGGTGTTAGTTGTTCTAATGTCAATAGTCTACCTTTTCAGCATACCTACTGAAACAATACAGAACTTAATTTCAAGATACACCTCCAAATTTAATGTGAAAAATGAACACGGGAAAATAAAATTTATGATGAAAAAATCTTTGGGGAAAGTTTTTAAGGTTTCTTTCTGGGTTTTTGTTGTGGCGGTGCTAATTTCATTTCCATTAGCATCATTTTTAAGGATAAATTTTTGGCTTTTATTAATTGTGGACATTTTGATTCTTTATTCATTTGCTGAACCAGTTTTAAGGGGAGTGCTTCAGGGGAGAAAAAGATTCGGAATGCTTGGAATAAGCATGATACTCGAATCAACTTTTAAGCTTTTGTTTTCAATTTCCTTTGTAATATTTGGAATAAATGTTTTTGGGGCAATTTTAGGGGTAGTTTTAGGCGGGGTTGCAAGTTTTGCATTTACCTTATTCTTTAACAGGGACATACTTAAAAACAAAGAAGAAAAAACTTCATTTGATAAAATTCAGCAAACCAGCATTCCCTATATAGTTTCAATGTTTGTGATATTTTTAATTTTGAGCACCGATATAATCTTGGCAAAAAGATTTTTTTCTGCTGAAACAGCAGGAATGTATGCTGTTTTGTCAATCTTAGGAAAGATTATATTCTTTGGGACATTTGCTATAAGTAAAGCAATGTTTCCTTTAACATCTGAAAGACACGATATAAATAAAGATTCCTCTCAATTATTTAAAAAATCATTACTCTTGGTGTTTATCTTGTGCTTAGTTGCTGTTTTTGCCTACTTAATCATTCCTGAACTAATTATATGGATTTTATATGGAAACCAGTATACTTCTGTAGCGAACCTGCTTATTTATTCAGCAATTGCATTTAGCTTTTTGTCTTTAAGCAATGTTATAATCGTTTATGCTCTATCTATAAACAAGATAACAAATTATTTTTATTTGCCTATATTTTTTATAATCCAGATTACACTGCTTTTTATATTTCATAATACTCTTTTTGAGTATATTTTGGCTTTTATGGTTTCAACTATAATAATGTTTATAGGCACGCTATTTTTTCTAAAAAAGTGAAAACCTGACTCAATTAAAATTAAAATGCAAATAGAAAACTTCAAAATTAATATAATTTTAACAGCAGTCGAAAATTTACATTTTCGATGTTTTCAATCAATTAAATCCTTACAAAATACATCCGGCACAAACCGGATTTAATTAAAATGAATAATACGTTGAGCATAATCATTCCTGCATATAACGAAGAAAATAGAATCGGAAAGACATTAGAAGCATATGGTTCTTTTTTTAAACGCATAAAAAAGAGCAAGAAGATTAAAAAGTTTGAAATCCTTGTTGTTTTAAATGCCTGCAAGGATGACACCATTGGAGTTATAAAAAAATTTAAAAAAAAATACAAAGAAATAAGATTTTTAGATTTTGAACAGGGGGGCAAGGGATTTGCAATTATAGAGGGATTTAGACATGCGTCAGCAAGAGGAATTGAATTAATAGGATTTGTTGATGCTGATATGGCTACTTCACCTGAATCTTTTTATGACTTGGTTAAAAAAATAAACGGATATGATGGAATTATTGCAAGCAGATGGAAAAATGAATCTGTTATTAAAACCAAGCAGACATTTTTAAGGATAATAACAAGCAGGGGATTTAACCTTATAGTAAGGATTGTGCTGCATTTGCTATATTCTGACACACAATGCGGGGCTAAATTATTCAAAAAAAAAGCTATAGAAAAAATAATTAATGAAAAAATTATCACAGAATGGGCTTTTGATGTTGACTTATTATACAATCTAAAACAAAATAATTTTAAAATTAAGGAAATTCCGACAGTTTGGGAAGATAAAAGAGGTTCAAAATTAAATTTAATGAAAGTTCCTCTTCAAATGTTCGCTTCTGTGGTAAGATTAAGATTAGTCCATTCTCCATTTAAATTTATAGTTAGACTGTATGATAAATTACCAGAAAGGATGAAAATTAATAATTTATAATGGAAAAAATAAACAGCAAATGCTTAAATTTAGGAAGCGGGGAAGAATTTATTGAAGGATGGGTTAATTTAGACTGCGACAAAACAAGGAAGGCGGATGTTTATTATAATTTAAATAAGTTTCCCTGGCCATTTAAAGATAATGAGTTTGATAAAGTTTTAGCTTCGTATGTATTAGAGTACCTGGATGATGTTTCAAAAGCTATGATGGAAATATATAGGATAACAAAACCGAATGGAGCTATTTTTATAAGCGCCCCGCACATAAGCAGTCCGTTTAAATGGATGGAATTAAGCCATAAACATTGTTTTTCATACCTGACATTTGGAGAATGGCATAATAATAAAGAACTTTATCCTTATTTTGAGCTATTAAAGAAAAAAATAGTTTTTACAAGAATAAATTTCAGTTTTATGAATAAAATAATTAATCCAATAATAAATCTTAACCCAGTTATTTATGAAAGGCTTTTTTCAGGTATTTTACCCAGTGCAGACATCATATATATCTTTAGAGTAAGAAAAGATAAAGAATTTTATGAAAGCAAAATAAAATACATGAAAATAATGGAAAACTCTAAAAAACTTGACAATCTAAAATTTATTATTGAATCTTGACAAATGAAAAATAATTATAAAATAAGCTTCCTTATTCCTGCACACAATGAAGAAAAAATAATTGCAACAACAATCTCACATTTGCTAAAAATCCCTTATGATAATTATGAGGTTATAATAGGATTGGACGGCTGCACAGATAAAACAGAGGAGATAGTTAAAAATTTCTGCAAGAAATCCAGCAAAGTCAGATATTATAAACTTAATTTGCGCCAGGGAAAGCCAGCTGTAATAGACAGCATAATAAAAAAAGCCCTGGGAAAAATTGTTTTCATAAATGATGCTGACTGGACTTATGAAATAAAGGATAATAAAATGTTTGAGAAATTTTTATCTGTTTTTAATGACAAAAAAATTGGAGGCATTGCAGAATCTTTTCCGGCAGAATGGCACAGAGATAGATTAAAAAAAGGGGATATTGGCTATAAAATGGAAGCATACAGCTCTTATTTCTGGCTTAAATATCAAAAAAAAAGATTTACTTATAAAAAAGGCAGAATAAGATATCTAAAAGAGCCTACAATGTTCCTTACAAACATTTTCAGAAAAAAACTTTACAAACCAAACTTCTCACTTGGCGATGATTTTGAAAGAACGCACTATATAATAAAAAATGGATACCAAGTTGTTTTGTTTGACGACCCTAATATGCCCAGAATAAAAACAACTTATTATCAAACAAAACTAAAAGATTCTTTTAATCAAAAGATAAGAACAGCTGTTGCAAGAAAGCAACTAAAAAGCAAAGAAGTTTTTAACATCGGGATAAAAGATTACTATCTTCCTGTAACTTGGTATATCTTTAAAGAAGCGTGGAAAACAAACATAAAAATAGGATTTATAATAAGTTTTTGGGTTGCAATGACTATCACAGCCACCATAATCGCCAAATTTAAAAAAATTGGGACAAAAGAAGGATGGAAAATAAGAATAAAAAGATAACAAAATCTGGAATGATTAAAGTTAAAAAATGTCCGTGCTGTGAAAATAGGAATCTCTCAGTGCTTTATAAAAACATGTGGGATAAGATGCATTTTGTCAACGGCATATTTGATTTATTGGTATGTAATAAATGCAGATTAATTTTCCTTGAGCCAAGATTAAATGAAAAACAGCTTTCCAAATATTATCCTGAAAAAGAGTATTATTCATTTCATAACATTAATCCTCTGGCATTGAAATACCATAAATTGTGTGCATATTACTATTCTAAAAAAAATCCGTTGGTTAGTTTATTACTGACTCCATTTAAACCATTATTTTACACTTATTTCACTGATAATAATCACGAAAAAGCTTTGCTTGAAATTGGATGCGGAGATGGGTTAAAACTTGCAATATATCAGCAATATGGATTAAAAACAGCTGGTTTAGAGCCTTATGGTTCAAAATTAACAGAAAAGGAGAAAGGGCTTGGAATAAAAAGACAATCACTTAAAGAAGCAAGATACAAAGAAAATAGTTTTGATATCATTGTTTTAAAAGAAGTTTTAGAGCATATTCCTAATCAAAAACTTGTGTTGGAAAAATGCAGAAAATGGCTTAAGCCAGAAGGCAAATTAATAATAACCATTCCAAACACAGACGGGTTATGGGTAAAGATGTTTGGAGAAAATTGGTTTGGGTATGATGTTCCGAGGCACTTATATAACTATAATCAAAAAAATATCAGAATTGTGCTGAATAAATATGGTTTAAAAATTAACAAAATAAGAGCCTATGATACGCCTTATATGTTAGATGGCTCTTTCAGTTTTAGAGCAGTTGCTTTAACAAGAAAAAGAGAACACCCAATAATTTTTTCAAATGCTGCAAAAATTTTATTCACTCCAATAAGCCTGCTTGTAAGTTATTTAGGAAAAGGTTCATTGATGGAGATTGAGTGCGGGAAATAAAAATGTATTAAGCATGATATAAGAGTATACACTACATTACGATTAATTTTATATATCTTCCACAAATTGTTTATCTTATGAAAGAGTTACCAAAAATCAGCATTGTTACTTGCACCTATAATGGCGAGAGGGTTATAGGAGAATATTTTAATGGCATCTTTGCCCAAGATTACCCAAAGAATAAAATTGAACTGATTCTTAATGACGGTGGTAGCACTGATAAAACACTTGAGATAATTAAAAAATATCAACAGAAATATCCTAAGATTGTCAAAATTTATCATAACCCAGAACAATATTCTATAGGCAGGGGATTTGGCATGGACATGGCAACAAGAAAGGCAAAAGGAGAGATTATTGTTCAATTAGACCAGGATAATATTCTTGTTCAAAAAGATTGGCTGAAAAATATGATACAAATCTTAATCAAAAACAAGGATATTACAGGGGTTCAGTCCAGGCTTTTTATTCCAGAAAAAGCAAGTTTAACAGACAAATATGTTAACGCTATTGGTATAGAAGACCCTTTTGCAATACCATATTCACTAAATGCACAGATTGCATTAAACCCAAAAAAATTTGATTATAATAAAAATGGCAAATTTTTTATTTACGAGATTAATAAAGAAAAGTTTTATTATGCGGGAGATAATGGTTTTGCTATAAGAAAAAAAGATTTTCTTGAAACAGGCGGTTATACACAGGATATTGATAATTTTTGGCGCATGGCTAATTCAAATAAAAAATATAAAATTGCTGTTCCAAAAGATATAAGATTATACCATAAAACAACAACAGAATTAAAGCACCTGTTAAACAAAAGGATATATTATATCGGGCATTATCTTCTAAAAAATTATGAAAGGCGTGATTTTTACTGGTTTGATTTTAAAAAAAATACGTTTAAGCAAAACCTAAGATTTATCAAATCTGTTTTATTTAACCTGGCTTTTATCCCAGGTTTAATACAGGGGCTTAGTAAAGCTGTTAAAGAAAAAAAATCTTACTGGCTGATTCATTCATTTGTTTTATTTTTAATAACCATTGGGTATATATACGCATTTTTTTATGCAAATATTTTTAAGAAACAAAGAGAAGCGGGTATTTGAAAAAATAAGAAGTTACTGCTCACTAAAACTCGCGATTATTGATATTTTTAATTTGCAGGATGTTTGATTAAAATAGCTAATGGTATAGTTATATAAGGCTCACTCTCAAATATTTTTTGTCATTAACAATTTATTTAATTTTTACATTAACACTTAGCTATCCTTTATCGTCCAAACATCACCAAAAGTAAAAGGGGAAATTTCATCTGTGTCTGGTTCTTGGGGATTGTAAGTTTTGTCCATTGTATGCAGGATAATTGCTTTTTCCCCCCCAAGAACCATATAGCCATGCCAATAACCTGGGGGAATTTTGATTAATATTGGATTTGTTTCTCCTATAACAAATGTTTTAAAATCTGCTTCTCTACTGCCCCCTGCTTTTTCTTTAGCAACAACATATTTTATATTTCCTTTAATGCAAGTTGTATAGTCTGTCTGCTTGCTGTGGCGATGCAAACCTTTGATAACCCCTGGGTATAAAACAGAAACTAGCACTTGCCCAAATTTTCCGTCAAACAATTCATCATCTTGCCTCAAAGTTTCAAATAAATATCCCTGCTCATCTGAAAATAGTTTTAATGGTTTTATTCTAATGTCTGAAAAAGTATTTTTAACTTCTGAAGGCAGATTATTAATAAATGTATTACTATTAGCTGTTGTGCTGTTTATACTCTGTTCTATTTGCGCATATTGTTTAATGACATTATCACCCCCAGTAAATTCTGGCTCTAAAATTCTTGCTTTTGGGTAATGTACAATAAATCTCCCGCCTCTTGCTAAAAAATCTGTTTCTTTTTTCATTATTTCTGCAGCATGATTCCAAGCTGCAAGCAAAGCATAGTCAACATTTTTATCATTGTGAAAATGCTCTGGAGAAACAATAGGGATATGTTTTCCTGGGCTAAGTAATCCTTGCTTGTATGGTGTAGAATCAGAAATATAATCTAAAATTTCTCTTCCTACATTGCAATAATTTTGAATAATTGTTCCTTTTGAAGCAGCTGCATAACCAACAATTTTTTTATCTTGAGATTTAAGATGCAACAACAAATTCTGCAATTCTTTTTTCGATTGAGCAGTATTTTCAGCAAACTGAATATACGGATTAATAGTATCAATGCCTTTTTGTTTTTCTTGCTCTAAAAGCTGCAAAAATCTTTGGGTTTTGGGATAAGTCCCACGTTTGCATGCATAAACTCTCATTGAACCTCCATGAACCCATTGTCTTTCTGCATCAAAAATTTCAAAACCATGCATCCTATAAAGATTTGACAAAGAAGTTAAAGAAAAATACCAGATATGCTCATCATATATTTGGTCATAAGAAGTTTTTTCCAAAATATCAAGAATATAAGGGTCTTCTGTTATAAACACCCCATTATCATCTAACAGAGCATTCAATCCGCGCATTAAATCATGCAAATCAATTATATTTAATGTTACATTTGTTGAAAGAACTACCCTAAACCTGCCTCTTGACAAAACAATACTTTTTGCAAGCTGTTCTGAAAAAAACTGAGTAATTGTCTCTATTCCCTGCTGCTGGGCGATTTCTGCAACATTTTGCGATGGTTCAATTCCCAAAACATTTCTTCTATTTAAAAATGATTTTAGCATAATTCCATCATTGCTACCAATTTCTAAAACCTTTGGATTTCTGTCAAGAAAACGTTGCTCAACTTCGTGTGCGAGATCTGCAAAATGCTCCTGCATTGCCACTGAAGTGGATGAAAAAAAAGCATAGTGGGTCTTGCCTGTTTCATCTGGAACAATATATTTGGCATAAGGGACGATGTTTATAAGTTGAACCATATTACAATTTTCACAAAAACCAACATCCATATTATAAACATATTCAACAAAGCCTGGCTTTTGCAATTCAGAGGGCTTAAGAAAAGCATTTGCAACAGGCATTTTGCCGAATGAAATAAACTTCACCAAATTTTGAGTTTTACACAAAGGGCAATGCTTTTTTTCATCAAAAACAACCATAATTAAAAGTTAAAAACTTTGTTTAAATAGATTATTGTGGTATTTTATTAGTTTAAATCATCTAACTTGATAACTTTTCCAGAAGAAAGATATTTGTTATTAACTTTATATCCCCTATTAGCTAAAATACCTAAAGCCTGCGTGTATAAAACAACATTTTTATGGAATAATACGCTTAAAAATGTTCCCAAACAATCATCAATTATGCCAAATCCTTTTGTAAGGGAATTTGCCACAGGTTTATTTTTGAATAAATCTTCCTTAACATTTTTTCCCTTTTTCCCTAAAGAATCAAAAACATCTAAAATATCTGCAAATCTATATGCTAATAATAAACCAGGATTTTCTGCTCTTTTAATAAGTTGCATATTCTCAAGGTTTAATTTAGTTACACCATTGAACTGGCTATCTAAACTTACCTCAAACCCCCTTGAAAATCCAACATAATCAATACCCCCTATTTCTTCTGGTTTTAAATTTAAATGTCTTGCTAGATTAAATCTTGGAAAACCATCCATATCCAACATGCCTTTAACTAATCCAGGATATTTTTCAGAAGCTTGGTTTAAATACATGCCAGCATGTTGACCTGCTGTAGGAATATCATAAAAATCAACTCCATGCTGGGTAATCCCATCAGTTCTTCTTTGCAGCAAGAATATTTCATCTAAGGAAAGAGGCAATATCTCAGTACTTAGCCCATGAATAGATTCAAAAAGATTTGTTTCATTTTTTTCTAAAGCTAATTTAAACTGTCCTAAAAGATATTTGTATTCTGTTACTCCACAATTAATGAGTAACTTATCTTCTGTATAATGCACATCTAATGCTGTTGGAATCATAGAACTTTTCCATCCTTTATTTTCAACATCCCATTTTGCCTCAGCATAATTTCTTAAAAAATTAGAATGAGTTATTTTGCCACAACTATCAATTGCTGATGCATTAACGGCATTTACTGGGCTGTCAAATGTACAAGCATAAAATTCTTTCCTTGGGAAAGAGTTGTTTTTTTTCATAACATTTGGTTAAGAAGTTCATTCTTAAGGATTGTTATACTAAAACCACATAAATCTTTATTAACTTATTACATTGAAGAATTTCATGAGGCTTTTAGTCACAGGAGCTTTAGGGCATATTGGCTCTAAGCTAATAAGAGAATATGCTAAAAGGCAGGATATAGAGCTAATAAGAATTTTTGACAATATTTCTACGCAAAGATATTGCTCATTGTTTAATTTGCCACAAAAGCGCGGGCTAAGATATGAGTTTATTGAAGCAGGCATAGATGACAAAAAAGCTTTAAAACGGGCTATGCAGAAAATTGATGTGGTTATTCATCTGGCTGCTATAACAGATGCTCCTTCTACTATTGCAACGCCAAAATTAACTCATAAAGTTAATTTCGAAGGAACTAAAAATGTGCTAATGGCTGCAATTGATGCTAATGTTAAAAAATTTCTTTTTCCCTCTACAACAAGTGTTTATGGTGAAGCAGAAGGACTTGTAGATGAGAATTCTCCAGAAAATATGTATAAACCGGCTTCTCCTTATGCTGCTACAAAACTTAAGGCTGAAAAATTTATTTTAAAAACTGCAAAAGCAAAAGGGTTTAATGCAAATGTTCTTAGGATGGGAACTATTTTTGGAACAAGCATTGGCATGAGATTTCATACTGCAATAAATAAATTTTGTTGGTTAGCTGTAATGAACAAGCCATTAACTGTCTGGGATTCTGCATTAAACAGCATGCGTCCTTATTTGGGATTAAATGACTGCATAAGGGCTTTTTATTTCTTGGAAAAGCATGGAAAACCAGGAGAGCTGTATAATGTTGTAACAAGAAATTATTCTATGAAAAATATAATTGAAACAATAAAGCAGTTTGTCCCAAATGTGCAAATTCAAATAACAAAATCTCCATTGCTTAATCAAAAACCATATGAAGTCGGCAATGAGAAGATTAAGAAAATTGGATTTGAATTCAAGGACACTCTTTCTGGCGGAATAAGAGCAACTTTGGTGTTGATGAAAGGAGTGAGAAGATTTTAGTTTTCCTGCATATAACTCTAATTGGAAACAGGCAGAGAAAGTAAGAAATATCTTATATAAATTACTTAATTAATGCAGGCATATATCTATATCAGGGTGCAATAATCCTTAAAAATGGATAGTTATAAAATGAGGTATGTCAGAAGGTAAACAAATATATAAACCAGAAGAAATACGGGCAGAAGGAATAGTAAGAGCAATTACAAACAATAACAAGGATAAAAATTTAATAACTTTAAGACTTGAGGATAGAACCAGACATAAAACTAAACCAGAACAACCAGAAGAAATTGAAGTTGATTTACCTGTAAAAAGAACAGACAATGATTTTGACTTAATTCCTTTACATTTAGCACTTTTAAACCAAAGAATTGAATATCTTAGAACAAAAATGATTCATGACAATGGTGGGAATACAACACATCATTATATAAAAATACATACAGGACCTTTAAGAGGGCAGGAATATAGCAATATAAAGGAAAGGGCGGGAATATAGTAATATAAAATAAAATTCTTTATTATTTAAAACAAATGAGTATGATAAATAGAAGAGCTAACCCATGGATTGGAGTTTATCCATTTGAAGGAAGAGGATTAATAATCAATGATATAAACTTAGGGGTTGAGTTAAACCCGGAAATGGCTGAATATATTGAGAAATTATGGCAGCCAAAAGCTGAAAAAGGATGGAAAAGTTCCTGGATTGCTTTTATAGATAAATTTTACTGTTCTTCTGCTGATAAAGAAGGTTATCTTGATAATAAAAGTGTTGTTGTAATTGCTAGCGCAATACCTTTTTATTATGTTGATGGAATAAATAAAGCAATAGAACAAGGCAAAAATTTTGCGCCAGAGCAAGGTTATGTTAATTGTTTGTCTGTTGGATTTCCAACAGCTACAAAAGATGGAAAAGTTATTTTTCAAAGAAGAGCCCCTGATGTTCATTGCCCAAATATTTTAATCCATGAACCATGCGGTTATATGACTTCTCTTGCTTTTGCATCAAGAGCAGAATGTGATAAGCCAGAACACGCAAATGATCCTAGATTATTTAATCTTGAAACTCAACTTGACTTTAGAAAAAAAGAAATTGCAGATACTTTTGGTTTAGAGGCAGAAGCTGTTATTTATGAACCAGCCCAGGATTGCTTAGCTGCCGGTTGGCTCACAACAGAAATGTATTTTTCAACAACAGGAAAAATAGATGCTTCTGAAAAAGAATTAAAATTACCAGAAAAAGGGGAATTTTTCTTTGTTCCATTTGAATATTTGAAAGATTTGATAAATAATCAAGGAAGGCTCTCTAAAATTAATCCTGAAGGTTATCGTCCTGAAGACCCAAGAGAAATTCCTTTAATTGATGAATCTTTAGTTGGATTAATATGGGGTTATGAAAAACTTACAGGAGAAAAACTTGATATAGAAGAAACAGTTGACAGGCTTGGACATGGCGGTCTTGATATTAGGGTTATGGATACTTCTTTTAGAAAAAGTTATGTTTTTCCAACAAGGTTTTGATAAAAAATGAATTCTCAAGTAAAAGATGTTTGCATTGAAGCTTTAAGAAGAGTTTATAATTTACAGAGAGAATTAATGCAAAAAGAAGTTATTGGAGAAATTATTGCTAAAGGTTCTGGATTAGATAAAGCAATTCGTGGAGATTGGGAATCAGAAGAAGCTGTGATTAACTTTTTAAAAAAACAGAGATTACCTGCTATGATTATTTCTGAAGAACATGGCCAATTTAGTTTATCAAAAAAACCAGCATATCTTGTCGTATTAGATGGAATTGATGGAAGCAGTGGGTTAGCAGCAAATCCTAAAGCAAGATGCGGAACAATTATTAGTGTTGCTGACAATTTAAATCCAAAATATGATGATTTTATTTTTTCAGGAGTTACTGAATTTTCTCAAGAGAGGATAGCATATGTTTCTAAAGGAGATAAGGTTAGGCTAATAGAACAACCAGGAAAATTAGAGAAAACTGCAATTGTTGATAAAATTTTTCCAAAACCTTTGTGTAAAGAAACTAAAATCCATATTGATGATAAACAATTTTATCCCGACTATAAAGAAGGAATTACAATTAGCATGGATAAAATAACTAAATTAATGAGAAATGTTTTTTCTAATAAATTAAATGGCAAGTTTGAATTAAGTGGCATGGCTTCCACTTCATCAATGTTCATTGACCTTGTTCTTGGCAAAGTTGATGCTGTTTGCGGGGTTATTGTAAAAGGTGTTTTTGAGCCTCCTGCAGGATATCTTTTGTCTAAAACCATTGGCGGAGAAGTTTATGGTTTTTCTAATGATAAATGGGAAAAAATTGATAATAAAAAATGGCAAGAATATGGAAAACCAATATCTCCGGTTTTATTTGCAGCATCTCCTGAACTTGCAAATGAGTTGATTAGCATTTTAAAATCATCCTAATTAATATATCCCAAATTCAGAATCTTTATTAATAGGTAGTTTTAAGATATGTTATGGAAAACCTGCAAGAAATAAAAAGCATGCAAGGAAAAAAAGTATTAATAACAGGCGGCTTAGGATTTATAGGAAGCAATTTAGCAAAAAGGCTTGTGGGTGAGGGGGCAGAAGTTACATTATTTGATAAGATTGAAAATGATAGCGATAAGGTTAAAAATATAGCTGATAAATTAAAAATTGTTAAAGGTGATAATTTAGATAAGCAATTAATTGATGATATTATTAAGGAAAAAGATTACATTTTTCATTTTGCGTGGCAGACTGATTTAAAAGAATCTATGATTCATCCTGGCCAGGATATAACCAGGGACATTATCGGCTTAATAATAATGCTTGAATCCTGCAGGAAATATAATAAAAATGTCAAAATAATTTTTGCAAGCAGTGTTACTGTTGCAGGGGAAATTGAAAAAATACCAGCAGGAGAAGATGTAGCTGAAAACCCCTTATCAATTTATGAAGCAAATAAATTAGCTGCTGAAAAATATCTTTATGTTTATTTTAAAAATTATGGACTAAAAACTTGCGTGTTAAGATTGGCTAATGTTTTCGGTGAAGGACAAAGAATTGATAACCCCAATAGGGGGGTTTTAAATTTTATGATAGGCAGGGCTTTGCGTGGAGAACCTTTAACTGTTTATGGTAATGGAGAGTTTATCAGGGATTATACTTATGTTCAAAACTATATTGATGCGTTTATTTTAGCTGCTCTTTCTGATAAAACAGACGGAGAATTTTATGTATTAGGAAGCGGAAAAGGATTAACCATGAATGAAGTGGTTCATAAAATAAAAGAGATTACTAGAGAAATTACTGGAAAAGATGTTCTTATAGAACAAATTCCTTTTCCAGAATCAACCCATAAAATAGATAAAAGAAATTTTATTGCAGATTACAGTAAATTCAAACAGGCAACTGGCTGGCAGCCAAAAATAGATTTTGAGTGGGGGTTAAGGAAAACTATTGAATTCTACTACATAAATTCTTTAAAAACAGCATAAACACACATATTCATGGGTAGTTATAAAAAGGAGTATGAAGAGGTTTTTGAAGGTAAAACCATACTAATTACAGGCGGATTAGGATTTATTGGGAGTAATCTTGCACATAAGTTAGTTGAACTAAATCCAAAAAAGGTTATTATTGCTGATGCACTTGTTAACGGATTAGGCGGAAGCATTGAGAATATAAAAGAGATAAAGGATAAACTAGAAATTTATGCTGGTTTAGAAGGAGACATAAGGAACATACAAAAAATTAAAGAACTTGTTTCTCAAGCAGATTATGTTTTTAATTTAGCTGGTTCAATTAGGCATACAGGGCATAATAGAGAAGACCTTATTTTTGATTCTGAAATAAACTTAATTTGTCAAACATTATTCTTAGAAGCATGCAGGCAATGCATGATTGAAAATCCTAAAAAAAACCTATCAATTATTTATGCAGGAACAAGAGACCAATACGGAAAAGTTAGCTTTATGGATTTGCCATTAAAAGAAGATTTTGTGCCAAAAACATTTACAGATTATCAATCTATTAGCAAGGGAGCGGCAGAAGCTCACCACATAATGCTACACTCCAGTTTAAAAGAACAAGGAATTGATGGCATTAAAATCACTTCTGTAAGAATAACCAATACTTATGGCCCAAGACAATCGCTAGATTGTGGGGGAGCTGTGCCAACTTTTATTAAAAAAATTCTTAGCGGAGGAAAGATAGAACTTTGGGGTGGCGGAGAAGTATTAAGAGACTTTAACCATGTTGATGATGTTGTTGATGCATTGATATTATTAGCAGCATCTGATAAAACAGGAGGGCAGATTTACAATTTGGGATGCTGCATTGGAAAAGAAGGAATGAATACCCCGGTAGGAGGCAATCTCACAACAATCATGAATCTAGCGCATCTTATTAGAGATATTTCTGGCTTGGGTGATGTAACTGCAATTCCTTATCCAAAAGAAAGAGCAAGCATTGAACCAGGACATTGTTGTTCTGATATTTCAAAGATTGCCAGACTTGGATGGATTCCAAAATATAGCTTGAGAAAAGGATTAGAAGAAACAATTAGATTTTATAAAGAAAAAACATTAAATAATAAAGATTATTGATGATAAAAAATGAGTTAGGTTAATACATAAACTATATTGTTAAGATGTCAATGTTGATACTATTATATTAAACCACAACTGTAAATTTAAAGTAAGCTTGAATCATTTATCAACTTACTGATTATTAAAGATTTAATAAAACCAGAAAAAATTTGATGCCACATTAAATATTAACAATAAAATATAAATAAAAAACTAAAAATGATACCAATTGGCAATTTAAGAAGAAAATATCTTGTTCGGAAAAATGAGTTTGACTCAGCTATTTTACGTGTGCTTGATAGTGGGTGGTTTATTCTTGGAAAAGAAGTTGAAGAATTTGAAAAAGAATTCGCAGCATATTGCGGAAAAAATTATGGTATTGGAGTTGGTAGTGGGTTTGATGCTTTGTTGCTTGCATTAAAAGCACTTGAGATTGGAGATGGGGATGAAATAATAACTGTGCCACACACTGCCATACCAACAGTTGCAGCAATTATAGCTAGCGGCGCAATTCCAAAATTTGTAGATGTAGGTGAAGATTGCTTGATGGATGTTAACAAAATTAAAGAAGTTATTACAGAAAAAACAAAAGCGATTATGCCTGTTCATTTATACGGGCAAGCTTGCGACATGGAACAAATATTAGAAATTGCTAACCAACACAACCTTTTTATTATTGAAGATTGCGCACAGGCTCATGGAGCAGAATACAAAGGAAAAAGAGTCCCAATTAGCACTCTTGGATGCTTTAGTTTTTATCCAAGCAAAAACATGGGGGCATTTGGAGACGGAGGCATGATTGTGACAGATAGTGAAGCAATTAGCACCAGGCTAAAAATGCTTAGAAATTACGGGCAAGCAACAAGATATCACGCTAAGATGCAAGGGTATAATACAAGGCTTGATGAATTACATGCAACAATACTTAGAGTTCAATTGAAATATCTTAATGAAGATAATGAGATAAGAAAACAAATTGCATTAAGATATAATTTGCTATTAAAAGAAATAGTGACTATACCAAATGTAAACCAAAACAAAAAACATGTTTATCATCTTTATGTTATAAAAACAGACAAAAGAGACAGATTAAAAGAAAAGCTAAATGAACTTGGAATTGGAACAGAAATTCATTACCCTATCCCATTACATTTGCAAGAAGCTTACAAATATTTAGGATATAAAAATGGGGATTTTGCACAAACAGAAAAAGCAGCAAAAGAGATTCTTTCAATCCCAATATATCCTGAATTAACAGATACTGAAATAGAAACTGTTGCTCAAAAAATCAAGGAAGTTATGCAAAATATGGCTGGTCCTTGATTCCTTCTTTTTCTTTTAAAAATTGGCTTGAATGAAATAAGCTTTCAAATGTTCCTGCATCTGACCAAAAACCCTTGATAATACCATAAAAACATTTTCCTGATTTTACATAATAATCAATTGCATCTGTTATCTCTAATTCTCCTCGGGCAGAAGGTTTAAGCACATCTATGATGTTAAAGATATTATTATCAAACATATACAATCCTGTCATTGCAAGATTTGATTTTGGGTCACGTGGCTTTTCTTCAACATAAACAACTTTATCTCCTTCTGTTAATGCACAGCCAAATCTTCTAGCATCTTGCATTGAAACCTCTTTTAAAAAAATCTTAGCTCCCTCTTGCTGTTTTTCAAATTCTTCTACAAAAGGTTTTACATCATCTTCAAAGATATTATCCCCTAAAACAACAACTACTTTATCATCTCTAACAAAATTTCGCGCTAGTTTTAACGCATGTGCAATTCCACCTGAACCTTCTTGCACATCATAAGCAAGATCTACTCCGAATTCTTTCCCACTTCCTAAAAGATTTAAAAAATCTCCTGCGTGCCCTTCCCCGGAAATAATTAATATATCTTTAATGCCAGCTTTTGCTAAAAGTTGCAAGGGATAATAAATCATGGGTTTATTATAAACAGGAAGCAGGTGCTTATTAGTGACTTTTGTACAGGGGTATAGCCTTGAACCAGTGCCTCCTGCTAAAATTACTCCTTTCATGATGTCCTCCTACCAGGCATGTTTTTTAATGGCTGCCACCACCATTTATTATTCTTATACCATTCTATTGTTAAGCTAAGTGCTTTATCAAAATTAAATCGCGGTTTCCAACCAAGCGCCTTTATTTTTTCACAATTTAAAGAATACCTTAAATCATGCCCCTTTCTATCTTCAACTAACTGAATAGATTCCTCTCCGGCCCCCATTTTTTCAAGTATTAATTTTGTTAAACCTATATTAGTAATTTCATTTCCTCCCCCTATATTGTATACCCCATTAACCTGCCCATTATGAATAATAAAATCAATTGCTTCACAATTATCCTGAACAAAAATCCAATCTCTAACATTCTTTCCTGTTCCATAAAGGGGGACTTTTTTTTGTTCGATTAAATTTGTAATAAACAAAGGAACTACTTTTTCTGGAAAGTGATAGGGCCCAAAATTATTACTTGACCTTGTAATGATAATTGGCTGTTTAAATGTTTTAATATTGCCCAAACAAATCATTTCTGCAGCAGCTTTTGATGCACTATAAGGTGAAGAGGGATTCAAAACATCTTGCTCTTTGCTCGAAGCATCGCCGAAATTAAGCGAACCATATACCTCATCTGTAGATATTTGCACAAATAAACCTGCTTTTTTTTGCCTGGCAGCTTCTAAAATTGAATGAGTCCCTAAAACATTTGTTTGAATAAAAATCTGCGGTTCTTTTATAGAATTATCAACATGTGATTCTGCAGCAAAATTGACTATAACATCTCCTTCTTGGATTATGTTCCTCATAAAATCGTAATTTGCAATATCTGCTTGGATAAAAGCATAATTGCTTTGATTCTCAATTTGTTTTAAATTTTCCTGGTTTCCAGAATAAGTAAGCTTGTCTATGTTAATAAACTGATAATTAGGGTATTTATTAACCATTAGAATTAGAAAATTACTTCCTATGAACCCGCATCCCCCTGCAACTATAACTCTTTTTGCCTCTTTGCTCATAAGTTAGCCTATATTAAAGGAATTATAAATATTTGTGTTGTCTGAAATAGATTAAAGTTATTTTAAGCTGTTTCTTGCAGGTTATTATAACTAATTTTATAAATAACTAAAATAGGCTGATTATTGAGGGTATAAACCTGAACAGGAACAAAAACTTCTGGATATTTTGCTGGAAATTCAAACATCCAAGGGGCATGATTTTCAAAGACATATAAAACAAAATATTTTGGCTTTTCTTCATTTAGCTGATTTAATAACTCTTGTTCTGCAACGTCCAATACAGAAGAGTTTTCTCGAAAAACTCTTCTCTCAGAATAATACGCTAATTGAGGCAAACTTCTTGACCAAACACTATCTTGAGGATTGGAATTATCTTTAATCCACAAACCAGCTGCCCTTATCTCTGCGTAGGTGTTGACTTTTAGTTTTATAATTTGATCAGCATGTTTTAGCTGAATATAAGCTCCTGAAAAAATAATTATGATTATAATAGTTATTGCTCCAAGTTCTTTAATATACTTTTTTATAAGCTGGAAAGTTAACATGATTCCTTTTGAGGTAATAATGAATATGGCAAAAGACATTGCCATAAACCACCTTTCTTCAAAACTCCTTAATACAAATATGTTGATGCCTAGAAGAAAAATCATAGATATTGCTATAAACAAATCATTTTGATATTTTTTAGAGCCTTTTAAAATTTGATCGAAACCTAAAATAATAGTAATAAATGTTATTAAGCCCATAAAGAAGAATGCTAAAAAAACTTTTTCTGTATAAAGCGGAATAAATTTAAAGGCATCCCATCCAAAATTTTCTTCTCCTGGCCCGCCATAAGCACCTGTAAATGCAAGGGCATCTCCATGATGATAATATGACCAGATTAAGTGTGGCGAAAGTGTTAATAAAAAAACCAGTACCATCCCCCATAATGCTGGTTTTTTAAGAAATTTAAAATTTTCTGTAATTAAAACGAAAATTGCAATGATTACCCCGTAATAAATTCCTGCTGGACGTAATAGGAAACTAAGTGCAATAAAAAATCCAGAAATATAGACAAACTTATTATTTTTACCAAAAGCATACCCTTTCCAAAAAAAGTAAAAAGCTAGCAACCCAAATAAAAAACTCATTTCATCATTCATAACCCTTGCAGAATAAAATAAATGAATCCAAAGCACAGCCGTAAGAAATGCAGTAAGGAGGGCAATTTTTTCAGAATACATTTCTTTTGCAAGAAGATATGTAAAAAAAACTACTAATACGGATGGGACTAAAACTAAAAAAAATCTTACTGACTGTTCAGATAATCCTACCCTAAAGATTAAAGATATTAAAAAAGGAAAAAGCACAACTCTTTTTGGACTAATATCATAAGGAGTTCCAAAAACTATTTTTTTTGCATAAGCCATATATTCTGCTTCATCCCACCATAATGCTTGATCCTGAGTTAATAAAAAATAATACAACCTAAGGATAAATGCAAAGATTAAGATTGCCAACAAATAAAAATTGGCGGGCTTTCTCAACCAAAGCCTTATTTTTTCAGTTAAAGCTTTATTGGCATCCATAAAAATAAATATGAATTTAGGTTTTTAGTTGTTTGTGTCAAGATAAAACCATATAATAAATGACTTTAATTTCTCCCCATTTTCTTTGTCGTTTACTATCTAGCAAAGGCGCAAAATGCGGGTAAATAAAAGCGTCCTTTGCTATAACCAGCATAAGTATATCTCTAAAAACCATATGCAATAATCTATATTTTAACTCAACAAATTATTTAAATTAACATTTGTAGAAAAATACCATGAATAAAAGTAAAAAAGAGATGAGATGGTAAATATCTTATATGCGCATAAAGACCATCCTATAGAACCTTTAGGGCCTGCTTATTTAACCAGTTCTATAGCGAGACACGGGCACAAATCAAAACTACTTTTAACTTCAAGAAATATTGATAAGGCTGTTGAAGAAGTATCAGAAGAAATTAAAAAGGAAAGAGTAGACATTTTTGCCCAAAGCATCATATTTGGCAGCCACCATTATGCAATTGAATTAAATAAAAAAATAAAAGAAAGACATCCAAAAGTCATTGGATTTCTTGGCGGTCCTGCACCAACATTTACACCTGAGCTACTTGAAAGAGGTTTTGATGTTATATGCAGGTATGAAGGAGAATATCCTTTTTTAGAATTCTGTGATGCAATTGAAAAAGGAGATGATGTTGGTAATATTGCAAATATATGGGTAAAAGAAAATCTTAACCTATATCACACAAAAGTAAGAAATACAAAAAATAATCTAGATATTGATACCCAGGGGTATAGAGATGAAAGCGGGTATGATCCTAAAAGAAAAAGATTTGTGAATGCCACAAGAAATCTTGTTGAAGATGAATCATTAGATGAACTTCCTTTTCCAGACAGGGAATTTCTTTATGCCAATCAAAAATATAGAAACAGTCCTATAAAGCATTTTATGCATACAAGGGGGTGTGCATTTAGATGTTCTTATTGTTTTGTCCATGTAATGAATGCAGAAAACACACGAAAAGGAAAGTTTGTAAGAAGACGCAAAGATGAATCGGTAGCTGAAGAAGTAAAAAAAGTTGTAGATGAATATGGGGCAGGCAATATTTATTTTCAGGATGATATTCTAGGCCCGGCTTATAAGGCTGAATATGCAAAAAGATTTTCGGAAGTTTTTTCTGAAATTGGAGTGCCAATGCATGGACATGTGAGATTTGATTTAATTGCTGACAACCCTGATACTGCAAAATATCTTGCAAAAGCAGGGATTACAGGAGTCCATGTTGCCATTGAATCTGGGGATGATGAAATAAGGAATAAAATCCATAGAAGAGATATGTCCTTAGATGACATTCTTAAAGGAGCTAAATATCTAAGAGATAACGGAATTAAAATGATGACTCAAAATATTTTAGGAGCTCCTGGCGAAACAAAAGAGCAAATGTTAAAAACGCTTGAGTTGAATATTGCTGTCAAGCCGGCTTTTGCATCTGCTTCAATATTTCAACCATATCCAGGAACTACTGCATTAGAAATAGCAGCAAATCAAGGCGTTCTTCCCACTAGAGATCAGGATGAATTAATAGATTTGTTTGGTTTGGAAACATTTTATAATAGATCAATATTAGTTCAAGACCCTGAACACAAAAGATGGCTCGAGGGTTTTCAAAAGTGGTTTGCCCTTGCTGTTGCAAATCCTCAAATTTACAATTCAGGTGTTCTTGAAAGAGTTATTAATTCTTATCCTGAAGAAAAAGCAGCTGAAAAAGACTTAGAACATATGTATAGGGAACATAGAGCTAAAGCTGACGAGGAACTTTATGGAGTTAAGATTACAGATGTTGTTATGGAAGAGAATTGAGTTTTAATAAAGTTAGTTGTTCGCATTTGGCTCACAATCAACTGAAGCTTATTAATAGTTGAGGATATTAACTTATGAAGTATGTTGGGATAACATTAAGCATCACAAAGTCTTATTGTCTATGGTTTAATATTACAAATCAACACAAACTTATTAAATTATAGTACATTAAAAATTTATGCCAAAAGATTATATTATGACAACAGAAGAAATGGAAGCATTTCTATTAAATAAATATGGCAAAATACCGAGAGGGAGCATAGAAGCTTACAATTTATTAAGAGAAAAAACAGGACTGGGTATTAACAATAAAAACAATGAAGAATTGCCGTATACTGAAAAAGTAAAACTCCACAAGGATATTTGTAAACTGCTGGGATTTTCTCCTGAAGGTGGGCTTGCCGGAAGAAATATGGGTGAGTTTTAACAGAATTTAATGTATTAAAGTTACCTATTTAATAAAGTATCTAAATCTCTTTTCAGTTGCGTGGGATTTTTGTAAAGAATTGTGTCCATACCAAGTTGCTTTGCTGGTTTTAGATTTTCAATTTTATCATCAATAAAAATGACTTCTGAAGGTTGTGCATCCAAATCTCTTAAAACAAATTCATATGCTTTAATATCTGGTTTCATTAAACCAATTTCACACGAAATATAATTCTTGTCAAACAAATTAAAAACCCTATTTTTGGCTTTATTAAATTCAACTATTTCTTTTTCGGTATTAGTAAAAGAAACAACCTCGTATTTTTTTAAGTTCATTAAACCTCTTATAATCTCTAAAACCTCTTTAAATATCTTAAAATTTTTTTCATAAACGTCTATATGTTTAGAAAGGAGTTCTTGAGGAGAAGGTTTTTTCAAATTAAGTCTTTCTAGTGTTTTGGTATAAAATTCTAAAAGTGTCATTTTTCCAATAGGAACAAGGCTATAAATATCTAAATTAGCTTTTTTTAATTCCTCAAAATTTATTCCTAACAATTCAGAAATTTGTTTGTTAATAATTAACATTGTCTCTGGAACTAAAACACCCCCTAAATCTAATAAGATGTATTTTATCTTGCTATTCATTTTAATCTAAATTTTACTTACTTTCCTTTATTTCAATTGGCATTAATCCTGTTAAAGTAGATGATGACTGCAGTTTTTCTCCAAGACTATCAACTATTTTTATATTAAATCTCTCGCACACTTCTTGTTCAGGAATCCTGTCATGTTTTCTAAAACTGCATGCAAATATATCTGGCTTAACCATCTCAAGGGTTTTAGAAACAGTCCTATCTTCATCTATAGAAAGAACAACTTCATCAACTAACTTTAAAGCTTTTATAATTTCTATTCTTTCATTTTGAGGCATAAAAGGTTTTCCTTTTTTTAATTTGGCTTGATTATCATTGTTTATAATAGCTATCAATCTACCATTTTCTCCAACCAGGTTTTTTGCTAATTTAAATAATTGCAAATGGCCAATATGCAATGGGTCAAAATATCCAGAGACTGCAACTACAAGATCTTTTTTTGTTTTTTTATTTTCCATCTTATGGCACACAATTTTGACTAAATAAATTTTTCTAAATTTATTTCCTCTTTTCTAAAAAGTATTTTATCCATTTCTTTTATGCAGTCTTCATGAGTAATTTTGTCAAATTCTTCTTTGGATTTAACAGGAATATGCCCTGCAACATCTCCGCTCCCTTTACATCTCTGCAGATATTCTTTTCCTATAGTAATCAAAATGCCATCATAACCCTGAGATATTGTATGGGGTACTCCTCTGTTTTTATACTTATCTCCTAATTCCTTTTGGACATTTGATAAAAATGAAACAACTCCTTTAACATCTTCTTTATGAAAAACAAGATGAGAGAATGGAAAAGAAGGCATTACAGATATATCTTTTGTTTTTTTGCAGGAAATTTTCTCTGCAGCATCAAATCCATATGTTTTTCCTAGTATATCATACCCATTTCTGAATGTTGTTAAATGCCAGTGTTCATGAGCTGGGATGGTTGCTCCAAAACCAGGGCTATTATGAAAAATTTCAAAACCTGTTTTATCTGAAAAATTTACAAAATAATTAAGTTCACTTTCAAGATTATCTATTTTCTGGGTTGTATACATTGGACGTTCTTTTTCAGTAATAGCCAAAGAAAAACCTTCTATAATAGGGAATTTATTTATTGTGAATATATAATCTAAAACCTTTTCTTCAGTAATAAGGTTCATTAGTTGGTTATTTTTTGCTGATAAAGATGCATTGCATAAACTGCAGTTTGAAGATTCTTTTATATTTTCCTGGCTGGTGGGTCTATTAAAACGATTTTCATTATGTATTATGCCAAAAACATATCCTGGGTTAGCATTGCTTTCAACAATCCTAATATTTGGCTTGTAGGCATCTTTTGGGATGCCTTCTACTTCTGCAGCTTTGTGCCATCTTTCTAATACCTTTTGTCTAAGTGTTGAAAATTTTTCTGACATGAATAAGCTTACTATAACGACTTTTTAAACATTTATCTATTCAAAGATAATTATTATAACAATTAAAGAACAATTAAATTTATAAGGGGTTTAACAAAACTAATATCATGCAAAACATTACAGAAATTTCAGGCATTGTAGACAGAGGTTTAAGGCATTCTTCTGGATATGATGAAAATGGAAAAGCATTCAGATTTTATGGGAGTAATGTTGGCTCAATCAAAAGCCAAAGATCTTTTTTTGAGAAGATCATACCTGAATTCTCAGAAATATATAACGGGAGTATTAATGTAAGCATTCATCCAAAAAGATTTGATATTGTTGAATTTGATTATGAAATAAATTGTAAATGGGATCCAAATCGTCGTGCAGAGAATTTTTGGTTTGTTAATACTGCCATAATTCATAAAAACAACAGCTATAAAGGATATGTGTATTACCCTTGTCCTTCAGAATGGAAAAAGCGGAAAGAAAATAATACATTTGAGATTCTTGCTACTTTTATTTCCAATATAAAGTATGGAGACCACCTATCATTAATATTTAATTCTAGAAAGATTAAAATAAGCCAAATTTAATTAGCATTTATAATCTCAGCTGCTTCAAAAAGATCTTTGGCATAAAAATCTGGTTTTGTATTTTCGTTAAGGTTTATATTTGAAATAATAATCTCTTTATTTTTGGGAGATTTTATCATTATTGTTTTACATCCTGCATTTTTTCCTGTTGCAATATCACTAATCACATCTCCAATCATCCAGCTTTCCCTGAGATTTATATTAAAATCTTTTGAAGCCTGTAGAAGCATGCCAGGAGCAGGTTTTCTGCAATTGCAAGATACTCTGTATTTTAGTGCATATTCTGGAACATCTGAATGCATTTCAGGATGATGAGGGCAAAAATAAAATTTATCTATTAGATTATTTAAGTTTTCATTCAAATACTCATGAAGTGATTCTAACTCAAGTTCAGAAATAAGCCCTCTAGCTATTGTTGGCTGGTTCGTCACAACAATTGAAAGATAACCCTTATCTTTTAATAATTTTAAAGCCTCAACCACTCCTGGAAGAATGGTAATATCTTCTTTTTTATAATTATACCCTCCGCCAACTTTTTCTTTATTTATTACTCCATCCCTATCTAAAAAAACAGCTTTGTTCATGATTGAAGTTAATATTATGAATTTAAAAATGCTATGTTTTCTTTTTTATTCCTTTCATACAATCCCTTTCGTACTCTTCGTCGCATGCCAGGCATCTTTATGATACTTCTTTAATATTTTTAACTGATAATACACCAAAAGCCAGACATATAATTTAGCGGGAAAAAGCAAAAAAGTCCATATAATCTCTTTTATTGTTTTGGGATAAAAAAAAGCTCTGTAACTTTCAAAAAGTTCATTCTTAAAAGTTTTTGTTTTTGGGTATTTTCTTAAGTTGATGTATTTAGACAACTGAATATGGGCTTTTGTTGTTCTTTTTTTCTGGTCAACAAAATCTCTAAAGTTTTTTGGATAAGAAACATAAACTATTGCTTTTGGCACATAAGCCATTTTATATCCTTTTTTCATGAAATAATAAGGGATTATTGCATCTTCAGGTATATCTAATGGAAAATTCTTAACAATGTTATTTCTAAAAGCCCATAAATATCCAGAACATTCAAGAAATTGTCCTTTTTTAGCTCTTTTAAGCCTTGCTTGATGAGCACCCGCGTCACAAAGCAAATGGCTCCAATACCCAAGCATTTTATTTTTTGAATCTATGGAAACCGGCCTGCCTGTAACACATCCAACTTTTGGATTTTTGAAAGGCATTAAAATATATTTTAGTGCATTATCTCCAATATGAACATCCCCGTCAGATAAAACAAGGATCTCGCCTTTAACTTTTTTAAATAACAGGTTAAGTGCAAACATTTTTCCCTTGCCGGGATCTTTGAAAAGTTTAACATCCTTATTGTTTTTTTGATATTTTTTAACAACTTCCTGAGTTTCTCTATCGGGAGAGGAAACTATTAGCTCAAATTTTTTTCTTTTTAGATCTTGCTGTAAAAAACCTTCAATAGCTCTGCCTATTGTTTTTGGCTCTTTAAAAGAAGTTATAATGACTGAAATCATAAAATTCTTCCTATAATAATATTTTTAAGAATTATGTAGGAGAAATGTATATGTTTGGGGGTTAGTTTTACTGAAAAAGATTAACAGATAATTTTTGATATTTGTAGAATAAATTATGAGTTACACTAAAAATTTTATTAAGATTTCATACCCTTTTATCAGAGAATGTTCATAATTATGGATTAACGATATAAATATAATTAATTATCATTATACAACCTATATAAAAATCCTTAATAAACTATTTAAACAGAAGATAAAATTGTTTTATATAAATAACTTTACAAAGATAAAATGAGGTATCCATTAGATGAACTTTTAGACAAGAGGTCAATTATTCTGCTAAAGATTGATAAAATTAAAGATGAGGAGCTTAAAGAAAGGTTATGGAAAGAGTTCAGTGATTATACTATTGCTATATGGGAATATATAAAAGAGGGATTTTGTAAAATCGAACAAATTGAGGAATGGCATAAAGAACTTTATGAAGCAAATGGAAAAATATGGGAGCTTGAAACTGATCTTAGAAAAGGAAAGGAAATGGAGCTTGGATTTGAAGAAATTGGCAAAAGAGCAATACAGATAAGGAATTTTAATGGTATAAGAGTAGCTATAAAAAGCAAGGTTGCAGAAATAACAGGAGCTGGCTATAAAAACATAAAGGTGGACCATGTGTCAGCTGAATCCTATAAAGATTACGAGAAAAATGCTAAAGTTGGCCAGTCTTATAGGATATAAGTGTCAAATTTTACACTAATTATTCTTCCTGCTTTTTGATTTTCATTTTTTCATTAATAACTTTTTATATTCCTCCATATATTTCTTATAAATATCATCCCAATCATAACTTTTGGATTTTTTAATATTGGTTAACGAAATCTTTTTAGCTAATTTCTCATCATCAATTATTTTTAATATATTTTCTTCCAAACTTTTTATATTCCCGTAGTTTACAAAAAAACCATTTTCTGGCTCTTTCATTTCATAAGGAACACCGTTAACAGGACTTGCAATAATCGGCAATCCAGATGCCATGGCTTCAAATAAAGTTAAAGGCAACCCTTCTCTGTAACTTGGCAAAACATAAACATCTGCTGCTTGGTACATTTCTGCAACTTTTTCTTTTCCATAAATTGGGCCAAGGTAATGCATGTTTTTATAGCCTTTAATTAATTTTTTAACCTCTTTTGCTTTTCCTTCATCTGGACCAACCCAAACAAAAGCTATGTTTTTTGCCTTACCGGATTTAGTTAAGTTTATTGCAGATCTTGCAAACACCTCAGGACCTTTTGTGGGATTTAGTCTGCCAAAAAATAAAACCATGTTTTTTTCTTTGATTTTATGCCTTTTTTTAAACTGGTTATTTTTAATTTTTTTGTATAAGATACTATCCATACCATTTGGAATCACCTTAATTTTATTTTCATCTGTAAATTTTTTTAATATATCTAATTCCCAGGGAGTTATGGCTATTACTTTATTAATCAAACTAAAAGCAATTTTATTCATAAAAAGATTATTTAAGAAAATAAATGGCTTTAGAATTCGTGGTCTAAATTCTGTGCCTGTCCATGGGCAATGAGTTGTATGAATGTGCTTAAACCCATATACTTTTGATAAAATTCCCGCAATAAGTATATAAGCATGCCCAGAAACATGCGTATGAATTATATCAAACTTTCCATATTTCCCAAATCTCCAAAGCAAAGATGGCCAGATAAAAGTGCTTAATGAGAGCCTAAACCAATAAGGAAACCTATGGACATGAATGCTGTCAAGAACTTCTTCTTTAATTTTAAGCCTTTGATTTTTATCTGAATCACAGCAAAAAACATGAACTTCATGCCCTTGCTTAACTTGTCTTTGAGCAAGTTCATACATTACTTGCTCAACACCCCCAAAAGTTGGCAAATAGAACATATTAATGTGGGCAATTCTCAACTTCTTCATAAAAACCAAAACAAGAATTTGTTTATAACATTATATGTATCTTTAGTATATATCTTATCTCAATCATCTTTAAAAAAAGTGCAGGTTTTCGGATATTTAATAAAAATGGGGCAAATAAAAATAAGAGGAAAATGAAGGCAGTGATACTTGCTGGAGGAAGAGGTAAAAGAACAGGGCAATATGGAGAAGAAAAACCAAAATGTCTTTTTGAGTTTAATAGGAAAACGATTCTTGCACATCAGCTTGAAGCATTAATAGCAAATGGCATAAAGGATATTATTATTATTACAGGATATAAAGAATTTATGATTAAAGATTTTATAAAAAACAACCACCAATTCAGCAACTTGAATATTCAGTATATAAATAATCCATATTATGAGACAACAAATACCTCATATGGGTGGTGGCTTTGCAGAGAATATGTTAAAAATGAAGAAGCTATACTACATTTTAATTCTGATTTGATTTTTTTTCCAGAACTTATTAAAAGGGTTATTGAAGATGATCACAAGAACATTTTATGTATTGACAGAAAGGTAGAGTTCAACGATAGCATGGAACAGGTTATTTTAAATGAAAAAACAGGACAAATTCTTCATATGGATAAAGCAAATATTCCTGGAGCTCATGGCAAAGGAGTGGGAGTTGCAAAATTCTCAAATGAAACAATTAATTTTATACTAAACAAGCTTGATGAGTTTATTATTGGTAAAGGAGATAGAGGGCAGAATTTTTATAAAATGATTAGGATAGCTGTAAAATACCTTGACTTTTATGGTTTGGATATAGGTGAATCTTTTTTTAGAGAAGTTAACACAGTTGGAGACTATGATATTACCAAGAGAGAATATGCTAAGCTAATACTAAAAGAATTACCTAAAAAAAGTATAAAAACAATTATCTTGGCAGGTGGGAAAGGGGACAGGTTAAAGCATTTTGTTGAAAATGTGCCAACAGCGCTCTTAAGTGTCGAAAACAAACCATTGCTTGCTTATCAGCTTGAGGCATTAATGGCAAATGGCATTAATGATATTATTGTAATTATTGGATATAAAGGATTTATGATTAAGGAGTTTATAAAAGAACATCCAAAATTTAAAAATTTAAATATAACTTATGTTGAAAACGATGAGTACAATACCACTGGCACAGCTTATGGATGGTGGTTAGCCAAGAGCCATATGAAAAATGAGCAATCAGTTTTACACATTCATTCAGACTTAATTTTCTCTGAAGATTTAATAAAAAATATTATTGAGGATAAGAGAAAAAATGTTATTTGCATTGATAAAAAAATAGGGCTGAATGAAAGCATGGAGCAGGTTATTTTGGATTTGAGAGATGACAAAATGCTGTATATGGATAAAAGAAATGTGCCTGGAGCACATGGCAAGGCTGTTGGAATTGCTAAGTTTTCAAATGAAGCTGTTGAATATATGTTAAATAGAATACAGGCATATGTTGATTTAGGAGACAAAAACCAGGCATTTTATGGCATAATAAGAAAAACAATCCATGAACACGATTTTTATGGCTTGAATATAGAGAATTCTTTTTTTAGAGAGGTAAATACAGTAGAAGACTACCAAAAAACATTACAGCTGCAACAAGCACAGGAAAAACCCCCTGTGCCAGAGAAAACATCTGTTATAATGCTTTATGGATTGCCTGTAAGCGGTAAAACCACTGCCTCAAGAAAGATAAGAGATTATTTTGAAAAAGACATTAATATAGAGGTTATATCAACTTTTAAAATCAGGGAAGAAAAAAACCTTATTAATCTTTATTCTGAAGAGCAAAGAGAAAGGGTTTATGATGAAATTTGCAAAGTCCTTGAGGAAAAACTGCAAAAGAATATCTATAAATGCATTATTCTTGACGGAAATTTCAATAAAAAGGAAAGAAGACAAAAAGTGTATAATGTTTTAAAAAGATATAATTGCGATTTTTACATTATTGAGTGCTTTATTGAAAACACAAATGAAATTAAAAAAAGGCTTTCAGAAAGAAAAGGAGATTTTGGGGTTGAAAATGCGGCAACAAGTTTTGAACTTTATAGTATGATTAAAAATGAGGGGCATCTGCTCTCTGAAGACGAGTTTATTAACCCTATTCCGATTATCATTTCTTTTAATACAGAAACCAACTCTGTTCAATTAAAACCGCAGCAGTATCTTGTAAGGGGGATAATTGAGGCTTTGAAAGAGCCAAAGCCTGTTTTAAGCAATATAACAGAGATTATTTTTGTGAGGCATGGGGAAACACAAAACAATAAGGAAGGAATTTTACAGGGACATTCAGATATTCCATTAAATGAGCAGGGATTCAAAGAGGCAGAAGAACTGGCATTATTCTTAAAAGATATTAAAACAGATTTAATAATTTCAAGTGATCTACCAAGAGCAATGCAGTGTGCTAAAAGAATTGCTTGGGGGAACCCCCATTTAGCAATAATTGAGGAGCCATTGCTAAGAGAAAAATATTTTGGAAAACACCAAGGAGTTAGTGTTTTAGAATTAGGCTATCCAAGTATTGATTATTATAATTTAACAAAACATCTTTATGAATGCAATTGTCCTGACGGAGAGAGTAATGAGCAATTGTCAGAAAGAATAAAACAATTCCTTAAAAAATTAGTAAAAGAACATAGCGGCAAACGTATGCTGGTGATTACACACGGAGGGTTTATCATGCTAGCAATAAATCATCTTCTAAAAGAAGAAATTAAGCTTGAAAATGCAAGACAGCATAAAAACGGGTATGTTTCTTATTTTAAACTTGATAATAACTTAAATGTTATTGATTCACTAATTGATGTTCATGCTTCTAAAGTTGCGGGATATTTGAAAATAAATAATAATGAAGATAGGATTAATTAGTGTGAAAAATAAGTTAACTGATTATAAATATTAGTTATGCCTAATAATTATTAACAATTTTTATTATTCATTAATTAAAACCTCATTAACAAATGTGTATCAAACCTCACAAATTCAAAATCTCCCTCAAATCCCTAATTTTCCTTCCTTGATAATCTGGGTGCTTGTTTTTTGAATCAAAAAGAACAGCATTACTTCTTGTTATTTGAGCTCCGCGAATATCAGATATGAGATTATCCCCCACCATTATTGTGTTTTCAGGAGAAGAGCCGATTTTTTTAAAACAAAGTTCAAAGATTTCTTTTTGAGGTTTCTTTAATCCGACTTTGTGAGAAAGAACAATTACATCAACATATTCTCTAAACCCTTTTTCAATAATAACTTTATCAACAAAGTTATTATTATCAGATAAAATAGCAATTTTGGAGCCTTTTTTTCTTAATTCATTCAGCACTTCTATAGCATGTGGCAAGATTTCTGTTTTGCTTAGTATATTATCTAATTTTGAAAAAAATTCTCTTTTTTGTTCTTCTGTAAAAGATAATCTAAGATGATTTAAGAGAGCATTAAGAGCAGCCTCTCTTGAACCAAAATCTCTCACATCTAAGAAGTATCTAATGTCTGTAAAATAATCTTCTGCATTTTTTCCAAAACTTTTGCTCATAAGTTCAACATAAGCAGACATGTCAAAACTAACTAAAGTTTCAAAAAAATCAAAAATATAATTCATTTTTGCCAAAATTTTTTTGTTAAATTAATCCTTTTACCATTTGATTCTGCAGACTTATAAAATCCAAAGATTACCTTCATAGCAGGAATAGAATCCTTCCCTTCTATTAATGGTTCCCTACCTTTCATAACTGAATCGACAAAATCATTTATTATTATTTCATGACATGGTCCATAATAAGCTGGTCTGTATTTTAAAGGGATTGCATTTAAATTTGCGTCTAAAGGAGCAGGCATATTTGGAACACTCCATACAGGAGTTAAATCATCAGATAAAACAATTTTTCCATTTTCTCCTGAAATGCTGATAATTGAAAGAGTTTCTTGATTATTAGGACCAAGAGAAGAATTATTAGCTTCTAAATTAGCTACAAAGCCATTTCTAAAATAAATTTTTCCTTTTGCATAATCTTCTATCTCTAAATAATCTCTAGTTGTCTTGGTAACTCCTTCAACGGCAATAGGCTCGCCAAAAATAAAGACAATTTGATCAATTCTGTGTAAAGTTTGGCTCATTAAAACCCCGCCTCCTGTTTTTTTTGCTGCTCTCCAACCATTATAAAATTCTTTTTTCTTATAACAGCTAAAATCTAACTCCACATTGCGAATTTTTCCAAGAAGCCCTTCTTTAACAGCTTCCCTTGCAGCTATTGTATTAGGATAAAGTCTTCTTTGAAGCATTGTTGAAAATTTAACCCCTTCTTTATCACACGTGTCTATCATATCCTCAATATCTGACATTTTTGAGGCCAGAGGCTTCTCGCATAAAACATCAAGTCCATTTTTAGCAAAGAAAATTGTTTGTTCAGGATGCTCATAGTGGGGTGTTAAAATAAAAACTGCATCCAGATTGTCTTTCAAAACATCTTTGTAATCTGTATATACCTCATTTATATTAAATTCTTTTGCCTGTTTTTCAGCTTTTTCAGGATTAATATCCGCAACAGAAACAACTTCTGCATCAGGACTTTTACTTAAAGTGTAAAGATATGTGGGGGAAACATTTCCACATCCTATAACAGCAGATTTTACGAGCCTCGATTTTTTCATTTATTGAAATACATGGCATGCCTTATAAATCTTGCTTACATAAAATATATAAACAAAAATGCGCAATTGATAAATATGAAAAATAAAGATAGAGGTAGAAAAATTCCTTCTGTAAAAGAATTAAAGAAGTTATGCCAAAAACCAGAACCGCCAAAATACTGGCGTGATAGATTTCTACGAAAAATATCAATACGTTTTACAAAATTATTTTTAATGCTCGGTATGACCCCAAACCAAGTGAGTTTTCTTGTTTTGATTTTCGGGATTATTTCTGCTTTATTTTATATGACTGGGCAGTATTTTTATTTGCTAATCGGACTGTTATTTCATCATCTGCATTTTATTTTTGATGGATGCGACGGAGAAGTAGCAAGATTTAGGAAAACTAATGAGCTAGAAGATACCCGAGGAGTTTATCTCGATGGAATGACTCATGCAATAGTTATCCCTTTATTAATTATGGGCATGGCTATTGGTTCTTATTTTAATAATTTTACACCTTTTCCAGATGCAACCTTTTTAATTGCTGGTTTTTTTGGGGGGTATTCTTTATTACTGCTTAATTTTAGTCGTGTTAAAAAATATGAAGTGTTCACAAAAAAAGGCAGATATGATATTTTAAAAAAAATTAATAGGATTCTTTCTGGAAAAGAAGGAAAATCAAATTGGTTAAGAACTGAGATAGAATTCTTATTGGGTTTTGAATTGTTTAATTTAATGTTTGTTTTTACAATATTAAACTTAGTACCTTATTTGGTATTATTTTATGCGATATTCTTTACCTTATTTGCTATTAGAAGATTTTATTTGGGGTATAAAAATATAGAGAGAATTTAAATAAAGTTTAATAATTTCAGGATAGAAAATACTTAATCATCTATATAACAACAAATAGATAATACACAGCTAGTTAAGATTAGCTTAAGTAGATTATACACTAAATACTCACATTATTAATTTTAAAATTAGCATCTGAATTGTCAAAATCTCAAGTATACCCCAAAGCTCTAAGTTTTGCCATTACTTCTTCTCTTACTATCCCTCTTCCTGCTCTTTCATGAGCATTTGGGTCTGTATTTTTCTCAGAGAATATTGTGCACCCTAAAGAAGTATATCCCTGAGCATAAAGAGGGTTGCATTCAAGATTAAATTTTTTAACATATTCTAAAATATCAGCTTGTCTCCAAAATAACAGTGGATGCACTCTAATATGAATCGGATTTTGCCTTGGTGAAAAAAAAGTTTCTTTTGCTCTTTCTTCATGCTCTACTCCTCTTAACCCCACAAAAAAAGCATTAAATCCTCTATCACTAATTGCTTTCATCATAGGGGCTATTTTATGATACCCGTCATATGCTACAGTAAATTCAGGAGTTTTAAATCCATACAATTGCTTAAATTCTTCTGTACGTATTTGGTCTGCTCTAACTTTTTGATAATCTTTTATGTCCCACCCTATTATGACTTTGTTTACAAAGTCGTAAGTTTCTGGAAATTCATGCTGGGTATCTACAAAAACGCAGGGGATATTTTTCTTTAAAGGCAAAACAAGATGCAATAAAACTAAACTATCTGTTCCTCCACTAAAACCCAGCCCTATCTTAGAATATCTTTCAAGAGCCTCTTTTATGATTTCTTTAGACTTTTCTATTTTTTTATCAAGAGGTAAAGCCAATAAAGGCTTAATCTCTGGTCTCATTAAATCCTCACAAATCTTTGCCCTCTCTTTTGTAAATGTTTCAACCATTATGTATAATTATATATAATTAAGGTATTTAAATATTTATATAATGGAGGACATAAAAATAGAAATGAATATACAATTAATACCCTAAAATTCTTAACCTTTTAATCAATTCTGATTCTTCTTCTTTTTCAAGAACTTTATTTTTATCGTCGGGTTCTGGAGAAGAAAGAATTTGCCTTAAAACAAATGAGACATAAGCTGAAACAGAAGGCATGCCAGTTCCCTTTATTCTTTTTTGGATTTTTTCAATTAAAGGGATGGGCAAGGAAATTGTGCCATATTTAACCTTAATGTCATTTTTTTTAGGTTTTTTCATAATTATACACAATTAGACAGCATTATTAAATGTTGCCCTGAAGTATATGAAAGTTTAAAAGTTCAAATATCATAAAAAAACAATGAAAAATATTGTTATTATCATCATAGATGCTTTAAGGCCAAAAAACCTCAGTTTGTTTGGGTATAACAAAGAAACAGACAAAAATCTTAAAGAAATTGCAAAAGAATCTACATTGTTCAGAAACTTTTTTTCTGTTTCTAATTCTACTTTTCCAACAATAACAAGCTTGTTTACAGGCAAGTATCCAAAAACTCACGGAATAATGCATCAAGCTCCATATGCAACACCAGAAGAATACGAAAAATTGCTGGCAATAGAACAGCCAAAATTTTGGCTTCCGACTTATCTAAAAAACAAAGGCTATTACACTATTGGAATTGACTGGATAGGTTTATGGTTTAAAGAGGGTTTTGAATATTATGGAGAGAAAAAAGAAGCGTTTTATAAAAAATTTACAAAAAACGCAGCAGTAAAAAAAATTTTGTTAAACTTGCCAAGTTGGGCTTATAAATTTGGAAAAAGTTTTGTAAAAAATAAAAATGAAAAACTGTTTCCCTCTGCAAAACAAATGGCTGATTTAGCAATAGATAAAGTTAAAGAAGCTGAAAAATTAAACAAACCATTTTTTCTTTTTATGCATTTTGAAGATACTCATTTTCCTTATCCAAATGTACCTAAACCAGAACTTTCAGGAGAAAATGATATTAATGAAGTTTTAGAAAAAATCAATACTGATTCACAAAGAGAATATTTTAAGAAAAGAGTTGCAGATATTGAATTAGCTTCAATTAAAGATATGAAAAATAAATATGACTTAGCTATTACTGGAATAGATGAACAAATAGGAAGAATAAGAAATTTTTTAATCGAAAATGAGCAGTGGGAAGATACAATGTTTATTATCTTGTCTGACCATGGGGATTGCTTGGATGAACACGGAGTTTATTTTAGTCATGCAAGTCTTTTTGATGAATCTGTTCATGTCCCACTAATCATGAAAATACCTAATTTTAAAAGTAGAGAGATCAATGAATTTGCACAAACTCCTGACATTGCACCAACTATCTTGGAAGGATTTGGCGATAAGGGGGATTTTGAAGGAAAATCAGTTATTTCATTAATAAAAAAAGGCAACCCGTTAAGAGATAAAGTGCTTTTATATGATGGCTTGGCACCTGATGTTAAAGCTGTGAGAACAAAAAAAAGAAAACTTATTATTGCTAATGGTAATAAATGCAATTTATGTAAATCAGAACACCATGCAAAAATAGAAGAATATGACTTAGAAAAAGACCCTAATGAAACAAATAATATCTATTCGGGAAAAAGTGAGTTAATGGAGTTTATTAAATAAATAATAAAAAATGAAAAGATTGAATTTAGGTTGTGGACCAGATTATAGAAAAGGTTGGGTAAACGTAGATATAAGAAAAGACATTAAGGCAGATATTGTTCATAATTTAAATAAGTTCCCTTATCCATTTAAAGAAGATGAATTTGATATTACATTAATAAGCCATACTTTAGAGCATTTGGATTATCCTGAAAGAGTTTTAAAAGAAGTGGTAAAAATATGCAAAAGCGGTGCAAAGTTGATAGTTGAAGTGCCACATGCGTTTTCTTATGCAAATGCTACTGATATGCAGCATAGGCGTAATTTTACTGAGAACTCATTTACAAGAAAACATATTATGCAATATGGATTGGGAGCATTAAGATTGCGAAAAAAGGTATTTCTTTACCCAGTGAATAAATGGAAGAAGTATATCCCATTGAAAAGGGTTCTTAAAATTTTCTTCAATGGGATTTATGACAATCTTTTATTTGAGTTTAAGATTGAGAAGGAGAAATAAAGATTTTAACACAATTAAGTATTTAAACAGATTTTTTAATCTGAATTAGATGAATAAGAGATTAAAAATAGCAATCTTTGAACCTTCTCGTGGAGTTGTTGGGGGAGGGCAGAAAGCAATGGCAAAAATTGCTGCGCACTTAGCCGAAAAACATGATGTTACAATTTTTACGCAAAGGCCTCCAGAACAAAAGTTTGAATTAGATTTTGGAAAAGCATGCATTAAATATATTAAACCAAATAAACAATTTCTTGCTCCACTTGCATTTTTATTAAAAAAAGTCAGTGGTTTTGATTTATTATTTTTAGGGGGATTTCCTGCTAATTTAGGAAGTATTAGGAATAGTAAAAGCACTCCCTGCATCACTCTTTGTTATTCCCCAACAAGGGTTTTTTATGATTTGCGGGAACATTTAAAAAAATGTTCTACACGTAGTGGGCAGATAAAATTAATTTTCAAAACCATCTTTCTTAGGAGATTGGATTATATGGCTTCCCAAAAAACACACTTAATTTTAGCTATTAGCAAAACTATTGAAGAGAGAGTTAAAAGGTATTATAAAAGAAAATCTGTTGTTTTTTACCCCGGAATTGATTCTTATCAGTTTAAAAAAGGGAAATATAACAATTATATTCTAAGTGTTGCCAGATTTGTTTCTGCAAAAAGAGTGGATATGATAATAAAAAGCATGGAATATGTTAAAAATAAAAAAATTCAGATGTATATTGTGGGGGCAGGCGAAAGAGAAAAAGAATATCGAGCGCTTGCAAAAAAATATCCTAATGTTAAATTTCTTGGTTTTGTAAGCAACAAAAAACTTTTCGAACTTTACGCAAATTGCCTTGCAGCTATCTACATTCCAATAGATGAAGATGAAGGGTATGTGCCAATTGAAGCTGGTGCATCTGAAAAAACAACAATAGGCGTAAACGAAGGCGGACTACGTGAAACCATTATTAACGGCAAAACAGGATTTTTAATTGATAATGTAACACCACAAAAAGTGGCGGAAAAAATAGATTTTTTAGCCAATAATAAAAAAATAGCGAAGAAAATGGGCAAAGAAGCATACAAATATACCCGAAAATTTGATTGGAAAAATACTCTTACCGAACTTGATAAAGCAATTGAAAAATTATTAAAAATAAAAGCCAAGGTAAAATGAAAAAATTAAATCTTGGAAGCGGATTTGATTATAAGCGAGGCTGGATAAATGTTGATATTAATAATAAAGATATTTATGGAAGAAAAATAAAAATTGATGTGAAGCATGACTTGAACAAATCTCCTTGGCCATTTAAAAAAAATGAATTTGATTTTGTGTTGATGAAAGGTGTCCTTGAACATATGAGTGATATTGATAAAACAATTAAAGAATTAGCAAGAATTACAAAAACAGGAGCTAAAATAAAAATTTCTGTCCCTTATTTTACAAGCTATTTTGCATATAGAGAACTTTATACACATAAATTCTCGTTAAATGCTTTGCAATTATTTGGTATATTTAAAAAATACAGATTAATAATAATCTCAAAAAAATTAAGAAACAATAACAAATTCTTAAAATGGATAGAAATTTTTGTTAATTTTAATGAATCAACCCAAAACTTTTATGAAAGATTTTTTTCTGGGATTTTTCCAATGAACCAGATTGAGTGGGTGTTAAGAGTTGAAAAATGAATAAATTATAACCTTTGATAACCATAAAAAAGATATGTTAAATAACAAGCTTCTTAAACAATTACTGCTTGGGGCATTATATATTTAAGACAAAACCATAATTACCTATTAAATGTTTTGCTGAAAGCTTAATAAATTCTTATAAAATATTCCTTAATTCATTGCATATATATTCAATTTCCTCTTTTTTCAGCTTCACAGAACTTGGCAAACTAATTCCTCTTCGAGATATATCTTCTGATATAGGGTACTTGTTCTTTTCCTTATATGGAGGCATTTGATGAATTGGGTAAAATAACGGGCGCGTATCAATGCCTTTTTCTGCAAGTTTTTTCATGATTTCATCTCGTGATTTGCTATTTATTAAAATAGAGTACAACCAGATAACATTTTTTGCCCAAGGCATTTTTGGATGAGGAGTTATTAACCCTTGATTTATCAAATCTTTTAGATAGTGCCTGTACAAATTTGCTATTTGGTTCTTTTTTTCTATAAATTTATCCAACTTTTTAAGCTGAGCCAAACCCACAGCTGCCTGCATATTTGTCATACGATAATTGTACCCAACAACTTCATGCCAATATCTCTTTTTTTTAGACATTCCATGATTTTTAAAAAGATTTATTTTCTCAAGAAATTTTTCATTATTTGTTAAGCACATTCCTCCTTCGCCAGTTATAATGTTTTTATTTCCAAAAAAAGAAAAACAAGAGATATCCCCAAAACTTCCGACTTTTTTTCCCTTATATTCTGCACCATGTGCTTCTGCTGCATCTTCTATAACGTAAAGATTGTATTTTTTAGCAATTTCAAGAATTGATTCCATATCACAAGGATGCCCATACAGATGAACAGGAATAATTGCTTTTGTTTTTTTTGTGATTTTGTTTTTTATTTTTTCTGGATCTATGCCCCAATAATCTTTGTTTACATCGACAAAAACAGGTTTGGCGCCGCAATATCTCACAGTATTTACAGGAGCTATAAATGTAAGGCTTGGAACAATTACTTCGTCTCCTGGTTTAATTCCAACAGCAAGAAGAGCAAGGTGCAAAGCTGTTGTGCCATTTGAAGTTGAACTTGAATATTTCATGTTGCAGTATTTGGCAAAAGCCTGCTCAAATCTTGAAATAAACTCCCCTTTAGAACTAATCCAGCCGGTTTTAATTGTTTCTAGAAGATTATTAAATTCATTTTCGTCAAAATAAGGCTCTGCAACAGGTATCATTTTAAGAGGTGTCTTTTATTCCTTGGAATTTTTTTATATCAGCATCAATCATGATTTTTACAAGTTCATGAAACTTAATTTTTGGTTGCCATCCAAGCTTTAATTTTGTTTTTGAAGCATCGCCTTGCAATAAATCAACTTCTGTTGGCCTAAAATGTTTTGGATCTATCCTAATAATAGTTTTTCCTGTTTTTTTATCAATTCCCATTTCATTTAAACCAGCACCAACCCATTCTAAATCAATGCCTAACTCTTTACAAGCAACCTCTACGAATTCCCTAACAGAATGGGTTTCACCGGTTGCTATTATATAATCATCTGGATCTGGCTGTTGCATCATTAGCCACATTGCTTCTACATAATCTTTTGCATAGCCCCAATCTCTTTTTGCATTTAAATTCCCCAGGTAAAAAATATCTTTTAACCCTAATTTAATTTTGCACAGATTTTGAGTTATTTTTCTTGAAACAAAATTTTCCCCTCGTCTTGGAGATTCATGATTAAAAAGAATTCCATTGACTACAAACATATCATATGCTTCTCGATAATTTTTAGCAATCCAATAAGCGTATAATTTTGCACAGCCATATGGGCTTCTTGGATAAAAGGGAGTTTTTTCAGTTTGAGGGGTTTCCAAAGCCTTGCCAAATAATTCGCTTGAAGATGCTTGATAAAATTTGATTGGAAAACCAGCGCTTCTTATTGCCTCCAAAAGCCTTATTGTTGATAAACCAGTAACATCTGCTGTGTATTCTGGAATATCAAATGAAATCCTGACATGAGACTGCGCACCTAAATGGTATATTTCAGCAGGCTTAATTTTTTCTATAAGCCTTGCAATAGAGCTTGAATCTGCCAAATCCCCATAATGAGTGAATATTTTTGTTTTAACTCCTTCTTCTGGGGTGTGCAGGTGATCAATTCTCTCAGTATTAAATGTTGAACTTCTTCTTATAAGACCATGAACCTCATACCCTTTCTCTAATAAAAATTCAGCAAGATATGAACCGTCTTGACCGGTTATCCCTGTTATTAACGCTCTTTTCATAACTGCCAAAAAAAGAATTAGTTTTTAATGATTATGTATTTTAAATAGGCATGTTGCAAAATTATATTTATAGTCTTTAATGCCACTTTTTTGAGTCTCCAAGCATCTTACTTAATCTCTCATTATAATCTAAACCAGGGTAGTGGTTTATTACTGGTTTTTTTGTTTCAAATCTGCCTGGGATATTATTCCATTTTAAATCAAGCCAGCTAATTTTTTCTTCCCATTTGGAGGGAACTTTAGTAATTTGCCTGCCAGTATCAAGTGTTTTAGAAAGAGCTTGCTTAAGCTTGCTTTTTTTTAGGATTTTAGTTGCCATATTTTTTAATCTTGTTTTATAAAGAAATGCAAGCACAATAGTTTTTAGTGTACTTTGTTTTTTTACTTTATACCCTAACAAATCATTTAAAGCTGCATTTTCCCACCATTTATGATAAATAAACTCCTCTTTGTTCCATACAGCTTTAAATAAAGATTTTGAAAAATTAGTATTTTTTATTAACATCATACCAGTGTTGGGGATATCTCCGTGTTTTACTAAATAAATATCCTTATCCTTCTTTATTTCTCTCATAATATTCTTGTCAAATCTTACAAAAATAGCATCAGAATCAATCCAAAAAACAAAGTCATAATCATAAGGAGGATTTAACAATTTAGTTATTATTATAATTTTATTCCAAGGAGCTGGGCGAGATGATTTTAAATCATTAAATAATTTTACATCAAAATGGTATTTATTTGCATATTCTTCAACACTTTTTAAGCATAATCTGCCCATCTGCTCAAAATTATTATCAAAATAAGTTGTAAGGCATATTTTCATGGTAAAATAAAAATAGTCAACTTGTTTTTAAAGATGCTTATTATGCAAGATATAAAATTATTTAAAGAAATTTATGGTTGGTTTATAGAAATGAAAAAAATACTCGTAACAGGAGGTGCGGGATTTATCGGAAGTTCACTTGTGGATAGATTAGTTCAAGAACCAGATAATCATATTACAGTAGTGGATAATTTACTAACGGGAAGAAGAGAGTATATCCTAAAAAATGCGCAGGATTATCAATTCATTAAATGTGATGTTAACAACTTTAAAGATATTTCAGCTGTAATGCTTTCTAATAACTTTGATTATGTTTTTCATTATGCAGCTGTAGTTGGAGTACAAAGAACATTAAATAATCCAATGATGGTTCTCAATGACATAGATGGAATAAAGAATGTGCTTAATCTCGCAAAAAACACAGGAGTAAAGACAGTTTTTTTTTCATCATCATCTGAGATTTATGGAGAATCAGTAGAATTTCCACAGCATGAACACACTACCCCTTTAAATTCCAGGCTTCCTTATGCTGTTGTGAAAAACGCTGCAGAAGCTTTTTTAAGAACATTTCAAGAAGAGTATAATTTGAATTACACAATTTTTAGGTTTTTTAACACATATGGACCAAGACAAAGTGCAGATTTTGTAATCTCTAAGTTTATCGACGCTGCGCTTAAAGGAAAAGATATTCCTATTTATGGGGATGGAAATCAGTCAAGAACTTTTTGCTATATAGATGATAATCTTGAAGCAACTACTAACATCTTGAAGCAAAACCTGTATGAAAATGATGTTGTGAATATAGGAAATGACAATGAAACTTCTGTTTTAGAATTAGCTCAACTGATAATAAAACTAACAGACTCAAAATCTAAGATACTGCATCTGCCCCCACTAAAGCAAGGTGATATGAAAAGAAGAGTCCCAGATGCCTCAAGAATGAAAGAGATTTTAGGAAGGAATTTTATTACTTTAAAAAATGGTTTAGAAAAAATAATAAATCAAAAATAGAACGTATTGACTAGCTTAACATCTGCAACCATTTGTTTTAATCGTTCTTGAATTGACATGGCAGGATAATGATTTATTATTCTATTTCTTGGCAATGGTTCATAACATAAAGCATTCCATTTTGAATCAAGCCATTTTACTTTTTCTAACCATTTGCTTTTGGGATTGTTTATTATTTTTTTATTAATATTCTTAAATCCCAGCTTATTTTTAGATTTTTGCGTGAATCCTAATTTTTTAAAGCTCAACATTTTTTTTAGTTTTGGAATATAATTTCTTATTTTTAGTTTATGAGCTATGCCAAGTAAAAACTCCTTGAATGGTTTTCTGTCAATTATGTGTTTATATCCGAGTACATCATCTAGTGCTGCATTTTCCCAGAGTTTATTGTAGATGTATTGTTTTTTGTTCCATATTACCTGCAAAAGTTGTTTTGACCAGTTGCTATTACATATTAACATCACGCCAGTTGATGGTCTGTCTTGCCCTTGAGCATTAAATTTAGTCAAATAAACATCCTTATTGGGAGAAATTTCTTTGGCAATATCTTTGTCAAATCTCATAAATATTGTATCAGAGTCAACCCAAAAAACAAAATCATAATCTTTTTGACTATTAAGAAGCTGCCTGATAATGGCAATTTTGTTCCATGCTGGAGGTCTCGTAGTTAAGGGCTTTGTGTAAGCTATTATATCATACCCGTATTTTTCAGCGTATCTTCGCATTCCCTTAAGACAAATTTTTCCGATGTGTTCAAAATTCTTGTCAAAAAAGGTGGTTAAGCAAATTTTGGGCTTTTGTTCTTTTATTTTATCCTTCATTTTGTTAATAACCATCAGCACTGGTAAACCATTTATTCCCGACTTTTAAATATATATCTTTTATACTACTTATGTTTGAATATTTTCTTCTTAATGCTCCTCAAAATCAAAAAATCATTTTTATCCAGACAACCAGTTGCAAATATTAGGATTAAATAAATAAGCAAGAATAATATGCCAATTAAGATTAAGCTTAGATTATTAATTGGAACAATCTCTTTTAAATAAAAGAGTATAAAAATTGGGATAAGTGAAACAGAAAAAATTCTTAGCATTTTTCTTCTAAAAGGAAATGCCTTTGTTAATGAATATGTTTGTGTTATTAACCCAATACTCATCATCACATTAACAAAACTAGTTGATAGGGCTGCACCAATTAAACCATATTTTGGAATAAGAAGTAGCCCCAAAATAAGATTAAAAAGAGATGCTAAAATTAAATTTAATAGGAGTAGCTTTGATTTTCCAGCCATAGAGATTATGTTAGTTGTTATTGGAATAACTAAAGCTGCAATCAATCCTCCTACCGCAATAATCCTTAAAGGTTCTTGGGCAATAATGTACCCGGGTCCAAAAAGTAAATTAACAATTGCTTCTGGAAATAGTATTAAAAGTAAAAAAATCGGCAGAATTATAATAAAAATCCATTTACTAACTTGTTTAGTTAATTCCCGTATCACTATAAAATTCCTGTTTGAAAATTCTTTTGTAATTAATGGAAAAAAAAGCTGCATAAATAATTCTGGTGCAATGCCCATTACTCCTACAATTGTGATGGCAACATTATAAAACCCAACACTAGAAACATCCATAAAATACCCAATTATGAATGAATCTATTTCATAAAATATTGAGGTCATAAGAGAGAAAAACATAATAGGCCATGAATATGAAAAAAATTTCTTTATTTCTTCTTTTTTTATTTTTTGATTAATGATGTATGGCCCAAATATTTCTGGAACCTTGTATCTACAAATTAGATAAGCTACTATAAAAACACTCATAATTCCTGCAGCATAAGACCAGATAATTGCATTTGTTTTAAATCCCATCAAAACAAATAAGATTAGGGCAAAAACCTTGGCAAAATTAATCAAGATATTTGAAACAAAAGAGTACCATCCAATTTTTTCATATGCCCTGATTATTGAAGCAAAGACTCTTGAAAAAACATAAAATGGGATAAACAAGCTAAAAACTTTTAAGAAGATAATTAACTCAGGCGTATGGAATATTTTTACAGCAATAAAATCAGCTGAGACATACATCATAATCGCAGCAAAGACTGTGGAAAAAGACAGGAATATCAGAGAAAATCTTAAGATATTTTTTATTTTAGCAATTTCTTTTTTTCCGCGATATAAAGAGACAAATCTAAGGACTCCTCTAGCTAAACCAAATGCGGCAATAACTGTAAACCACCCTAAAATCATAATAGCCAAAGAGAACATTCCGTAAATTTCTGGGCCAAAATATCTTGCAAGAATTACTTTATACACATAAGTGAATAGTTTTGATAAAGTCAAACCAATAAGAACAACTATAGAGGATTTTATAATTAATTTAAGCCCTCTATTTACCTCTTCATTTTCGTGATGTTCATCCATATTAACTACTTAGAAAAAATTAGTTTTTAAACATTGTTTAGAATAAATCTTTAAGCATTTTCCTTAGAACTATTTCTGTAAATTTTCTGGGATTATTAGATAATCTTCTTGGATTGGGAGATTCCGCCATTTTGTAGATATCCTCTTCTTTTAAGCCAAGCCCACTAAGCCTTGTTTCTAAACCTATTTCATCCATAAGCTTGCTTATTTTTTGTTTCAATTTCTTTGGGGTAGGACAACCACAAAATTTACATAAATCTAATATAGTTTGCCTGACATAGGTAAATCCTCTTTCATCATTACACTCTTCTTGAGTCGTGCCAGCATTATATCCCAAAACTGATCCAAGAGTCATAGCAACTGCATGTCCATGAGGAACCCGATGGTTAATTGTTAGGTAGTAAGATAATGCATGAGGTGCTGTTGTTAGGGTAATATTAATTGCCTTCCCTGATAAATTTGCAGCACGAGACATCGCAATTCTTGATCCGATTGTATTCTTCTTAACTGCATCTTCAAGATTCTGAAAACAAAGAGTTATTGCTTTTTTTGAAAATTTTTTTGAGTTATAATTGGAATTAATGCTCCAATAAGATTCCATAGCTTGGGAAAGAGCATCTATTCCTGTTGAAGCAGTTATTTTTTGGGGAAGAGTCATCGTTAACAAAGGATCAATTAAGGAATAACCAGGAATTAAGAATTTGTGATGTAAAGAAATTTTTTCATGTCCACTAGTTATAACAGAAAAACCTGTAGCTTCACTGCCAGAACCAGAAGTTGTTGGAATTGCAACTAATGGCTTACCTTTATTTTTTATTTGCCGGATTTTGTTTAAATAGTCAGTAGGTGGAAATTCCTGCTGTGATAAGACATTAATTGATTTAGCTATGTCCAGTGCACTACCACCACCTACTGCAATAACTAAATCACAATCATCATCAAAACTAAAAATCCCCTTTTCTAAATCACTAATGGTAGGATCTGGTGAAAAATCTGTAAAATGAACTAATTTATAATTTAGGAACATTGATGAAAGTTTATCTTTAGCCCCTGAAATAATATAAGAGTTTTTTCCGGTTACAAGGAATATTTTTTTTGGTTTTTCTAAATCCAATATCTCTGGTAACTTTTCAATAATTCCCACACCAAAATATTCCTTTTGTTTAATCATGCTCCAAAAATTTCATAAAAACTGTTTTATTCTCTAAAGGGGTTTTTGTCGGCCTTCCTAAATCTAATCTGGAGCCATTCTTAACTTTAATAACCAGCATTGCTGGACCTTTCAAATAGTTTATTTTATTAATTGCAGTTATCACTTGTTTTTTTGTGTAAACAATTTTAGCAAAGCCATATCCAGAAGCCAATGCTATTTTTTTAAAGTCTACAGTATTTGAAACAGTTGGTTGCCCGCCTGTAGACTCGTGAGAATTATTATCAAAAATTAAGTGCAAGATATTTTTTGGTTTATAGTGCCCTATTGTAGCTAATGTCCCAAGTTGCATCAAAACAGCCCCATCGCCATCAAGGATGACGATTTTTCTATTTGGGATCTGCAAGGCAATTCCAAAAGCAATTGAAGAAGCACACCCCATACTTCCGACTGTATAAAAATCATGTGGTTTATGATGTTTAGATATCCTATATTCAAATAATTCTCTTGAGGCTTTGCCTGTTGTGGAGATAATTGCTTCAGACCCACTAAGTGAGTCCAATATTGTTTTAATTGCTTCTTCTCTTGTCATCTCATACGTCTGCTTATAATTAATTCTTGAAGAATATTTAGTAAAAGTTTCTTTTTTGATGATTATAGCAACTGGCTGATTTTTTTCTACTGCAATTTGCTTAGCTTTAGATATAATTAAATCTACTTTCTCTTTGTTATCTGGCATAATAGCGTATGGAATCTCAAGTGTTTTAAGTAAAGGAACCATGATCCTGCCCATCTTTTTATGCTGAGGTTCATCTTTGTTTCCTGGTTCCCCTCTCCATCCAATCATTAGAATTAAGGGAATAGAATATACTTCTTTATCGCATAGAGATGTTAGAGGATTAACTGCTTTTCCTAACCCCGCATTTTGCATGTAAACAACTCCAACCTTTCCAGTTGCTAAATGATATCCTGTTGCAATGGCAGTTGCTTCACACTCATTACAAGCTATAATATTAGTAAGTTTTTTATTATGCTTATCAGCAAGAAAACTCATCCAGTCTTTAAAAACAGAGTCTGGCACACCTGTAAAAAAGGTAAGATCATTTTTTTTAAAAATTTCAAAGAGGTCTTCACAGATTATCATTTTGATTACACTTTTAAGTTTTATATTCTGCTGTATAAGTTCTGGTTGAACCAACAGGCTCTAAAACCTCTTTTATAGAGGAGCATATTTCTTCAGCTTCTGAAGCTCTCTCATACCTAAGAATTTTTTTACAAACTTCATTCATTGATTTATATGCTGCTCTAAGTTGATGATTTGCATAAAGAACAATATTAAAACCTGCTTTAATTAACTCAGTTTCCTTCACAGAATGATAAGTTGTAGGAACACACATCAATGGTTTTCTTCCGTAAGGAAAAGATAATTTATTGTAAAGCTCTGCAAATTGTAAAACAAGTTCTGGGGATTGAGATTTAGAATGAATCATTATACCATCTGCTCCTGCATCTAAATAAGTTTTAGCTCTTTCAATAGCCTGCTCTATCGTTTCAGAGCATATAAGGCTTTCAATCCTTGCAATAACCATAAAATCAGATATTCTTTTTGATTGCTGGGCATATTTTATTCTTTCAGCGAATATATCTTTGTCTTCAAGATTGTGATAAACTCCTTGCAGAAGGCTATTTGATTTTGGATATTTTTTATCTTCAATTACTATTGCGGAAACCCCCATTCTTTCTAGCTGCTTTACTAAATAATTAAGCTGTTCCGGAAACCCCCCTGTATCACCATCATACATTATAGGCTTTGTTGTAACATTCATAATTTGATTGACAGTTGCAAGTCTTGAATCAATACTAACAATTTCCTCATCCGGATACCCTTTTGCAACAGAATCAGTTAAACTGCTAATCCATAAAGCATCAAACTCTTTTTTATTCCCTTCATCTTCTACAAAAACATTTTCACCAACCAAGCCACTTATTCCATTATGAGTTTCTATCACCCTAATCAAAGGTTTGCTTAATAATAAAACCATCAGCTTATTTCTTCTTTCTTCTGGCAGAACTCTATTTTTCATTTTCTATGCTCTCCTTTTAGAATATTAAAGTCCTCAACAATTTTTTTTCTAATTTGATCAGCCATTTGAGAATCTAAAGAAGATTTGGATAAAAGTTTATCAACTATCTGCTCATAAATCCCATCAATCAAAATTCCTTGCTTTTGTGCAAGAACAATCCATCCGGGGCATAAAGCATCTTCTCTTCCTTGACTATATGCTAAAGGATTTGGATTTGGTTGAAGCATGCCTGTTGTTACATCCAACATTGAGTAAGCGCTTCTTACTGCACAGCCCCCTCTACAAAGATTATTAGCATTTAAATCGCATACATCTGGATTGCATATATACTCACCTTCTCTATGGCTAAATTCTTCCTTAAACTCTTGAAATTTTGATGATCTTACTATTCCTGTTAAGTTTTGCTCTTTTATATTACCAAATACATATTCATCTACGAGGGGGGATTCTGAACATCCGGTAACTTTCCCTGTTGCCCTAATGTGCAATCCTCTTCCTGGTCTATTACAGGTTCTGTTTTTTGTAAAAGCAGAAAAAACTCTCCAATTATCATTGTAAAACCTTACATCAATTTCTGCTAAAATATCATACAAAGATTTTACCTCTATTGGATTTATCCCTGTTTCTTGATCATCATCTTTAGCTTCTCCGCAAAAATGTATTGGTACAATTGAATGCTCCATTCCGTGGCTCCTTATCCACATATGTAGATCTATCGCGGTATCCAATGTGTTAATAATTTTTCCGTTACTAATTTTTATTGCTTTTGCTAGAACAGTATTAACACTTACTGGTAATTCTGGATTCGAGCCATATCCAACTTTAAAAAGGTTTTCATAACCTCTTTCCATTTTTTTGCTCCCATTTTTTGCATCAAGTATCCCATCTTGAATCTCATGATTAAGGGAATCTCTTTTTAAACACAAACCAATTTTATAACCTGCAAGTCTCTCGGCTTTATATTCGTCAATAAGTGCAACATCAGAAAATGTTAAAATTTTTGGGGCTGATAAATTGCCCCCGGAATAAACTTCATTTATTTTGCTTATAACATCAAAATAATCTTTATCACCATCTTTATATACTAAAGGTTCACCTCCAGTTAAAACAAAAAATTTAACGCCAAGGTTTGCAGCTTCTTCAATAGTGCTGGCAATTTTTTCAAAATTAAGTTTGATTTTACCCCATTCATCTCCTGGCCTGTAACACCACACACATTTGAAGTTACACCCAGCAGTTAATGCTAAATCTACTGAAACTAATTCACTATTCTGTTTCAAAATATCATCTAGATGGCGAGGGCTGACCCCTCCCATTCCTGGATCAAGTTCGGTTTTTAACCCTCGAATTCTAAGAATTTCAGCTACATCTGATCCAGATAGAGCATAAACTTTTTCACCTGGTTTAGGTACTTGCAAAGGCTGTGTGAATATTCGGCTTTTAACTTTCCCAATTTTAGTTTGTAAATTCATTTTCAAGATTAATTAAACCATTCTTTAGTCTCATAAGCTACTCTTTCTATATTAGAAAATGCAGAAAGTTCTATTTGCGTCTGAAGATTTAAAGCTCCAGGGATGCTTAGTTCTATAATCTTTGCATTATCTTTCTCTTTATTATAGAAAGCATGTTTTATTCTAGGATTTAAGTAAAGCGAATCACCAGAATTTAATTCATCATGGAAAACACCACCATTATCCCACCAGGAAAAACCTGCAAGACTATTTCCATAATTATAAAAGTATGAATGAAGATTCTTGCTTGATGGTTCTTTTAGTGAATTTGTTAACACTTCAATGTCAAATCCCTTCATTTCAGACAATCTTTCTGTTCGGACCAATGTATTTATTTTGTAAAGAGGACTTTTATTATTGGGATAAATAAAACTTTCTTCTTTACTATGCCTTTTGATTATAATATCCTCATCTTCCCTGTACCCTGGTATTAACAAGTCACGTAAACCTATATTAAGATACAAAGCCAATTCTTTAAGCTCATCAATGGACTTTTCTGAATTCTGGTCAAGAATTTTTAATAAATTAATCTTTGAATTATTTTCCTTGAGAATAGATGATAAATTATTAAAACTTAACCTTTCGCTTTCCATGTGCTGTAATACTAAATCCGAAATAGCTTTATTGTGATTCCTAAAATCAAACTTAAAATTTTCTAAAGGAGATTTTAGCGAATATATTTCTTTTTGTGCCCTTCTCACTTCTCCACCAAAGGTAACTGCGATTATCAAAGCCTCTTCATCTTTACTTCTACTTGTAAAACTATGAGGAAAAAAGGGAGTGATGTAATTAGAATCTCCAGTATTCATTTCTTGGCAGAATTTTTTTCCATAGATATCATAATAAAAATTTGCAGGACCTAGAAAGAATGTCATTTGGTGCATGAAATGGCCGTTATTATAAGCTACATCAGGATTTTCAGGATTATTGTCTGAAACAACCCTAAGCTCTTTTATCCACTCTGGCTTAAAAGGAGCAGTTCTTGACATTGCTGTATCTCTATATTCATAATAAGGGGTTTTTTCCCCATCTTTATTTTTTCTATTGAATATTCTCTTTGATAATTCAGATTCTTTTCTCCTCATTATCTTTACTCCCATTTGTGTATCATTCTTAGGAATAATTAAATCATAGGGATCTATTGGATATCTCTCTCCCATTGCCCATATAAAATCCATGATTTCTCTTTCTGTTTTAGTGCCCTCAATAACCCCTAAGGTAAATTCTTCTGTAAACCCAAGTTCAGAAGCTGCTGCTTCAGTTGTCCTTTTTAAATCATTCAGCTCTGACAGAATTCTTTTGCCTTGAATTTTAATGTGAGTTTTACCTGTCATTTTTTATTTATAATAGTTTACGTTTAATTCATCCATTTGTCTTTTAGTATTGATAATACTCTCTTTTATATTACTTGAACTTTGCGCAGAATAATATGGTAAAGCAACTACTTTTTTTCCCTGGCTTATCATATATTCATTAGCAGGCATTTCACTATGGCTTGAACTTTCAATTAAGATATCTGGCTTAATTGCCATGACATTTTTTAATGGGGAGTATGTATCCTGCGCAACAGTAATATCTACACATTTTAAAGACTGCACGAGTTTCATCCTCTCACTTAATGGAAGTGTTGGCTTTGGCTTTTTTTCCATTGTTGCTTCATCTGTTAAAACACCGACTATCAACTTTCCGTCTGATCCTGCAAATGTTTTTGCGTTTTCCAAAAAAAGAACATGTCCCATATGCAATAAATCGGCTACAACATAAGCATAAACTATTTTACCTGTCATTTTATTTTAATTTGCTCCATGTATCTCTTTATTTTATCATCTGAGAGTTTTGCATAATAAGGAGGACGCACAATTTTTCCTTTAATTTTTTTAATGAATTCATCTCCAGGAACATTTTTCCAATTAGAAGCATGAACTAATATGATTGTTGAATCTTTAAATTCATTATGGATTTTTTTAAGGTTAACAGTAGGATCTTTATCTGTTTGTGGTATAACTCTATCCACACACCTTAAGGCAGAGATAATTGCCTTACGTTCCTCAAAATTAGCAATTGGTTTTTTTCTATAACTTACTGCACCTTTGTCTGTTAAAACCCCGCAAATATGATAATCTGCAAGCTCATTTGCTTTTTCCAAAAGTTGAAGATGCCCGTAGTGAAACATATCTGCAACTACAAAGCTATAAACAATGTTTTTTATTTTTTCTTTTTCAATGCTAACAACATCACCTGATTTTATTCCAGAACCTTTTGGGATAGTTACACATAGCTGTTTATTATATTTATTTTCCCACACCTGTTTTTTCATAGCTTACTATTACCACTAGTGGTATTTAAGGATTATGTAATAGAAATATATATTTGTGAGTTGCTGTAGAAAAGGTTTCATAAACTAATTATGAAAAACCACATTAAAAGTTTAGATAATTGTTTTAATCATTAGTAGTTTTAGTTAAATTATCTGGCATGGGCTAATAGGATACAAACAAATATATAATGAAGGTTTTTTATTAAAAATATTTTGGCTAACATAACAAAACTTCACAAAACTTATAAACGCGCTTTTTGTGTTATTGAAATGAAACAAAAAATGAGTTTAAAAGAGATTAATGCAACAAGAAATCATGCGAAATTTCCATGGAATATGCGGGTGTTATCTTATGCCTCGCTTCCTTTTTCATATATTTTTATTAATTTTTTGCCTTTTACGGCAAATCAGATAACTTTTATGTGGGGAATTTTAGCTTTAGTTGGAATTTTCTTTATAGCCCTAGGGGGATACTGGAATTTTTTAATTGGTATTATAATTTTTCAATTTTCCTTATTAATAGACCACATTGACGGTTCTGTTGCGAGAGCAAGAAAAAATAGCACAATTGGCGGTTTATATCTAGATTTTTTTTGGCATTATATCCATAGAGCATTGTTGATGCTTGCTTTAGGAATTGGCTTGTTTGTTATGACAAAAAATACTCTATATTTTTATTTGGGAATTTGGTGCTCTTTTTTATTTTTATTTGATAACATAACAAAACTCAAGGTTTATGAAACAATGTTAGCATTTAATAGATTTGACTTGCTTAAGAAAAAAGAGAATCTAGATAAAACTTCTGAATATTTGCAAACAAAAGATAATTTAAATAAAAAGCTTAAAATCTATATTGGAGAATTAATGCGACCAAATCAGCCTTTTTCTTTAATATTTTGGGCAATTTTATTCAATCTCGCTATCCCATATTTGATATTTATGTCAATAGTTCTACCATTTATCTTTATTGATACGTTTATCAAAGTTTATTTAAAAATTGGCAATTTGCCGTTGTATAAAGATAAAACTGGCTGATTTATTAAAGAGCTATAATAAATTGAGAGATGATAAAAAGAAATTTAATCAACATAGCTTAATAAGTGTAGGAAGATATATAATTAAAAGGCATTAAATTAACTTTATTTAAACAAATTACTCATAAATAACTTGTAATAACTAACTAATAAAACCAAACCAATAGGTTTTTGCATATTAATTAAAAAACCTATACTTAAAAAGCTTATAGATTGCTATTATTCCGTCCTGCCACCTGATTTTTTTTCCTTGCTCAAAACTCCTGCAGTTGTAGTTTATAGGTATTTCAAGAATTTTATACCCATTTTTTATTATCTTTGCAGTAATCTCTGGCTCAATATCAAACCTATTTGATTCTAAAGGCTGTATTTTGTCAATTACCTCTCTTGACATCATTTTATAGCAAGTTTCCATATCTGTTATTTTTTGCTGATATAAAATTCTTGTAAGTAATGTCAAAAATTTGTTCCCAAAATAATAAGAGTAGAATACAAAACCTGTTCGATTGCCTAACATTCTAGAACCATATACTACTTTAACTTGATTATCCAGAATTGGCTGGATAAGTCGTTTAAAATCTTCTGGATTATACTCTGTATCGCCATCTTGAATAACAATAATGCCCCCAGATATATGCTTTAAAGCTGTTTGTATAGCAGCCCCTTTGCCTTTATTTTTGGCATGAGAAAATGATTTAATGTTTTTATATCTCTTTTTTAATTGCTTTATAACTTTTTCAGTATTATCCTTACTAGCATCATTTACTATAACAATCTCTTTTTTAACCTTTGAGATCTTGGCTTTTTGCACACGGCTAACTATCTTTTCCAAAGTTCTTTCTTCATTATAGACAGGCATAATTATTGAAAGTTCCATGTTAAGCTCTAGATTATTAAGTTTTTTTAAATAACAAATAAAAGATAAAAGGTATTGACAAAAGAGCAAGAATTACTTCTGTATAAAGAATGATGTGTGCAAGTTTGTCCAATAAAGTGTCTGGAAGAGTATATAGTTGATAATTGTCAAATACTTCTTCTTTTGGCTTATATTCTAAAGGATAAAAGAAAAAACTGTGAGTTGTATCTGCCAACTCTTGTATCCCTTTAGGCAGATCCAAATACCCCCAATAAACTGCAAAGTGGGGATTCCCCTGCGAATCATTTATTGTTTTTATTAATTTACCTCCTTGCTTAAAAAAATCAACTATCTGCTCAGTTGTTTGGTTAAATTCTGGCTGATATTTAATAGAACCCCATCCGCTATCATCTGTAACAGCTTCAACAAAATAAGTCTGATATGGCTCTAAGTTATCTGGAAATTCATTTTGAAGTTGAACTAAATTCTGAAAATAATTTGTTTCCAGATAATGCCGGTCCCAAAACATAAAGGCTATTCTTCCCCTATAAATTCTGCTATCAACGATTACTAAAGAAGTATCTGGAATTTCTTCATCCTTAAAATCAATCATTTGTGCAATTTCATTTTTACCAAAAAATCCATTATTGTTATACTGGTATACTTGAAAAGCGCTTGAGAATATAACTAAAATCAGGATAATGAAAATAATGCGTTTTTTATTTCCTGGCTCTTTGAATTTGTCTGATAAAAAATCAATGCCTTTGGCAGAAAATAAGGATAAGAAAAAAGCAGTGAATACAAAATGATTAGACAATAGGGATGTGCCTGCTAAGAAAATAAAAGGAAACAACAGAGATAAAAATAAAAGCCATTTAAATTGCCTTTTTGAACTTACAACAATAAAAATACCGAGAACAGCAAATAAAGAGATAAAGAGGGATTCAAAAGAATAGATAAATTTTAATGCTATTAAAAATCCAGGAATATCACCATCATGAGAAATTAAAAGAGTTTTAAGACTAAATGGTTTTAATGTGGCGGATATATCCTGGTATTTTTCTTCTGCTATACCAAAAAATCTTGAAAATTGCATGTCTACTAATCCTTTATCTTTGTACAAAAGATGGTTGTACGCAAGCACAGGGGTTACCATTAAAACAATTATTAAAGCGGCATAAATTAACTGGCTTATTTTCCAGGAATTATTGTTCTTTTTGTTATAAAAAAGAGAAAAAAGAATAAAAGCAGGTATGAACAACAAGGCTATTTGCTTAATCATTATTGCTATTCCTAAGCTTATCCAAGTAAAGACAAAATACTTGCTACTGTTTGTTTTAAAAAACAAAATTAAGAAATACATGCTAAATAATGAAAAAAATGCCATTGGGACATCCATTGAACCTATGCTGATTAGAATACTGTAAGATGAAACTGTTAAAAGAAAAGCAGCAATCAGCGCAACCTGCTTGTCAAATACTTCCTTACCCACCAAATAAATAAGGATTATTGACAAACTGCCAAATAAAACAGCTAAAAACCTCAAGCCTAAAACATTTACCCCCAGCAAATTCATAAATAAATCTGATAAAAAAAACCAAACTCCATCTTGGTCATGTATCTGCAATTTGCCTGAATCAATGAACCCAATACTATGAACAGCATAACCCATTTCATCGGCTCCAAAAGGAATTCTGAGAGAGATAAATAAACGCAAAACAAGTCCAATAACAAACAGTAGCAGGATGTATCTGTTATTTTCTTCTTTAAACAAAAAATCAACTGTTCTTTCAACAGCTCCTTCTTTTTTTTGAGTAACCATATTAGTTTATTCTTTTGTCAAAAACATTTAGCTTTTTATATGATTTTATCAGCTTAAAGCCATTTAAATCAATTTCGGATTCTTCTGAAATGGCGAAATTTATTGCATTGTAGTCTGTTTTGTCATCAGAAGTTTTACTTATGCCTCCTTTAATCCATATCTCTCTCCTGTCATTTATATTAGGAATTGGGTGAAATTCTTTTTCAAAAATTATAGCCTTTCCTTCCATAGCTAAATTATAATCTTGTATGCTCACAAATTCTTTTATATCTTCACCCCAATAAGCCATTGCTGGATACATATAGGAATCGTCTAAATTACCAACTACAAATGTCTGATTTGGGAAATCATGAGAGATATTTATTAAATCTTGTTCAACAACTTTATCTACAATTTCATCTGAAATCTCTAAATGTCCAAAGTTAATTATAAATGACTGTAATTCTGGAGCATTTGTTGTATGCCCAACCTGCATTAGATAAGGAGTGAGAACTAACAAGGAGATAACCAGTGAATAAGTAATCTGAATTTTAAATTGTTTGTTTGTTAAAGATGGGAATACATTAAGCAGTATTATTGGAACAATAGCTAAAGTGTATCTAATTTGAGGAAATTTTAGTATAAGAATAACTGACAGAATAATAAAGATTACTGATTTATTGCTCTGTTTATAATTCTTTCTGTTTAAAATAAGATAAGAATATAATGGGAGCATTACCAGAATAAATAAAGAATTAATTAAGCTAAAACTGGCATGCCCTCTTTCTCCTGTTACTCCTTTCCATAAAGAATTCACAAAACCGCCTGCAAAAGTCTTTACAAGGCTGTAAAATGCAAAATTAAACAAAATTTGATCTAAGATTAACCTTGGTGCGAGTCCAATAAAAAGAAAAACAGCAAACAGTACTGCATGAAATAGTTTTTTATTGTATAAAAAACATATAATTAACAAAACAATAAACAATAATATAGGATCCCAGAATATTAAAGATATGCCAGCAAACAACGCTGAATAAATTAGATACCTAACTTTATTTTCTTCATCATACTCCCTGATAAAATAATATGCCCATAGAAAAAACAGGCTAGATATTTGTATAGGGCTTATCCAAGGAGCCATATACCAGAATATTGGAGTGCTCAAAGCAATTAACAAAAACCTTTTATCTTTTTTTGATATATAAAAAAGGCTTAGGACAATTAGAATAATCCAAACAATTGACATAATTTTCATTAAAATAAAACTATGAGCAATTTTAACAAGCGGGAAGTTCATAAAGCCGTATGAGTAAGAATGAGAAGAGCGGATTTTAGCCTGATAGTCTCCTGCAAAAAACTTAGCAACCCCAGCATAATCAACAATATCAGCTGAACCAATATAGCTTGTAAAAATTATTATTGATATGCCGATAATAATAATAAAGATGGCGAGCTTTGACCATGTTGGAGCATTTATATTGCTTAAATTATGATTTTTTTCTATTAACTGGTTTTTCTTAATCTGCTTCATTTTCTTCCAAGAACTGTCCAAGAATTATTATTCACATGATACGCCTTAATATTCTTTAATCCTTTATTCTGTAATAAGCCCAGAGCTTCTTCTTTTGTCCAATAATTTGCTATTTTAGGTATTAACTGGTCAAAAATTATGCTGTGTAAATGCCAAAACTCAAATTTTGAAAGTTGCTTCAAATAAGGATGCTTTTGAGGCAAAAGCTTCACAAAAGCGTATAATGGAACTGACATTGAATAAGTGAATATATTAATTATCTCCAATGGCAAATGAGATGTTATTTTTCTTATTGGATTAACATACTTCACAATCCATTCATTACCCTCATAACCATAAACCCATATTAAAACAACCCCTCCTTTTTTTACACTATCAACTAACTTCTGAACAGCTTTATGTGGGTGTTCTAAATGATGAATAACCCCTATAGAAAAAGCTACATCAAACTTATTCTTAAATCTAATGTTATAGACTGAATCATACTTTACATGCACATTTTTGAACTGAGAAAGATTTTTTTTTGCAACACTAACTGTTCTTTTATCATAATCAAAGGCAAAAACTTCCTTTGCTCCATATTTAAGTGGCCAATAAGAATTTCTACCTATTCCACAACCAGCATCTAGTAATTTTTTCCCTTTAAAATCATTAACCTTGAGAGGGCAAACCCATTTTAAAAATTGCAACTCATACTGGGGGATAATCCTGTCAAATTTACTCCATTCATAACCAAATCTATCCTGAGAACCTAAATTAAATTTTGATTGTTTCATTTTCTATATACAATTTATACCAAATCTGAAAGCTGATTAAAGACCACAACTGCCTTGAATAAAAAAGTCTGGAGTTATTAAAGCTTTTATTCATTTTTTTGACATAATCCGGATTAAAAATTCCTTGCTTTTTAAGATAATGTTCTGAAAGCAAATCCTCTTTTAATTGCAAAAGCTCGTCTTTAAACCAACTGTTGATTGGAACAAAAAAATGCTTCTTTTTTCTATGCCTTGTTTGCTCTGGAATCAAACCTTTTGTTATTTGTCTAAGAATGAATTTATCTTTTGTAAACCCCCTTAGTTTTAAATTGACTGGCATTTTTGATGCTAACTGTATAATTCTGTAATCAAGAAAAGGAACCCTTCCTTCTATCCCAAAAGCCATTGTATTCTTATCTATTTTCATAAGCAAATCATCTACCATGTTTTCTTTAAAATCAAGATGTAAACAATTGTTAATAAGTGAAGACCTGTTAGGTGCATTAAAATATTTTAAGTTATAAGCATGGTATTGATTGCTGTTGTATTTCATTAACAACTCCTTTTTTTCCTGTTCATTAAATATTGCAACCTGATTTAGATATTGCTTTGAATAATCATTTGTATTAAGAAAGTTAGAGAATCTTTTTAGCCCCTGTTCTCCAAGTTCTGAAGCATACGTGAATCCCTTATTTAGTACATTTTGTGGGAGTAAGTGGACAGCATCTGATAAACGTTTTCTTGCAAATATGGGGGTTTGATTTACAAAATATTTATGCATTTTCATAAACTTATATTGAGGGTATCCTGCAAAAACCTCATCAGCTCCTTCACCGGTTAAAATAACTGTGCAATATTTCTTTGTATACTCTGATAAAAGATAAATTGGGATTGAGGTTGGATCAGACATTGGTTCATCAAGATGATGAATAATCTTTGGAAGATGTTTTATCGAATCCCGCCTTATAATTAATTCATGATGGTTGGTATTAAGATTATTCGCCAAAAATTTAGCTTCATTGATTTCGTCATACTCATTTTCAAAACCAACTGAAAAAGTTTCTACATGTTTTGAACAAAACTTGCTCATTATAGAAACAACTGCTCCTGAATCGACGCCACCAGAAAGATATGCCCCAAATGGAACATCTGACATTAGTCTTTTTTTAACAGAATCCAGTAATAGGTTTTTTAATTGATATTGATAATAATTTATGCTTTTATTTTCTTCAGAATAATGCACATCCCAGTATTGCTTAATTTTAACAACCCGGCTTTGCTTAAGGTCATAAATAAGATAATTTCCAGGCATCAACTTATAGATATTTTTAAAGCATGACTCTTCATTTGTATTTGCTCTGAATGTTAAAAACGAAGAAACAGAATCTAGATTAACTTCTGGTTTAATATCCTGATTTTGTAAAATTCCTTTAATCTCAGAACAGAACATAAACCTGTTTTTATTTAGCCAGTAATATAATGGCTTTATGCCAACTCTGTCTCTTGCAAGAAAAATAATTTTTTTTACAGAGTCATAAATGCAAAAAGCAAACATTCCATTTAACTTATGTAAACAGCCATATCCTTCTTGCTCATAAAGATGTATTATGACTTCTGTGTCTGTATTTGATTTAAATTTGTGGTTTTTTTGCTCAAGTTCCTGCCTAAGCTCTTTATAGTTATAAATCTCCCCATTAAATACAATCCAAATTGTAGCATCTTCGTTTGACATTGGCTGTTTTCCTGATGTTGATAAATCAATTATTGCAAGTCTCCTATGCCCGAGAGAAATATTTTTATCTTGAAATTTCCCAAAATCATCTGGTCCGCGATGCTCAATAGATTTCAGAGTTTTATTTAATAAAGAAACATCTTGCCAGTTGAATCCTGTTATTCCGCACATCTTAATTTATTCAGATTTTTTCCTGATATTATATATTTTAATATCTTTGTAATAAGAACGTGTTATAACTTCTGACAAAAATCCAAATACAATAAAAAGTAAGCCAGAAATTCCTAAAACAGCCGCAAGCATTAATAACGGTCCCAATTCCAATGCCTTCACAATATTTGCCTTAATTATCTGCTCAATTAAGATTAAAAAAGCTAAAATCCACTGATAGAACCCAATCCTGCCAAAAAAATGCAATGGCTTATTTGAATAAGTTGCCCAGAACTTTAAGTAAAATAAATCAAGAATGCCATTTAATCCTCTTTTAAAAGTGTATTTTGTTTTGCCAAATTTTCTTAATCGATGATTAACGGGAAGCTCACCAATTTCATACCCTTTAATATAGAGATAAGCAGTAATATACCTGTGAAGCTCGCCAAAAAGTTCTAAATCTTTGATGCACTCTTTTTTATAGATTTTTAAAGAACAGCCATAATCATGCAAATGGTCACCAATAATCCTCCTTCTAAGATTGTTCATTATTTGTGAACTTAGTTTTTTAAAAAGAGTGTCTTTTCTTTTAAAACGCCAGCCAGAAACAACATCATAACCTTGCTGTAATTTTTTTATAAGCCTTGGGATATCCCTTGCGTCATTTTGCAAATCCCCATCCATTGTAACAATTAAATCTCCTGTGCAAAAATCAAAACCTGCTTTGAGAGCAGGAGTTTGTCCAAAATTCCTTCTAAACTGAACAAATTTGAGATGCTTGTCTATTTTATTTATCTCTTCAAGAATTGCCTGGGTATTATCCTTAGAACCATCATTTATAAAGATAATCTCGTAGTTTCCAATTATCTTGCTGTTTATAAGTTCTTTAATTACTTGCTTTAATTCTGAATACAAAATTATAATATTTTCACCTTCATTATAGACGGGGATGATCAAGGATAATTTTGGTAACTTTGCCATAAACAGGCATATAACTTAGGCTTTAAGAAGATTATTAAGCTAAGATATACTTATTTACTTAAGCAAGGGTTGTTTGAAAGTAATTAAAGAGACTAAGGTATAGCTCCAAAAAACAGTAATAACCAGGGAGATAATCCTGGCTATTAAGTAATAAATGCCAGTTATTTCAACTAAAAAAGCCATTAATAAAATTGTTAAAATTAAACTGCTAATACCAACTAATGCAAATGAAATAAATCCACCAAATAATCATGCTTTAGTTCCTTTAAAAACCCAAACCCTACTTATTATATAATTAACAGAAGTGCCAATAATAAAAGAGATGGTTGCTGAAATTAGATAAAAAATGCCTGCAAATTCTGTTAAAAACCATAGAATAAAAATATCAAATAAGCTTGCTATGCCTGCAGCAACATTATACCCCACAAATCTTTTTATACTTTTAAAATAACTCATTTTAACTAATAGTTTAAATATCTTCCAAATTCTTTAATTTTTTGTATTTAAAATAATCAAAAATTAAGGATATTTTATCAAATCTGTCCCAGTAAGTTGGTTGGTATAAAATATCAGTAAGCATATGAAAAGCAAAACCCAACGCAACAAATAAGAGATATTGTGAAATAAATATTGAAGCGGACAGTAAAACTAATAATAATTCAATGCTATGCAAATGACATAACATTCCATAAAATTTATTTCTTTGCTTTCTTGGAAGAGAAAGAAGTTTTTGACGCATTTTCATGTGCCAGCTTATAGCATTTTTCAAACTCCAATCTTTTTTCTTAATAACGTATCCTGTATAATGATCTATGTCTATTAGAAAACTGGAAAGAAAGAATATTATTGCACCTATTAAGCCAACTCCTTGTGGGAAAATTAAAAAGAGCATTATTGAAAAAACAGCCCCAAGAATTATGTGATATTGCGGAAGCATTTTTTATCTTTTTATCATTCTTCAATTTTTTTAACTATATCTGTAAATGCTGGCCTTGTAACTAGGATACCTGCAGTTATGCCAATAAGTGTTGTTATTGCAAATCCCTTTAAAAGCCCTGCACCTGCCCAAAGTAATGGGAGTAATGATACAGAAGCAGTAAAATATGCTCCTAAAATAGTTGCAAAAGCTCTTTTAAGTCTTTGAACTAAGCTTAAAAATTTGCTTCTCCTTGATTCATCTAGCACAATAATTTGCTGATCAATTCCTGTTCCTACAGTAGCCAAAATTCCTGCAATGCTTGGAAGATCCAAATTCCAACTAATAAATGATGCAATGCCAAGAATTATTATAATCTCTGACAAACTAGTGGACAATAAAGCAAAAGAAGTTTTAATCTTCCTGTATCTCATAAAAATAATCAAAGAAACAGCAAGCAATGCTCCAATACCTGCTAAGAGTATTGTTTTAATAAAATCTTTACCTAATGTTGGGGAGATTGTGTCTAATTTTATAATCTCAAGCTTAAATGGCAAACTTCCTGTAATCAAGATTGTTTGAAGTTTATTCATTGAATCTTCTGCATCTAATTTAGCCTCTTCTATTGTTGTACCTGTTCCAGGTCCCTGAATTTGTATTTGAGTTGTGACTCTGCCTTTAAGTCCTTCACTAATTAAAAGACTGTCTACAAGAATGTCATCAACATATAAATCAAGTTTTTGTGAAAGATATCTTCCTTGAGTCGTTACATTTACTCCTAAATTTTTTGTGATGTCAGCATGTCTTTGTGCTGCTTCTTCACTTAAATAAATTACAAAATTAAAGTTGCAAAAATAATTACCTTCACTAGCCTGATCACATAGTTCTATGCCTGCGCAAGTAGGATCATTTCTACAAACAGAAGTTACGTCCCTTTCTCCACCAATAAAAATAGTTTCATTTCCTATTTTTGCTTCAAACTTCCCTTGTTTTGAAACCAGATCCTCTAAGTCTTTAGGGGTTGCGCCAGCAATCTCAACCAACAGGTAATAGTTACCTGATAAATCAGAAACAACTTTGGCAGTTATATCCTCAAGCCCATATACATTTAGCCTATTGTTTACAACCTGCTTTAAATCCTCTGTTTCTTCAAAAGAAAGTGATTTATTCTCTGCTTGAATTAAGGCTCTTGCTCCTCCTGATAAGTCTAATCCAAGTTTTATATTTGTTTTTGAAATATCTGAAACAATTATTTGTGGAGGTTGGTTAGTGAATAAGATGTATTCGGCATCTTTTGTTTGGATTGAGATTTTTATCTTTTCATCTGTTAGGAATTTTTCCCTGATAATATTTGAAAAATCATCTGCATTGTTTATTTCCCGTCCGTCAATAGCTTCAATTACTTGACCTGGTCTTAAACCTTGTTCAAATGCTGTTGAATTTGAATCTACATGCTTAATCAAAACGCCATTGTTCAAAAAAGCTGGAGGAAAACCAAAAATTGAGATAAGGGATAGTCCTACTACAATAATCAATAGCCATATTTTCCAAGTTAATTTGGTTTTCATTTTTTCACCCCTCCAATTTCCCTTTTTTCCTTTGATTCAACATACCATCTTAATATAGAAGCATTAGTTACCCATGTGTTAAATACATCAAAAAATAATCCTATTACTAATATTGTAAAAATTTGAGACAAGATAGGGGAGAATGATCTGACAACAAGAAGTGCTACAGCAACTGCACCCAAGGATGTAAGAGTCATAGTCATTCCTGTTTTAAATGCCTCAAAAAGTTTTTGCCCGATTGGTTCTTCATGAGTTTTAAGCAATCTGTTTGTTAGCAATATATCAGTATCAACTGAATAACCAATAAGCATCAAAAAAGCAATTATACCAGCAGAGGACATTTCCATTCCAAAGAAGTTAACAAAAACCAAAGTCATGATAATATCTGCAAAGGCTGAAATAATTACTGCACTGCTTGGAATAAATGTTCTAAAGATTATAAAAACAACTATTGCCATAAAAATAAAAGCAAGTAATATTGCCAGCATCAATTGATTGTAGAAATTTTGGCTTAATGCAGAGCCAGTAAATTCAAAACTGCTATTTTGCTCTGTTAACTGATAGCCCAAATAATCTTCGAGAATTTGCTTAGTTTGCCCAGAATCAGATTTTGTTTCAATAATTATTGCTTTTTGCTCTTTAGTTATTAAATCATAAATCTCTCTGGTATCAATCTCATTTAGTTTAGAAGCAAGCTCTTGTTTTAGCTTAATTAAATCTATCTCCCCAAAAATTGTAACACTAGTTCCTCCTGTTAAAGAGATGTCTTTTGCGAAAAAATCCCCATTTTGATTGTAAAAATTGAACATGTAGATTAAACAAAAAACAAGAATTGCAAGAGGTATAAGCAGCAATAATTTATGATATTTTGCGTGAAAACTTCTAGCATCTTTTGGCAAAGGACTTTCTTTTTTTTCTAAGACTGGTTTTTGCTTTGCTTGTCTTTTTTCTTCTGACATCTTATCCTTCTTTACTTGTTTTTGCGTTTCTATACTTTCTCCTACTTCCTTTTCTGCTTCTTTTAATATAGATTCCCGCTTTTCTTCTTGCTCTGTCATTTTAATATAAATGCGCCGGCCGGGACTCGAACCCGGGTCATCTGCTTACTTCAAATAAACTTTTATGGAAGGCAGAGATTCTGCCACTAAACTACCAGCGCACTGGTAGTATAAAAATTAATATGTTTTAAAGGTTTGCTGTACTTCTCTTAAAGAATATTATCTTACAATAAGCTCATAAATGTTAACAGGTAATTTTTTTCCTTTTACATTAACCAAACCGATTTTTTTGCACTTTAATCTGTTTTTAACTGCATTATATGTTGATTCTGAGATAATAATATTAGACTTATATTGCTTTGTTAAGCCCTCTAATCTTGACGCTATATTCACATTATCTCCTATTGCAGTATAATCAAATCTCTCTTCGCTTCCCATATTTCCTATAATTGCCTCTCCTGTGTTAATTCCAATCCCAATTTTAATGGATGGAAGATTTTTTCTTGACAATTCTTTATTTATTCTTTCTAAAATCTGTATTTGTTCTACTGCAGTTTTACAAGCCAGGTAAGAATGATCCTTTTCTTCTATAGGGGCATTCCAAAAAGCCATTATTGCATCTCCGATGAACTTATCAACTGTTCCTTTATTTTTTAAAATTATTTTAGTCATTTCAGTCAGATAGTAATTCATTAAAGAAACAAGATCTTCTGGATTAATCTTCTCACTTAAGGTTGTAAAACCCCTTATATCGCTAAAAAAGACAGTAATGTTCTTTTTCTCCCCCCAAAGCCTTAATTCTCGTTTTCTGCTCAGAATTTCTTTTAAAAGATCTTTGTTTACATATTTTCCAAAAGCGTTGACTATATGCAAATTTTGCTTCTTTTCTTCCAGATAGTTAACCCCTATTCCTGCACCTGTAAAAGACAGCAGTGCAATAGGAAAGAAAAATAAGTCTAATAGATAATTAAATCTGGAGAATATAATTATGCTATTTAATATATAAGCAAGCAATAAGATTAAAACAATTGGGATAGTATAATTAATTCTTATCTGAGATAGTAAAAACATTCCGAATATTCCTGCAAAAAAAACAAATAAAAGTATACTTATCCTGCTTTGTTTTTCAACAAAATTATCTAAGATTAAATTTTGCAGTATATTTGCATGAATCTCTACTCCGCTCATTGCAACCCCATTAGAAGTTGGAACAAAGTAGGCATCGTGCAAATTCGGAGCAGTAACTCCTATCAACACAATTTTATCTTTAAAGTTAGGATTACTATCTAACAAGTCGTACGCGTTTATAAAACTAAATGATTCTGGTTTGGAGATAAAATTGATGAAGAATTTTTTATTTTCAAACAAAGCTCTTTCATTCCATCCAAACTTGTAGATAGCAAAAGAAAAAGGAAGATAATCAACATCATATTTTTCAATGCTCCTTATAACACCATCACTATCTGCGTTTAAATTGACATATCCATGATGGGGCAAATTAAATATTGGAGCATTTAACCCTTCTTCTGTTAACTCGGAAGCTAAAACTACATTATTCATCTCTTTTAATGCTTTTATTAAAGATTTATCATTACTGCTTGGTTCAAATAAAGACAAGTCTAAACCAATAATTTTAGCATCTTCTGTTTTTTTTAAAAGCTCGGCAAAAATACTTCTATCCCATGGCCATTTGCCTATTTTTTCTATGCTATAATCATCTATTTTTACAATGATTATATTTTCTAAGGGTTTTTTACCTCCATGAAGATTATCTGACAAAATTGAACGAAAATGCGATAATGAATTGGACAAAATCAATAGACTAAAGAGTATAATTAAGAAGAAAAAAACTACTAATCCTAATCTTGATGGTTTTTTAATTAACAATCTCATTATAGTTGAGAATCAATTTTTTTTATACTTTCTTTCATCTGTTGAATACTTTTGGTAATAGCAACTATCTTTTCTATTGATTCTATCTTTATTGGTGATTTCTCAGCCAATTCATCTATATCTAAGAGCTCATTATCTACATCTCCCAAATTTCTTTGTATGTCTTCATCTGTTAAACCTTGAGTGGACTTTATAACGCTCACTAAAAGTGTTTTCTTATCTATCTCCAAACTCCTTAAGTACTTTAAGGACTCAATTGATTTCTCCATACGTATTTTTATTTCATAGAGCTCTTGTTTTGTTGCTTTTCTTTGGATTATTCTCCCATCAACATTTTCTATTACATTGAACTCATCTACGTTATAAGTTGCATCATTAAAAGAAAAGACAACCTTGCCTTCACCTACAATTATTTTATCTTCTTTAAAACCAAAGAATGTTGCCCTTACAGAAGCTATGCTATTCCCAATTTGATTATCATAAGATACAACACCAAGCATTTTTGTAAATTTGTTCCAAGTTTCTCCTCCTTCTTGACTTATTTTTGGATATTTTTTAGATAGCTCATCTAAAGTAATTTTTGTATTTGGATCTACATTTATAATTACACTTTCATAAAGGATCAATGTTGCAACCCCATTACCCAAAGTTTCTATTAAGTCTCCCTCATTTAATGTAATATCTTTAGTTACTTTTTTACCATTAACTTCAACATCCCCTGAATCAACATGCAACAAAGATTTAATTGTTTTTGAAGAAACTAAAGAAGAATAGAGGATGATTACCATCAGAATCATGAAGATTACAATGCCCACAAGTATCTTCTTTTTTCTTCCCATATAAACAATAAATAAAGTATATTTCCCTCATTAAATAATTTTCTTTTTTGATAATTATAAAGTGCGCTCGATAGGATTTGAACCTACGACCCCCAGGTTAGGAACCTGATGCTCTATCCAGGCTGAGCTACGAACGCATGAATTAAAAAGAGTTATATGGTTTAAAAAACATGTTATTAGAAAAGTTGGGAGTGGTAACCTTATATAATATTCCCGCAATTTTAGAGGCAACTTTTAGATTTTGAATGAAATCAAGAGCTATTTATCTATTTCCTTAAGAATCTTTTCCACTTCTTTTGTAACATGTTTTATAACTTCTTCCTCTGTTGCTCCGGGATTTTTCTCTTTATACCTTATTGCATTGGAAGCCCCAGAAATGATAGCCATTTTCATCCTGTTTTTATCTTCACCCATATCTATTCATTAAAAAGATAATTTGTGACATCCTCTGTTCGCCTAAAGGCGACAGCGTCCTAGTGAATTGAATGATGCAACTCTTGATTCTGTACATACGACAAAGCTCTTTCAAAGTCTG
>Ga0209210_1000055_pt1 | contig 153718 bp, 135 predicted proteins | sample RifGroA1_FD_183991 | JGI IMG/M metagenome (GOLD analysis project Ga0209210, IMG submission 183991) | Contaminated groundwater microbial communities from Rifle, Colorado, USA - Rifle Groundwater A1 (SPAdes) (version 2) | ecosystem: Environmental > Aquatic > Deep subsurface > Groundwater >... | reverse complement strand
CCCAGAATCCACAACCCCCGAAAATCGCAACCCAAATCTGTCCCACTTAAGGTCGTCAACTGAAAGGCCGGGAACCTACGGAGATATTTGTAGCGATTTTCCGAGAATGCTCCGGGTTTCAGATTTTTTACCCGCGGCTGGCTGAGTAAATAATCGGTCGGGTGATAACCCAGGATCCAGGGCGCTTCTTCCTGGGCGATTTCATCCATTTTCTGAATGAGAGTTGCGCGGGCTGGTCCAGCATCCATCACAGCCATTTGCTCGTAGAGCTGATTGAATTTCGGGTGGTTGAAATTGGAGTCATTGGACCCCGGTGAGCGGTTCGGGCCATAGAGCAATTGTAAGATGTTTTCGGCATCAGGATAATCAAGCGCCCAGGCATTGCTCGCCAGTTGCAGTTTTCCCTGGTGTTGCTTTTCCATGTAATCCGGAAATGTGTTGTAAATGACTTCAATCTTCACGCCGAGAGCGGCAAATTGCGAAGTGAGAAACTTACCGAGCTGATGAGAGCGGCTGTCGGCTCCGCGCATGTCGAGACGAAGAGGGGGGAGCCCGCGTCCTTCTGGATACCCTGCCCTGGCCAGGAGGGCTTTCGCACGTTTCAAATCATAATCGAACTTGAGTGCGGTACTCGCCGGCCGATCGGCAATTCCCGGCAGTATCAGGCCGGTCATTTTTGCGGCAGTGTTATTTGTGGAAAGAGCAATCCATTCGTCGCGATTGACCGCGCGCGAGAGAGCTTGCCTCAGGGTTTTGTTCCGGAGAACCGGGTCCAGCGTATTGAAGGAAAGATAGGTGAAACGGTTTCCGGTCGCTAACGCAAGCCGGATCTGCTTTTTAAGTAGCGCTGGGGCAAGACCGTTGCTGGTAATCGCCTGCGGAAGATGGTCTTTGGACAGCGGGAGCAAATCCAGTTCCCCTTGTGTAAAGCTCGCCCAAGCGGGCTGGGGCTCCTTGATGATTTTCAAAGTGACACCATCCAGGAAGGGCAGGAGCTTGCCGGCATCGACCAGAAATCCTTGCTGTTCAAGAAATTCTGAACTTTTCGTTGGATAAAACTCAGAATGAAACCCTGGATTCCGGAGGAGCTGCAAACTCTGGTCGCGATCCCATTTTTTCAAAAGAAAAGCTCCGGTACCGACGGGATGCTCGGAGATGCTTCCGTTCTCGTCTCCATAGGCAGTGACGGCCTCATGGGGAACGGGTGCGGTAAGTGTCATTGCCAGCGCATAAAGAAGCTGAGGAAAGGGCTTCACCAGCGTCAACTGGAGCGTGAAGTCGTCCAGCGCGCGGACACCCCTGACCGGTCTTGCAAAGGCGTTCACCCGGGCTTTGGAAGAAGCTGCCGCCATCCGTGCACGAAACACATCAAATTCAGCAAGTTTGCTGTCGAAGAGCCACCAGCCCGGGGACTCGAGGGAGGGATCCGCCAGTCGTTTGAAAGCGTAAACAAAATCCTGGGCTTTCAATGTCCTTCCCTTGCCCTGGGTTTCCTTGAAGCAGGGGTCGTCCTGAAAGCGGATATCTTTGCGCAGGGGAATTCTGATCGTGAGCCGGTCTTTCGAAAACCTGGGCATGTCTGCCGCAAGCAGGGGGATCAGACGATAGCCGTCGGCCAGGTAGTCGTACTGGTAGAGCGTCTCCAGGATATTGGGGAGAACTTTCAGGCTGTTGCTATCATATGCAATCGCCGGGTCCAGTGATCTGGGATCCGCCGAGAGCGAGTCGTGAAGAATGGCAGCTTTTTCCTTTGGTATTTTCCCTGAACAGCCCGGAAGCACAAACGCCAAGGTGATCAGTACGGGGATCATAAGAGGTGCGGCGAATGAACGGCTTGGTGCCACGGCTCAATTACCCAGCTTTGCTGCCACGACTTTGGCAGCAAGTTTCAGCGAATCAGGTAATCCGGTCGGCTTGGTGCCACCCGCCTGAGCCATATCCGCTTTGCCGCCGCCGCGACCTTCAATCAGAGGTGCGAGCTCTTTCAGAATATCGTTTGAGTTGAGAGTCTTCGGAGCCTGGGGTCCTACTGCAACAATCAGAGACGCCTTGTCTGAGGCCGGATCTTTCATGCCTAGGACCATGACAGCGTCGGGCGCCTTCTGTTTGACCCGCTCGCAGAGGTCACGCAGCCGCTTCACCCCTTGGGTATCCGGAGCGCAGAGATAGGTCACCAACCGGGTGCCTTGGATGACCTCGGCTTTGGCAAGCATTTCGTCGACTTCACCGCTTGCGCTCTTTGCCTGGAACTGCTCGATCTCCTTCCTGAGTTCGCGTTCGGTCAGGGTCATCTTGTCCAGCTTGCCGAGGATCTCGTCACTGGATGAGGCCTTGAGCCGGTCACGGATAATTTTGACCTCGAGATCGCGTTTGCGCAGGTACTCAAAAGCCCCTTTGGAAGTATAAGCAATAATACGGCGGACTCCGGCCGCAATTCCGCTTTCGTTCGCGATTTTGAAGAGGTGAATGTCACTGGAATGATCGACGTGCGTCCCGCCGCAAAGTTCCGTGGAGAAGCCGCCCACTTTGATCACGCGAACCGTGTCGCCGTATTTTTCACCGAAGAAGGCGATGGCGCCCGACGCGATTGCCTCTTCTTTGTTCATTTCCTTCTTCAGGACGGCTTCGCCACCCCAGACTCGCTCGTTCACCAGGTTCTCCACTCGCGTGAGCTCCTGCTCAGTCATGGCCTGGAAATGGCTGAAATCGAAACGAAGCAGTTCGGGGCCGACGAGGGATCCGGATTGCTTCACGTGCTTGCCAAGAACTTCGCGCAGGGCCCAGTGGAGGATATGGGTTGCGGTGTGATTGCGTGCCGTGAGCGCCCGGATTTCGGCATCAGTCTGTTGAGTATAATGCGTGCCGACCTTCAGAGTGCCTTTGACCGGCCGGACATGAGCGACGATGAGTTCCGGTACGGGGCGCTGAACATCGATGACTTCGCCGAGGAATTCATCTTTGTTCATTCCGTTGATTCCAAAGACCCGTCCCCGGTCGCCGAGTTGACCACCGCTTTCGCCATAGAATGGGGTGGTGGCGAAAACCACTTCGATGATCGGGCTGGTCTCAGGACTGTTTGTTGCTGCTGCAAATGCGGGCGTCGCAAAGCTCTGAACCTCCGTCATCTCATTTTTGTCGGCAGCGCCGGTCGCGAGAATTTTCAGGCACTCGCCTTGGTCCTGGCCTTTTTCATATCCGGTGAATTTGGGCAGCTTGCCTGCGGCTTTGAGATCGGTTGCAAGCTTCAGGTAAATCGAGTTGATGGCTTCATCACCGGAACCCTTCCAGTTCTTGCGCGCCATTTCACGCTGCCGGTCCATCGCTTTTTCGAAGCCGGGTTCGTCAACGGCGATGCCCTTTTCCGCGCAGATCACGCGAGTGAGATCGAGTGGAAAGCCGAAGGTGTCGTAAAGTTTGAAAGCCACTTCGCCAGGAAGCGTTTTGGCGCCCGCGAGCTTTCCCGTTTCTTCGTCAAGAAGGGTGAGGCCGCGCTCAAGCGTTCTGAAAAACTGTTCTTCCTCAGCGAAAACCGCTTTCTCAATGAAGGCGCGTTTTTCGACCATGTCTGGATAGGCGTCCTGCATCTGTTCGATGACAAAGCCGGTAGCTTTATGCAAGAAGGGGCCGGTGAAGCCGAGTTTCTTGCCGTGGCGGATGGCGCGTCGGATGATCCGGCGCAGGACATAACCGCGACCTTCATTGGATGGCATAACCCCGTCACCGATGAGGAATGCGGTGGCGCGCGAGTGATCCGCGACCACGCGGAACGAAACGGCCGTTTCGGCCTTGCGGTCATAGGGCTGCCCCGCGAGTTCGGCAGTCTTGGAAATGATATGGAGGAAGGCATCGGTATCGTAATTCGTCTCGACCTCCTGAAGGATCGAGGCGATACGTTCGAGGCCCGCGCCGGTATCGACGGAAGGCCTGGGAAGCGGAGTCAAAGTGCCGCTGGAGTCCCGGTTGAACTGCATGAAAACGAGATTCCAGAATTCCATGTACCGGTCGCAATCGCAGCCCATCGCGCATGTGGTTTTGCCACAGCTGTACTGGGCGCCGCGGTCTATGAAAATTTCACTGCAGGGGCCGCAGGGACCGGTATCTCCCATGGACCAGAAATTATCTTTTTCGCCGAAACGATAAATGCGATCCTTGGGGACGCCTTCTTGCTGATGCCAGATATCGGCAGCCTCGTCGTCGTTTTCAAAGACGGTCACATAGAGTCTGTCTTTAGGTAATTTCAGTTCTTGGGTGACGAATTCCCAGGCAAAGCGGATTGCGTCTTTTTTGAAATAATCCCCGAAAGAAAAGTTCCCCAGCATTTCAAAAAACGTGTGGTGGCGGGCGGTGAAGCCGACGTTTTCCAGGTCATTGTGCTTGCCGCCGGCACGCACGCATTTCTGTGAAGTCGTGGCGCGTTTATAGGGGCGCGGATCTTTTCCCAGAAAAACATCTTTGAATTGGACCATCCCGGCGTTAGTAAAAAGCAGAGTGGGATCATTTTGAGGGACGAGCGAAGAACTCTCGACGATCGTGTGACCGTTTTTTTCAAAGTACTTGAGAAATCTGGAACGAATCTCGGCGGCTTTCATCTTAATCTCCTGAAAAAACAGGTATAACTCGATTCTTAAAGGGGTGGCAATGTCAGTTTTCATTTCAGGTGCTTCTAGTGGAATTGGAGAGGCTTGCGCCCGAAACTTTGCGGCAAATGGAAAGGACCTTGTCCTTGTCGCCAGGCGTAAGGATCGCCTTGAGAAGCTCTCGACGGAGCTTCGCGAAAGACATGGTATCCACGTCCATACGTTTGAACTCGACGTCCGCAGCCGCAAGGCGGTGGAAGGCTTTATTGCCGGTAATCAAGCTGTGCTGAACACGATAGAGGTTCTGGTTAATAATGCGGGGCTTGCGGCCGGTTTGAGCCCGATTCAGACCGGGAATATCGATGATTGGGAGCGAATGATCGACACCAATGTCAAAGGCTTGCTCTATGTCTCGCGCGGGCTGCTTCCTTTGATGATCAAACGCGCTGCGGAGGGCGTCAGTTGCCATGTGGTGAATATCGGTTCGGTTGCCGGGTACTGGGTTTATCCGAACGGGAATGTTTATTGCGCGACGAAGTTCGCGGTCAAAGCACTGTCCGAGGGAATGCGGGTGGATCTGCACGGGACCGGTATCCGGGTGACGGAGATCGCGCCGGGAATGGCTGAAACGGAATTCAGCCTTGTTCGGCTGGGGGATGCTGAAAAAGCCAAAGCCGTCTATACGGGAATGACGCCGCTCTCGGCGCAGGACGTTGCCGAGACGGTGCTTTGGTGTGTGCAGCGTCCGAAGCACGTCAATATTCAGGAGCTGGTGGTCTTCCCAACCCAGCAATCGTCCGTCAGTCTGGTTGCGCGCCAGTAGTTACTTGGGTTGCGGGCTCCGGGCTTTCATGTTTGAATGATTTATCATGATATTCCGAATTCAGGCCTGCTTTGCCATCATTATGTTGAGTTTCTGCTTCGCTTCCTGCAGTTCTGCCCTGAAGCGGAGTTGTGAGGCTACCAACTGGTTTGAATACGGTGAGTTGGTGGCAAAGCGCGGACAACGGACCAGCACGGATAGTTTTGTTTCCCAATGTGAAAAGGAAGAAGTGCAGATCGATCATTCGGCGCTCAGTCAGGGATTCCAGAAGGGGCTCAGTGAATACTGCACGCCTGAGTTCGCATACCAGCTGGGAAGACGCGGTGATCCCCTTTCTCAGGACATGTGCTCTGGGGGGCAGGAGCGGCTGATGAAGCCCAAACATGCCGAGGGAATCGTCGAGTACTGTCAGCCCTCGAACGGCTCGGCTGCGGGCGCGACCGGGAAAAAATACAACCAGATCTGCCCGAAGACGCTGGAAGCCGCTTTCATCCCAGAATTTAACAAGGGCCGCAAAAAATTCCTCGCTGGAGTGATGATCCAGAGGCAGGGCGAGGCCGATGACCTCGAACGTGAAATCAACGATTTAGAGCGGCGACAGCAGCAGGGGGTTTTTGAAATCCAGAATCTCGAGTTCGAGAAGACGCGACTTGTCCATCACATGAGTGGGATTGCAACGGGCCAGAACACAGTACAGCCGTTGAGCTCGACTGGTAAGACACTGCAGCAGCTTGAATCTGATATCTCGAATCTTCGAAACGAGAATGGTCAGATGGGTAACGAGATTCGTCAGAGACGCGCCAGGCAAACGAGCCTGAGAAAAGAAGCGCGTGAAGCTCAGGCTGAGATACTGACTCTCTGAACTGAATTTTTTTAATATGTGTTTAGTGCATACTAAATGTTGCGCTATGTATTTTTAGTCTAAGCGGATCTGGGCTATTTCATGGCTCATGGTTAAATCAATTTTAGCGGTTGCCACTCTGTTTTTTGGAATTTCCAACGCATTTGCTCAAAATGCAATTCGGGTAACGAGCTACGAACTCGTGGATGAATTGAGCGCCCGCAGCATGTCCGTGCGGCTCGATGTGATGACCCGGGGGCAGGAAATTTCAGGGCTCGAACTTTGGGATCTCAAGCGGTCGCCCCTGCTCCTCATGCGCTTTAATGCCCAAGAGTATGCAAGGAACTTCACGGCCAACGCCGAAGTGGAAGGCAGCTTTGTGATCGAAACCGTGAATACAGTTCACGGCGTGCAGCCCGAATATTCGAGCCCGTACGGCGACGCCCCCCTTCAGCGGGATAATGATTATCACCTTCGCATTCAGCTGAACGTGAACGGAACGGGAAGCATCGATATTTCCAATATGACTTACGGTGAGACCGCCTTATGGGGTGATTTGCGGAAGCTGGAAGAATCCAATTAATTACGGATTGCGACGGGGAAGCGGCAGCGGCCCGTAAAAATCCCTGAGTGATTCATCCGCCCTGGGATCAGGCACTCGCCCAGCTTCCTGGTTCTGGTTCAGAGGCTGAGCTTGGTCTCGGTTTTGATTATCCGTTGGCAAGGGCTCTGGTCCCGGTTCATTGGATCTGCCGGTCTCTCTTCTTTCTTCCTCTCTCGCCGCATTTCGTGCCGCCAAGGAATCCGGCGCGGGCGAAGGACAGGGAGGACACCGGCATTCACAGACAAAGGGGTTCTGTGCACCGCCGAGTTGCGGTGATTGAACCGTCCCTGTTCCGACTCCGGCAGCTCGAGCCGCGTCCGATGCTGCTTCAGGCGTGGTGATTCCGGGCGGCGGGTTGGGAGATATGGGATTGGGATTGATTTGATTTAAGTTTGCGTTCGGTGCGCTGCCTGTCTGCGGTGCCGGGGTCACTTGACCCAGTTGATCGAGCGGTACGCTTCTGAGTCCGCCGCTGGAGTCGGGTATGACGACGTTGAAGCCGCTCGATCCCGATTGCAATACGCCGCTCTGGCCAAAGACGACGATATTTCCAGGAGTGCTCGTATCAGTCGGACTTGGCGGATTTGGATTTGTTTGAGCTGCGGCTTCAGAGGCCAAGTGAGGGATCAGAGATAAAATACCAAGCAACAAGAGTGGGCAGCTTGCCATATTCAGCTTAGCTGCAATGGGTGTTCCTGTCTATTAGCCGGCGGCCAAGCGAACGGCATAAAAAAAGGGCAAAGGATTTCTCCTCTGCCCTTCTCTGATTTCATGAATATTGAACTAGTGCTTCGCCGGGGCCCCAGAAAGGGACGTGCCTGAATGTTTCCCATTGGAGGGTGCATTTTTGGCTTTTTCATTGGCTTCTGCCGTGGCACTCGGAGTAGTCAGCGTGGTCTTCACGTTGATTCCAGTCTTGGCGAGAACTTCCTCGTACACCGTCTTGATGATGTGCGGATGTTCTTTCAGATAATTCCGGGAATTCTCCCGGCCTTGGCCGAGCCGCTCATCTTTGTACGTGTACCAGGTACCGCTCTTCTCGATGATGTTCATGCTGGAAGCGAGATCCAGAAGATCGCCTTCCTTGGAGATGCCTTCACCGTACAGAATGTCGAATTCAACTTCTTTGAAGGGAGGCGCCATCTTGTTTTTGACGACTTTGACGCGAGTGCGGTTACCGATAATGTTTTCGCCATCTTTCAGTGCGGAAATCCGTCGAATGTCCAGACGGACAGAGGCGTAGAATTTCAGAGCATTGCCGCCGGTGGTGGTTTCCGGATTGCCGAACATCACACCGATTTTCATGCGGATCTGATTGATGAAAACAACCAGTGTTTTGCTGCGATTGATGGAGCCCGTGAGTTTGCGAAGCGCCTGGCTCATCAAGCGGGCCTGAAGACCCATGTGGGAGTCGCCCATTTCGCCTTCGATTTCGGCGCGAGGAACCAGGGCTGCGACCGAGTCGACGACCAGAAGGTCCACGCCGCCAGAACGAACCAGCATGTCCGCGATTTCCAGCGCCTGCTCGCCCGTATCCGGCTGCGAGATCAGCAAATCATCCGTACGAACACCCAGTTTGCGGGCGTAGTTCACGTCCAGCGCATGTTCGGCGTCGACGAACGCCGCGATGCCACCCTGCTTCTGCACTTCAGCAATCGCATGCAGAGTGAGAGTCGTTTTACCGGAAGCTTCCGGTCCATAAATTTCAACGATGCGGCCGCGAGGATAGCCTCCGATTCCCAAGGCGATGTCCAGGCTCAAGGAACCTGTGGGGACTGCGGGGATATCTTGAGAAACCATGCTTTCCTGATTTCCCAGGCGCATGATCGAACCTTTGCCAAATTGTTTTTCAATGGCTTGGACAGCGAGTTCAATCGCTTTGTTCTTCTGCGCGTGCGCAGCGGTTTCGGGGACGGTTTTAGTGACTTCCATTTTCTCTCTCCTTTTTGGGCGCTTTGAGCAACGACCGTACCACAAGGTTTTGGACACGAAAAAGTTTTTTGCCCCGGTTTCACGAAAACCGCGACGCGTCAATTTCAGGCTGACGGCAATGGTTTTGAATTATAAAATGCCGTAATACTGAAGCAAGACCATGACCGCGAGTCCCTGAAATCCTGCAAGAATGTCATCGCCAATCACTCCGAAACCGCCCCACCATTTGGACGCTGAACCCGACTCCAGCGCTTTCTTCTTGGACCAGTGATCCAGCGCGCGGACTGGAGGCAGCTTCACAACGTCAAAAAATCGGAACAGAACGAATGCGACCAGAAGCGCTTTCAAGTCAGTACCCGCCGTCCACGCCGTGATTCCGAGTCCCACTACTTCGTCGATGACAATGCTCTGGTTGTCACTTGAGCCCATGATTTCGTCGATCATGCGTGCCGACCATGCTCCGATCGCGGTGAGTCCGACCCAAAGCAAGGCGCGAGATTCGGTAGTCCAGCCTGCGCTGTAAAAAGCAAGAGGCACCGCTACTGCAGCCCCTGCGGTCCCAGGTGCTTTGGGAATAAACCCTGCACCGCCAGCAGTTGCCACGAAGATAGCCAAGGCGTCTTTGATGCCCCGAATTTTTTCCAGTTCAATGTTCATGATGATTCCCCAGTTGACGGCCGAGTTGCAGGAACTCTTCCGGAAGACCGACAGGACGTCCAGTTTCATCGACTACGACCGACTTTAACTTTGCATCTGAAACCAGGGTTCCTTGACGAAAGATGCGCTGTTCGATCGTGAAGCTCGCTTTCTGGTGCGAGACGATCCGGGTTTCAATTTCAATGGCATCGCCCATGAACAGTGGCCGTTTATAACTAATTTCCACGCGGGAAATGACAGGCCAGCGCTTCGAGGCTCTTATTTTTTTTAGTGTGATGCCTTCTTCTTCCAGCATCTTCCAGCGAGCGTGTTCGAGATACCTGAGGTAAACCGCATTGTTGACATGGCCGAAACTGTCGAGCTCGTAACCACGAACCTCGAAACTGCACTTGTAGATTTTGGACATAGATCGTTGATAACCCAATCATGCGCAGTTTCCAATAATGTTGATGCGCCGCGCGTTTATGCCGTTTCCACCTGAATGTCCATTGCCGTGATGCCCCCGATTCGGCTAAACTGCAGCCAATCCAATGAGTTTGCCACCTGAAGCCAGTATTCGCTCCCAGTATGATTTTCGTCCGGATGTCCTCGACGTCATCCTCAGTGGGCGTTCGCTCATTGATTCCTCCGCTGGCCTGCATCTGCGCAATCTCGAACAGGCCAACCGATTCATCCTGAGCTACGGCTATGACTTCAGTAATCCGATTGAAAAAGCGGAGGTAATGGGCAACTTTCATGAGGCCCTGAATTTCATCCGCCGCTATTTTCTGCAGCCGGAGAATCCCAGCGGGTTGCGCATCGATATTCCGCGAAAGATCCTCGAGCTGACTGATATCGCCGAGCTGTTCCGCCTGGCAAGCCAGAGCGGTGGAGCCGTGGGTTTGGATCCGCAAGCGCTTTTGCTGCGAAACTGGGCCTGCTCCGTCCTGAAGGTCATGCACACCATCGCTCATATCGATAAAGATCTGCGCTCCCCTTATTTTCTCGATATCCAAATGCAGATCCTCGACCGGTTTTACAAGATCATCCACCGCGACGGCGAAGGGAACCTTTTCCTCGGCGACAAGGATGGTCAACCCATCCGGATCAATCTTGTATCTTTTGAAGCCAAACCGAAGAAAGCCCGGAACTCGATCATTCTCAAGCTGCTCCACAAACCGGAAAATGTGGCGGAGGATATTTTTGACCGCGTGGGGATCCGGTTTATCACGGAAACCCCGCTGGATTGCCTGCGGGTCGTGAAGTACATCAAGGATCAGATGATCATTGTGGTGCCCAACATTAAGCCGAGCCGCTCCCGTAATACCTTGGTGGATCTTGAAGAGTTCAGGGTGCAATTGGCGAGTCTTCAGGACCAGCTCGCCCGTGCCGAAATCACCGAGAAGGAATTTGTCGACCGGCTTCAGCAGGCGGCCCATGCTCCGCGCGTGAGCCCGGACAATCCGCATTCGAGTGAGTTTTACCACTCGATTCAATTCACCTGCCGGCAGCTGATCAAACTATGCAACCCGGTGTATGACGAAATCCGGGAGCTGAAAGCCCTGGCCAAATCCAACCCGGCCTATTGGGAGATTATGAAGGTTCTTGATCGCGTCGACATGGTTCACCTGCAGCGCGAGGTCCGGTTTTTTTATCCTTATGAAGTCCAGGTGCTCGACATCAAGAGCCATGAGGAAAATGAACGGGGTCGCAGCGCGCACAGTGAATACAAGAAAGCGCAATTACAGACGGCGCTCAGACGCGTCATGGGAGGATTGGTGGATGCCGCTCGATAGTGATGTGGTACTCCTGGGAACGGGAGTCGCATCTCTCGTCGCCGCCAATCAGCTGGTTTCACAAGGCTACAGCGTTCTTCTGCTCAATCCCGATGACGATTTCTTCCAGGAAGACTCGGAGCTCTCGCTCGATCCTCTCTGGCCCTTGACCCGGAATACCTTCAATCGGGACCGTCTGCTTCTGAACCTCCCTGAAAACGCAATTGCCCAGCTGCGCCCTTCCTTTCCCGGTGCGGTGGAGTACTGGTCGGAGAAGGGGTCCACGGCGGGTTTTCATGATCCTGCGGCACCGCAACTCCGGCAGCGATCACGACTTTGGGTAGTTGGTCCCGAGTCACCGCCTGACCAATGGGATCTGTTCGAAAGCCTTTTCATCGATGGCGGAGACTGGGGACTCAAGCCGCAGATATTGGATGGAGTCCAGGCCGTCGGTCGCTTTCCGGGCATGGCGAAGATCCGCAACGCGGATCATAGCAGGGGCCTACTGCTGCCGAGTTTCTGCGAATTTGATGTCGTGAATTATCGCGAAGGTCTTCTTGAGTTTTTGAGCGAACGCCTTGGGCCTGAACGCCTCATCTGCGGTGCCGGACAAATCGAACTCATGCCGGGCGGCATCCGTTTCACGACCGGGGATAAACATTATACGGCCCGAATCCACGAAGGCATGCTGGTCTTCTGGACCTCGCGGCTGAATCAGTGGGTGCTTGCCAAGGCGAAAGAAGTAGATCGTTCGCTGCCCTTGCCCGATGGTATCCGCCTCTGGGAAGAATGGTCGCTCGCCTCTCGCGACAAACTGGATGCCCATACGATCGGTACTTATCGTGACATGACAGTCTGGGCCGAAAGCAGTGAGGGGCGGGAACTCCATCGTCTATCTGTCCTGCTAGCGGGACCCTTGCTTCAGTTCAAAGAACCGGGTTTGAGCTGGGCCGATGCCCATTCATTTGAGCGGCTCTCGAGCTTGTGCGAATTTCTGAACTGGGAAAGTTTTGCAGTCCGTTCCATGCGACATAAAGCGATGTTTGAATGGGCCAAGGGGTCACCGGCACCCTTTGTACTTTCGAAAGATCCACGGACGTGGGTCGTTGCAGGCTGTGATGGTTCACTGGTGGATATCGTCCGGCGCGCCAGGTCCGCCTGTACTTCGTTTCAAGAGGCCCGGGAGGGAAATCTAAGATGATCCGCGATGGATATTTTGATCTTGTGATCGCGGCAGGACCCCGGGCTGAGCCCTGGCCCTCTGTGGGGGTGCGATCCCTTTCCTCTTTTTGCGCAAAGATGGGCCTGACCGTGGGCGTTTTTGGTGGCGAATCGATTTCCGTCAAAGGAGTGATTCCCCTTCAGGGAGCTGGCGCTCTGGTGTTGGCTCAGGACATCCAGGGCCGAATTCACCGGATTCACGCACGTTCCGTGGTACGGGTTGCTGCGACCGGTCTCATTGCAGATCCGTTCAAAGGCTGGGACTCCCCGGCCCTTGTGCCGCTGAACACGGCAAAGCGTCTTTGGAAGAATCATTCAGTTTCCTGGGACCCTAATACGGTCATTCTGGGCTCAGGCAATGCCGCCCTTCAGTTCGGCTGTGAGCTTCTGGATTCCGGTGTGGCAGAGGTCATCTGTGTTGAAACCAATCCACAGCGAGGAGCCAAGCGATTTTCGGGGTGGGAAGTGTTTCGGCGCCGGTTTGAAATGGCCGGAGGCAAGCTGATCGAAGCGCAGCCGCTGAGTCTCACGCGACAGGCGGCTTTGCTTTGGGAGTTACGTCTGCAGGATTCCCACGGTATTCGGGTCCAGGAAGTCACGCGTGTCGTAATGGCCGGGCCCTTTTCAGATCTTCCAGCAATCCGGGAGTATCCACCTGGCTCTCTTTTGCTCGAATTGGAACAGACTGCCGGAGCAACAAAAGAGCAGGACATCGATGGTTGGCTCCTCGAAGAGGAGCGAGGACGATGGCTGGCCTGTAAGATCATCAAAGCGCTCGGTGCTCAGCAGGAATCAAATCGGGAAGAACTCGAGAGTGTTTTGAAAAAAGCCCGCAGCCGGTTGAAGCGCTATCAACGCCATTATCAGGAACCCTTTACTCCTGCTTACGAAGGGAAGTGGGTTGCCGCCCCGGATCTGCGCAAGATCAAGGAATGTGCCGGGGTGCCGAAGGCAGCGCATCTCAACCGCCCGGTCGCCTCCATTGAGTGCATCGAAAGTATCTCGTGCAATGTCTGCCATCTGATCTGCCCCGAACGGGCCATTAGTGTGGAACACGGGCTGGATGAGGAAAAGTGCACTGGCTGCGGTGTCTGTGTCAGAGTCTGCCCCGCTGATGCCATTGTTCTGCTTCACCAGAGAGAGGAGCAGTCGTCTTCTCTTCTGGGACTGCCCTGGCGCGGAAAGCGGAATTGGAAACATGGAGAATTACCGGTTATTCTGAATCGGCATGGAGAGGTGCTCGGTTCGGCAAGAGTGGTGCGGGACAAGGACTCGCCGCCGGAGCCGGAGTCACCGGTGACCATTGTACAACTGGAAATTCCTTCACATCTGCTCTGGGAAGCGCGCGCGATCAAGCGGCCAAAGCTTTCTGCTGCTGCGGACGAAAAATATTTTGCAGCGGTGGACGATTCACAAAAGCAGGAAGGCAAAGTGGAAATCACCATGAACGGCGAGAAGCGCCGGGTTCGTGACCAGGTGCCTATTGCCACGGCCTTGTTTGAACTCGGACTGGCCCGGCCTGAAGACCTGCTTCATTGTTCAGACGGAAGTTGCGGACTTTGTGATGTGAATGTGGACGGCGTGAAAAAATTGGCCTGTCAGACAAAAATTCATAAAGGGATGGCGGTTCAGCTGCCTAAACGTCCGGAGTCCGACCCCTCGGACGAATTTCTCTGCTCTTGTCAGAGCATCTCGGCCGAGTCCGTGATTGCGCGGTTACAGCAGGGGAAATTGCGTTCTCCCGAAGCGGTATTATCCGTCACTCACGTGGGCGAGGGCAAGTGCAGGGGGCAGCGCTGCATGGATCCGTTCAAGCGCCTGCTGAAGGAACAGGGGATGGATCTGTCGCAGTGGATTGACTGGCGCTTTCCATGGTCAGAATGGACTCTGAACCGTAATTGATCTCCTTCAAAAAGTTTTCGATCTTGAAGTTGACGAGATCCGGGAGGTCCATCTGCGGGCAGTGACTGCCGTGGTGAATAATTTCCAGCTGACTGCCGGAGATCAGCTGTTTCATGAGTTCTTGTTGTTCCAAGGGTACGACCCGGTCCTGTTGCCCGGCGATGATTAGCGTGGGACTTGAGATTGTATGCAACCAGGAGGTCGCATCGTAAGAATCATAGTTCTGGATCAGGTGAATCAGAATTGAGGGATCCATTTCGAGCACCTGATTGACGTAAAGTTCGATGTCCTCTTTGGGCGTGAGGTTGGGATTGAACCCACCGATACCGATCAGCGTCCGAGCGAGCGGATTACCTTTCTGCAATTTTAAAAAGCTTGAAACCAGTTCGGGCGACTTCTGATGCGCTTTCTTGAGCAGTTCGAAACCGGTTTGCAGGGCATTATGTCGAAAAAGTGTTTCCAGCGGTCGTTGGGCTGTCCCATTCGCCAGGATCATTCCGTGAACCCGTTCCGGGTGAAGACGGTAATAGTCCAGTACGACGTTCACTCCCATGCTATGGCCGAGGAAAACGGGTTTTTCGATCTTCAGCTCATCAAGAAGGATGTCGAGATCCCGGGCAATGTTGCTGATGGTCAGGCTGGATAGGTCTTCGGGAGTTTCTGAATTGTGGTGACCGCGATAATCGAACCAGACGGTTTTATAATTTTCCCGGAAGTGATCAATCTGATAGGTCCAGTGGAGGCTCGAGCAAACCAGTCCATAGCAAAAGACCAGCGGTTTGCCCGTACCTTCAGTGCTGTAGAAAAGCTGGGTGCCATCGAAGCTCTTGATATAGCCATGAGTAACCGGGCCGCGGTTCGCATCAGCTCGGGCTCCAAGACGTTTTTTTCGGGCACCGGGTGGACGGGGCCTGATTGGAAACTGAATATCCATCAAACGAATGATATCAGGATTTATTTGTTCCGAACTGGATTATATCGACCTTGAGCATGTTCTTGCATAATTCGGTAAACGCTTGCTTCGTTTTGGGATCTGCGTTCTGGTAGGCTTCATACATATTGCGCATGAAATCATAATCAGATTGCTCAATGCTTAAAACAGGAACGGATTCAGCAGCAGAATCACCGGGTTTACCCAGACGATCCGAAAGCTTCATCGTGTATTCACGCTCAAGCAGGACGGTGAGTTCACTCTCATTCACTGCCAGCGCTCTGGCCAGGGTAGGCACATGAGCAGGCGGCAAAGGCGTTACACCGCGTTCAACATTTGAAATAAACTGGGTTGTGACCGGAGGATCGAACATGAGCCCGATAGCGCGCTGTGAGAGGCTGAGGGCTTCACGCCGTTTTCGAATAAATTCCCCTACCACCTTCGGACGCTTGATTAAGTTAAGCATATACATTTAACTCTAAACTTTCCGACCATGATCAGTCAATGAGTGTATCGCCTCTTTTTAGCGGCTTTTCAAGTCAAAAAATTGAGTAATTCAGATTACTTACAATGCAAAATGCCGTTGCATTTTGCAGTATTCCTGTGAGTATAACTATTTTATGATGTTTTTAGGCGCTCCAGGTGGAGCTGGCCTTCGCGGGTAAAGTAACGGAGCAGGGAAGCATGCTCTTTATTTATTAAGTCAGCGTCTTCTTTCAGTAATGTACTTGCATCATCTCGGGCCTTCAGTAGCCAGTCGCGGTCCCGGACGAGGTTGGCGAGTCGAAAAGGAAGGGCTCCTGCCTGCCGGGTACCTATGAACTCCCCAGGTCCCCGAATCTCAAGATCAGCTTCGGATATCCTAAATCCGTCCGTCGTTTCCTCAAGAATGTCCAACCGCTGGTTTGCAACTTCCCCGGTCCGGGAGCTTGTGAGCAAATAGCAGTAGGAGAGGTGTTGGCCGCGTCCGACACGCCCGCGGAGCTGGTGCAACTGGGAGAGTCCGAAACGCTCTGCGTGCTCAATAGCAATAATTGAAGAATTTGGAACGTCCACGCCCACCTCAACAACGGTTGTGGAAACAAGGATCTGAATTTCGTTCGCTTGAAATCGGGCCATGACGCAGGCCTTCTCATCTGACTTCATCTGACCATGCAGGATGCCGACGGTGAACTCAGGGAATACCTCTTTGCCGAGTCGCTCCGCTTCAACTATGACAGACTTAAGCTGCGTGAAGCCCTCTGCTTCGCTTTCATTGACCAGAGGGAAAATAAAATAAGCCTGCCGCCCATTGGCAAGCTCTTTACCAATATGCTCGTAGGCGCGCAGCCGGTCAGCGTTCTCGCGAACCAGACGGGTTTGGACCGGAGTACGGCCTGGGGGAAGTTCGGTGATGCTGGTCACGGCAAGATCCCCGTAGGCCGTCAGGGCCAGAGTTCGGGGAATCGGCGTCGCGGTCAGAATCAAAGAATGTGGAAGCCGCGACAGGCCGTCAGGATTTAAATGAGAACCCTTTTTTCGAAGAGTTCTGCGCTGCTCCACTCCAAAACGATGCTGTTCGTCAATCATCACCAACCCGAGATTGGCGAAGACCACCGGGTCCTCCAGCAGCGCATGGGTGCCGATCAGCAGTAAGGGTTCGCCCCCTTCCAGGCGCCGGAACAATTCAAGGCGTTCATCGGCAGGAGTTTTTCCTGTCAGCAGGGCAGTATTGAGCCGCCCGCCGAAAAGCCTCCGAGCCGTCTTGACATGTTGCTCGGCCAGAATTTCAGTGGGTGCCATCAAAGCAGCCTGCGCGCCTTCGGCCAGCACGCAACCTGCGGCGAGAAAAGCCACAGCTGTTTTCCCGGAGCCGACATCCCCCTGAATGAGACGGTTCATCGGATGAGGCTGGGCCAGATCTTCGAGAATTTCCCGGAGTGCGGTTTTCTGACCGCCTGTGAGTTGAAACGGAAGCTTACTTTCAGAATCACGGAGCACGGCCAGGCCACCGTGCTGACCGAAAGCCTGGGCGTTTTCGCGTTCCATCTTGAGCCGTTGCTTGAGGATCAGATACTCGAATTTAAAAAATTCCTCGTAAACAAGGCGTTGGTGAAAAGGCGTTTTGAAATTCACCAGGTCTTCAGTGGAAACCGTATTGTCCGGCGGAAAGTGAATCTTGCGTATGGATTCGGCCAATTTCGGCAGGCCATGTTTCTGCAGAAAGACTTCAGGCAGATCCTCGGTGAGAGTTTCGGCGAATTTCTCAACGGCTTCCCACTGGATCTTTCGCAGTGTCCGGCTTTGGATTCCTTCAATCTCAGTGTAGATGGGAATCATTCTGCCGACGTGAGGCTGTCCGGCGCTCGTCGCGGCGCCATCAGCGCTACCAATGGAAACCCCCCAGTTGATCTCCGGATGAATAATTTCGCTACGACCCATGTAGCGTTTGACCAAACCGGTGGCGATCAGCTGGGCTCCTGTTGTAAAACGCGCCTCCATTCCGCGTGGTGCATGAAACCACTTCAGAAGGAGCGGGCCGGAGCTGTCTTCGCAGCGGACTTCCAGAATTGTTTTTCCGTAACTGCGGGTCGGGATCTGGCGCTTGCCGGCAACCCTGACGGCTATTGACGCCTTCTGGCCCTCTTTCAGCTCAGAGACTGTGAGCAAATGGGTACGGTCTTCGTAGGCTCTGGGGAAGAAGAAGAGGATGTCCCGTACGGTTTCGATGCCGCGACTTTGAAAAATGGCGCCCAGACGAGGCCCTACTCCTTTGACAAATTGAATCGGGGTCTCTGCACCACTCGCGCGGAGCGCAGAATTATTACTGGTAGATGATTTTGATGACGTCGTAACGAATTTCCCCTTTGGGTGCCAGAACGACGACTTCATCTCCTTCAGACTTTCCGATCAACGCACGGGCAATCGGTGAAGTGATTCCCACTTTGCCGCTCTTGATATCGGCTTCATCCACGCCGACGATCTGATAAGTTGTCTGCTTTCCATTGCCCTGATCCTCAACCACGACAGTTGCGCCGAAAACCACCTTTTCTGATTTGATTGTCGTGGGGTCGACGACCTGGGCCCGGGCCAGCTTGCCGTTGATGTCCTGAATGCGGCCTTCGATAAAACCTTGCCGTTCCTTAGCCGCGGAGTAGTCGGCGTTTTCCGAAAGATCGCCGTGGCCGCGCGCCACTTCGATGGCTTTGATGATCGTGGGACGCTCGACAGACATTAAGTTTTTCAACTCTTCTTCCAGGCGTTTTTTGCCCAGAACGGTCATGGGGATTTTTTCTTGAGCCATAGTCCCTGTGCTAACACAGGACTTTGCGAGTAGGCAAATCCAGTGCTTACTTTTTCTTGAAAAGCGCGTCTGCCGCTGCCTTGAGGGCATCCCTCGAGGCAGCCTGGGCCCCGGGCTTGCCCAAGGATGGGCGAAAGTAATCGCAAAAATTCGATCTTTCCTTGTCCAGGACCCGGTCAGCTTGGGATTCCCGGCAGGAATTGTTGGCGGAAGCATCATAAAAAGAGCAGCCTTTGCAGGCTTTCGTATCGCGTCCGCATTTCGTACAGGTATCTTCCCGGCCATAATCCAGGGGGGTCAGGTCCGTACCGCAGTGCCAACATTTTCCGCCATGATCGTATGCCATATTTATTTAAAAACTCACGTCCGTTGTAAATTGAAGCTCGATGGGACGGTTCGGGCGGTGCTCATTGTAGATTCGGACCGCATTACCCAGATGGGCTTCATTGCTTTGAAGGGTACTGATACCATAAAGCACCGTCCCGGCGGTCAGTGTCAAACCACCATAAGTGACGAAATTCCGGGTGAAGCTGCTGGTTTCCCTGTTGACCCTGCCGAGAAGTGATCCCGCAATCATCACAAGAATGCCGGCTGTTCCGATGTAGGCAGCGGAGCGGATATTCCTCCGGTTTCTTTGATATTGGTCGAGTTCAGCAACGGCTTCGGGCACTTCGCGGATGATCGGCCGCAGGCGTTCGCCGTCTTGACGGATCATCGTGTCGCATTGAATGCGTTCACCCTGATAGATAAATTCCCGCTCACAACGGAAGGGGTCCAACGGCTGTCCAACGGCGAGTTCGGGAGGCCGGCTGGGAGCTTCTGGAATCGGGCCGGAGTTGATCCTGGCGCTGGGTTGCGCGTTTGCACCCGGAATCAGGAGCAGCAGACAGCAGACAATTGAGATGCACGCAGGTGTAACGGGCTTCAGGGTCATGTCTTATCTGAATAAATGGCTGGGCGCGCTTTGACAATGGCGGAATGCTTTTCGAGATGGATTGCTTCGAGGTATGCGGTGCAGTATAGAAAAGGTCTCAAGGAGACCTCTTGACCCCTCTTGCGAAACCTCTTGCGACTTTTCTTGACCGGCTGGTCCTGCAATACCATCGGCGCGAATTGCTGAATTCAGATCCTCTGGAGTTCATGACGCGGTATCCGGATCCCTATGATCAGGAGGTCGTGGGTCTGATCGCCGCTCTTCTGGCGTATGGCAACGTCGTCCAGATCCGTCGCTCGGTTTCCTCTGCCCTGGAGCGCATGGCACTTTTGGCTGAAAGACCTGCAGATTTCGCCGGGCAAATGGAGAGTCCTGCTTTTCGCAAAAAGGCAGAAAGAGAATTCCAGAGCTGGGTTCATCGATTTAACACCGGCGCGGATTTATTGAAGCTGCTGGGATTGCTTTCAAGGAGCTGGTCCACGTATGGCACATTGGGAGCGCATTTCACTAAAAACCTTGCTCCAGCGGACAAAGACATCTCCGGTGCCTTGAACCTACTCATTGCCGACTGGAGTGCCTGGTCCGGCGGCGCTTCGGCGACCCCGGGGCTTCGATTTTTCCTGACGGCACCGGCTTCCGGCAGTTGCTGCAAACGGTGGTGTATGTTCCTCCGCTGGATGGGACGTTCGGATTCAATTGATCCCGGGCTTTGGACCCAGGGCAGCGCTCTTTGCACAACTTTCCCCGCCGGACGTTTCCTGGCCCCGCATCAGTTGATCATGCCAATGGATACCCATGTCTCGCGGATCAGTCGTTATCTGCGGCTGACCGAAAGAAAGGCAACCGACTGGAAGACAGCTCTTGAAGTGACCTCGGCTTTGCGGGGGGCCGATCCCCAGGACCCGGTTCGCTATGACTTCGCTCTTTCGCGTCTGGGGATACTGGATGTCTGTACCGGAAAGTATTTAGCGGAAATCTGCAAAAATTGTCAAATTCGCCCCGTCTGTCATGTCGGTTCAGGAAAGAACCCTGTGAAACGCAAGAAATTTGGAGAACTCACGTCGTGAAGGCAATCCCCCTGAGTCGAATGAGCCGAAGGTCTGAATTCCTGCTGACTGCCGCGCTGGGCTTTTATGCCGTTTGCAGTCTGGTCTCAATGGCTGCAATGAGCATTTCAGCATTCCTGGTTTTGGTGGCCGTTTTTTACCACGCCAGAGTTCAGGCGGGCTCTCACGGAAATGGGCTCTGGCATGAGTTGAGGGAAGCTTGTGCGCAAAATTCCGGGAAAATGTTTTTTCGCGCTTCGCTCGCACTTGCCGCAACCCTGCTGCTCAGTCTGCTGGCTGCTCGTGTTTTCCCTTCGTTATACGAGGGACATGCTCTTCGTCTTCAGTTCTGGAGAACCTCAAGCAAGCTCTGGTATCTGTTCTGGCCGCTTTTGCTCTGGGTCGGCTTGAAAAATCTCAGCACTTCAAATCGAAGAGCGGTGCTTCAGTGCTGGATCTGGGCTTTCGTTCTCCTGTCGCTTATCGGGATTGTTCAATATTTCACCGGGTGGCCGAGACCACAGGTCATTCCGGGTAACGAGCCCTACTTTCATACGACTCTGTTCCTAGGACATCACCTCTCGGTGGCAAGCATTTTTATTTTTCCGTTCTTTGCCGTTCTGGATCTGGCGCGTAAGCCCGCTGGTCTCTTGGGTCGCGGGCTCAGTCGCGGGGTATTGATCATCGCAGTTGGGCTCGGGGTTGTGGCTCTCCTGGGAACCTACTCGCGAATGCTCTGGGTCGCCTTGCCGATCGGGCTTCTGCTCTGGTCGCTTCTGAGTCTTCCGCGGAAGTGGGCTATTATGGCGTCAATTCTGGTGGTACTCGGGGTGGGACTGGTTCTGCAGCATCCAAAAATCCAGAGCCGGGTTCAGGCTTCGATGGGAGTGGGGGACCGGCAGGCCCTCTGGAACGCGAATTTGGAATTTTTTAAAAACCGTCCTTTGACCGGTACTGGCTGGCGGATGAATGAAGAGGCTTCTGCTTATTTTCTTGAGGCGAGGACTCCGCTAGGAGCGCCGGTTTTTTCCGGGCATGCCCACAGTAATGTATTGGATCTGCTGGGTGGAACGGGTGCTCTCGGCACGCTCGCCTGGGTGGGCTGGTGGTGGGTGATTTTTATTATTCTTGGGAAGGCGCTGCACAGCCCGAGCGGTCTCAAATTCCCAGTCGGGCTGCTCTGCGCGTTTGTTGTCTTTCATATCAATGGCCTGACTCAGGTGAATTTCTGGGAAGCCAAAGTGCAGCATCAGCTGGCATTCATGATTGCCTGGCTCCTGCTTTGGGCAACGCCAATTGATGACTCAATCAGTCCCGGAAAAACTTTATGAATTCTGAAATAAAGAAAATTGTGATCGACGGGCGAATGGTGACGCGAGTGCCTCATGGCTTTGCCCGTTATGTTTGGCGGCTGGCCGACGGACTTCGGCTGGTTCGGGCAGAAAGCCGTGGCCTGCCCTACGAGCCGGTTTTCCTGGTCAACGCGACTACAGATCTCAAGGCTTTCGAAACTTTCCGGATGCTTGAAGTCAGCAGTGATTTTCTGAATTTCAAGGAACTCGTCGAAATTCCAAAAATTCTGAATGCCGAGCGAGCTGCTGCCTATCACAGCCCGACCTTCTCGAGCCTTCTTTGGGCACCCTGTCCCTCCCTGGTGACTGTCCATGATTTGAACCACCGGACTTACGGCGGATTCAAAGAGCGTCTTTATTACAGTCGAATTCTCAAGCGCTTCGCGCGCAATGCTGTGGAACTTCTGACCGTCTCCGAATTTTCAAAGCAGGAAATCGCCGCTTGGCTCTCGGTTCCAGAATCTGAAATTGAAGTGGTGCCCAATGCCCTCGGTCCTGAACTTTTTGCAAAACCCGCGGCTGAGCGACTTGCGAGTGTCCTGAGCCGGTTTGGCTTGCATGAAGGAAAGTATTTTTTCTGCCTCTCAAATCCCAAGCCGCATAAGAACGTGCGATTTCTGACTGAAGCTTATCAGAAGGCGCGCTCTTCACCTGCTCTGGACGGCGCAGAATTATGGCCACTGGCGCTTAGCGTGCACGGTATTGCCCAGCCCGGGAGTCCCGGAATAGTTGAACTGGGCTCATTGATGGATGATGAGGCCCTTTGCCTGATGTACGGGGCGGGTGCGTTGGTATTTCCTTCGTTATATGAAGGTTTTGGTCTGCCCCCAGTTGAGGCCGCATCAATCGGAACACCGATCATGGTCTCTGACATTGTGCCTCATCGAGAGGGCCTCTGTGACTTGCATGCAGATGAAGCAATCTGGGTGGGTCCAAATGATTTGTCAGGTTGGATCGAGGCTTTGCTGCGGGTGGGGAAACCGGGACAGCCTCTGGCACCCAGGGTTGATCCGGAAACAATGAAGCGGGTCCGCATGCGGTATAGTGTAGCAAATCTCGGGCGTCATATGGACCGGATCTATCGACGTGTGTTAGGCATATAAAAGAGGCGGCAATCAATATGAAGCATGTTCTGATCACCGGTGGTTCCGGATTCATTGGGTCTCATCTCTGTGAACTTTTCCTTTCGCGTGGGTACGCCGTCACGGCGATCGACAATTTTGTCACGGGCCGTAAAGAAAATCTTTCCACCATTCTGGGGCAACCTCATTTCGATCTGATCGAACATGACGTGACTCTTCCGTTTGACGAACAAGACTTCAAGCTTTTCAAGAAGCATGGCCTCGCTGGAGTTCTTCACTTCGCCTGTCCCGCCAGCCCGATTGATTTTGAAAGAATTCCGTTTGAAATCCTCGCCGTTGACTCGATTGGTACCATGAATACCGTCAGCCTGGCGCTGAAGCACAAAGCCCGCTTCATGGTGGCCTCCACCTCCGAAATTTATGGTGATCCTCTGGTTCATCCGCAAACCGAGGATTACTTCGGCAACGTGAATACGATCGGTCCACGAGCCTGTTACGACGAAACCAAACGGTTTGCCGAAGCCTACGTGAGTAGCGCGATTCGTGGTGTGGAAAATGGACCCAGGAAACAGGCTCCGCTCAACGGCGCGATTGTCCGGATTTTTAATACCTACGGACCTCGCATGCGTCCGGATGATGGCAGGATTGTCCCGGAACTCTGTATCCAGGGGCTGAAGGGTGAGCCGTTGACCGTGCATGGTCAAGGTCAGCAGACGCGCAGCTTCTGTTACGTTTCGGATCTGATCGAGGGTATCTTCCGGCTTTTCGAAAGTAAGATCACGGTCCCGGTGAATATCGGGAATCCCGTGGAGCAGACGATTCTGCAATTTGCCAAAACTGTTCAGGAGGCCACAGGGGGACGTTCAACACTCCGGTACCTCCCGGCTCGCCCCGATGATCCCCGCAAGCGCTGCCCGGATATTACGCGCGCACGCGAGCTGCTGAAGTGGGAGCCCAAGGTCAGCTTCGCCGAAGGTATTCGGGAAAGCATTGATTACTTCCGTACTCAATTATGAACTTTGACGTTCCTCTTCGGGTAGCACTCGTTCATGACTGGCTGACCGGGATGCGCGGCGGCGAGTATGTGCTCGAAGCAATTGCCGAACTTTTCCCGAAAGCAGAACTTTTTACTCTCTTGTACGTTCCCGGCAAAATCGCACCTACGCTTACCACGCTGAAACGGCACACGAGCTTTTTACAAAAGTTTCCTTATGCCGAACAAAAATATCGGCATTACCTGCCGCTCATGCCGCGCGCGATCGAGGAGTTTGATCTCAGCGGTTTTGACTTGGTGATTTCTTCGTCTCATTGTGTCGCCAAGGGGATTCGCAAGCCCGCTGATGCCGTCCATGTCAGTTATGTTCACGCACCCATGCGCTATATGTGGGATCGTTATGATGATTACTTTGGCCCTGGGAAGGCTTCCCTGCCGGTTCGGCTTGCTGCCCGCGTTTTGCGAGGCTATTTCCAGCGTTGGGACCGCAGCGTGAGTGGAAAGGAGCGGGTCGACCTGCTCATCGGCAACAGTCAATATATCCGTGAACAGATCGGCAGAGCCTACGCGCGGGATGCCAAAGTCATTTATCCCTTCGCGGATCTTGCACGTTTCAACCGGCCTCGACATGCCGGGAGGCATTATCTGATGGTCGGGGCTTTTGCCCCTTACAAGCGTGTGGATCTGGCGGTTCAGGCTTTCAATGAACTGAAGCTTCCTCTTTTGATCGTCGGTTCCGGGCAGGACGAAGCCAGACTCAGGAAGAAAGCCGGTCCCACGGTGGAATTTCTGGGATCCCGTTCGAACGAGGTCATCACCGATTTGTACTCTAAATGCAGGGCCTTTGTTTTCCCGGGAGTGGAAGACTTCGGGATCACGCCGCTTGAAGCTATGGCTTCAGGCGCACCCGTGATCGCTTATGGGGAAGGGGGGGCTTCAGAAACAGTTTCGGAAAAAACCGGACTCTTCTTCCGCCCGCAGACGGTGGATGCCTTGAAAGAGGCGGTCCTGAAAATGGAAGCGGGTACCGTACATTTTTCGGAAGCCGACTGTCGCGCGCGCGCAGCGGAGTTTTCGCGTGAACGTTTCCAGCAGGAACTGCTCGCGGCGATTCGTGAAGCCTGGTCAAACCGGGGCAAGAACCCCGCACCGCTGGAGGCCATGATCCAGGCTGGCTGGGCACCGACTCCCAGGACTTAGACGAGCATCATCTTCAACAAATGATCCATGCGGCTGCTGAGTTCTTCCGGCGTCAGCCGCATCAGCCGGTGAACGCTGAAATCCTCGACAGTGAAGCTTGCCATCACGCACCCGGCGATCACGGCCCGGCGCAAATGGGCGTTCCATTTTTCAGGCTCAGTTTTGGCCATATCCCGGTGCGCACCGACTTTGGCCAGATATCCCATAAAGGCGCCCGCGAAACTGTCGCCGGCTCCCGTGGGATCAACGACCGTTTGAGTGGGAAAAGCCGGGGCAAAAAAGATTCCCTGATCCGTAAACAGGGAGGCGCCGTATTCACCGCGTTTGATAATGAGGACGGAAGGTCCCATGCTCCGGATCGCAGTGGCTGCAGCCATCAAATTTCGCTGACCGGAAAGTAGAACCGATTCACCTTCGTTGATGCAAAGAACGTCGATGCGCTTGAGAGTCTTGCGTACTTCCTCGAGCTTTCCCGTGATCCAGAAGTTCATGCTGTCACAGGCGATCAGATTGGAGGTGCCTTTCTGGTCAAGGACTCGTTGCTGCAGGACCGGGTCGATATTGGCCAGAAACAGGTAAGAAGAATCGCGGTGCTTGGTCTGGAGCTGGGGATTGAAACTTTCAAAGACATTGAGTGCTGTTGAATGGGTTTTGGCTTCATTCATGTTGCCATCGTAGGAACCCGTCCAATGAAAGGTTTTGCCGAGCGCGACCTCAATTCCGCTCACGTCAATTTGGCGGGAGGCAAGCCAGTCCAGATGCGTACTCGGGAAATCCTCGCCAACCACACCCACGACCTGAACCGGGGCAAAAAAGGAGGCGGCAATGGAGAAATAATTCACGGAGCCGCCGAGAACGGATTCTGCCACTCCGGTAGGGGTGCGAATCGTATCAAAGGCCATGGAACCTACAGTTAGGATGGAAGAGGCGGACGACATTGGATTTGGGTTTTTCACCCCCGCAGTTAAGCCTTGCTCAGAGCTTTTTGTCAATATCGGACCTCGCGCGGGTCACTCAAAGTTTTGCCGGGGCGGGGCGGGGCTGGGACTTCATTCAGCTGATCGATCCGAGCCAAGGCAACTTCAAATCCGGGCCACCCGGTCCCGATGGGCTCCCAGCCGGAGGAGCCACCCGATTTTGCCTTCGCGATTGCGCAGAAAAGCTTCGAAGGGGTCTCGTTCTGCTGTTCAAAAAGCGCGATACAGGCTTGCTCGGGACTGAGCCAGAATTTTGCGGAGCTGTCGAGGGCCGAGAGGAAACGAGTCTTCTTCAAAAAAGCGTATTCCTGGGTTACCGGCTTATACCCTCTCGATCCCAAGGCGAATTCCCAGATTTTGAGCCCTGGAGCATGCTGTCTTTCCCATTCCCCCCGCCCGGTGCTCAGTGATGCCTCATGAGCGCCTTGGGCAATTAAAAATGAAAGAAGAAGAAGGGCGATGCCGGTCAGTGTCTTTCCGTGCCCATGTCCGAGTATTCCCGAACAACGGAATGGTAATTTGAGAGTTCCTTTCGAAACCCCAAGAAGAGCCCATAACTGATGAAGCCGAAGAGCGATATCCATAGGCAGCCCTCAATGAAAATTTGACCTTGCAAGCAGCTTGGTCGGTATCGCCCAGCGGGCGGAGAATTTCGTTTTTCCATAAAGTCCTTCCATCGGATCCGCCTCGGGGCGAAATACCAGGGCAGCTGCCGTTCTTGAGTCATGTCCGGCTTCAATCTGGAACTGCTTCGGCAAAGACCCGTTCCATTCCAGCGGCTGCGGCCCGAGGGGATCTTCCGCGGGACGAGTCCAGTGCATTCCAGGCAGAGGGAGGAACCACTCCCCCTTTCTGAGACAGCTCTGCCGCGAGACCCATTGAAGCTGTCTGAGCTTCCATACCGCCAGCTCAGCCTCCTGGCGGAGAACTTCGAATTGCAGCGCAGCTTTAAGAGGTGGGATGAGGGTAGGCTCCAGAGCCGCGGCAGCCACGGACAGGCGCAGCCCGGTGATTTCAGAGTTGATCTTCGTGATCCGGTTCATTCGGTCCCTGAACTCAAGTGAGACCCTCCCTATGCAGCGATCCAGACGCAGTTGAGTCTCAACCAAAGCTCTCCAGTTCCTGAGCAAGCCCCAGGTGCCTGTCCCGCTGACAACCAGGATCAGAATGGCAGCGAGCATCGGCAGGTGAAGGGAGCCTGCGGGGTTGCTAAAATTCCGCATGGTCCAGCTTCTGAAACCGTATCTGCTCGGAGATATTCCCGCAAAGAGCCCGGGCGTGCAGCTCTTGCGGGGTATCCTCAAGGGTGATCGCGATGTTCGCCCGGCGAGTGAGACTGAATCCCGAATGCTGGGAATTCAGCCGGGCCCGCGCGACTTCGAATACCTGGTAGGCGCACCGTGCCCGGGCCCACTCAGAACGGATCAGGGCCGCCGCAGCCAATAAAACTGGAACAATCACCAGCAGGCTGACGCTGAATTCAAGCAGGCTCTGACCTTCCATGCCCGCTTCTCTCTTCCGGAGGAAATTCATAAGCCGTTCAGTTCATCGACAGATCTGAGTTGATGTGTTCTCGCGCCTGTTGGATTTTTGATTTTATTGTCGTTCCAAGCGACTTTGCGGAAATAATTGAAATAACTGAAACCAGCAGCAGTAAGGTGATGTACTCGGTCAAGCCCTGGCCTTTTTTATTCATTTTCATGTTCAGGTTCCTCTTTCGTTCCGAGGCTCAATGGAATTTTCGGGCCTGTGAGATTCAAAAAACCACCTCCTGGAACGATATTCTTGAGAAAGCCGGATCGGGCCTCCGATTTTCAGACCCAATTCAGGTTCCGGGTTTCCTCGGGAATTGACAGACCCGGCAAATGCTCGCTATGATATTGAAAATGCAGCAAAAACAGCGCCTCTTCATTTATGATCGGAAGGAAATGGGAGTTTTACTCCTTTTAGCGCTTTTGGTCGCCATTTTTGCATTTACTCTCGGTGTTCATCTCGGAAAACGTGTTGGTGCAGGTGAGGCTCAGACCGAGTTCGCTGCCGCCACGCTTGCCGCAACTGAAGAGGACCCCGTCCCGGTTGCCCAGGATCTCGCAGATCAGAACCGGGGAGCCCAGGTTGAATCCGATGATGTTCTCGACAAGGCCGCGCATGACGAAGTGGGGCGGACCGGACTCAAAGCGAGTGTCCGGCGTCAAGTTGAATTGCCCGAGCAGTCCAAGGCCGAAAAAATCAATGCGCTAGCCGAACCGGAGAATGCAGTTGCAGATGCCTCATTGCAATCTCTGGCTGCAGTGACCCGAGCGGCCCCAATCGGAAAATACACACTCCAGATTGGTTCTCACTCCAAAATAGAAACTGCCCGCGAACAGATTTCGAGAGCTGAAGCAGGAGGCCTGAAGCCTTTGATGAGAGTCGTGGAACTGCCCGGGCGTGGTCGCTGGTATCGGATCTATATAGGCGGGTATACAGGCAAGGACATCGCGGAAAGCAGCGGCCGGGAACTCAGGACTCGTGGCTTGATTGACTCTTACATTGTCGCTAATGCGGTGAGATGATAAGCGTCTTTTCATATGTCTATCGAGATTACCTCTAAACAGCCGATTCAAAAAGTGCAGAAGCCTTGGGGTTACGAGCTTATCTGGGCCAAGACTCCGGATTATGTGGGCAAAGTTCTTCATATCAACCGCGGCCATCAGCTCTCGTTGCAGTACCACGAGAGGAAAGAAGAAACGATTTTCGTCCAGTCTGGCAGCATGACCTTGGTTTTCGAAAACGATCGCGGCGAGATGATGGATGTCAAACTTGCAGCCGGAGAGGCGCACCATATTCCACCGCATCGGAAGCATCGGATGATTGCCAACGAGGATTGCGATATTTTTGAGGTTTCCACACCGTTTCTTGAAGACGTCGTGCGGCTGGAAGACGGCTATGGCCGGGCCGGCACTACTCAGGCCTGAGTGATTTTATGAACAACCTTTTTCTCGTCATTATTGCGGGTGGGAGCGGAACACGTTTCTGGCCAAAGAGCACATCCCGGCGTCCCAAGCAGCTTCTCTCGTTTTCCTCCGCTTCGGAACCTCAGGCGCCATCACTCCTTTCGCAGACACTCAACCGCTTTGACGGTCTCGTGCCGGGCGGAGCCCAGGGACAGAAACACCGGATGATCATCACGACCCAGCTTCTCAGCGAAGCAGTGGCACAGAATGCCCCGCAAGTGACGATCCTGGCTGAGCCGCAGGGCCGGAATACCGCGCCTTGTGTCTATTGGGGGGCGCGCGCCGTTGCTGAAAAAGACCCGCGCGGAATCATGCTGGTCATGCCGGCGGATCATTACATTTCCCAGCCGGAAAAATTCAGAACTTCCGTCCGGGCAGCCGCGGAGTGGGCACAGGTTCATGATGATCTCGTTACGCTGGGCGTGCAGCCGACGAGGCCCGAAACCGGATATGGCTACCTCCGTATCGGTAGTGCCTTGCCGGGTGGTACTTGCCGCAAGGTGGATGCATTTGTGGAAAAGCCCAATGCCGAGAGGGCGCAGGAATTCCTGAGGGCAGGGAATTATCTCTGGAATGGTGGAATGTTTGTCTGGCGTGCGGATGTGATCCTGAAGGCTTTCGACGAATTCATGCCGGAGATGAAGAGGGCCTGGGAAAGTTCAGGTGGTGACCTGCAGAAGGCCTACCCGCAAATGACAGCGACTTCGATTGATTACGGGATCATGGAGAAAGCCCGGAACGTGGTTTCCTTTCCGCTCGACTGCGGTTGGGATGATCTTGGCAGCTGGATTTCGCTCGAGGGTGCGGCTGATGTATTGCAGGCGCGCCGTGAGGGCGGAGTAGTCACCGGGGGCGAGTTGCTGGCTGTTGAGTCAGATGGAAACATCGTGGACGCACCAGGCAGGCTGGTTGCAATCCTTGGGGTGAGTGATCTGATCGTGGTGGAACACGGGCAGGCGATTCTGGTCGCGCATAAAGAAAAGGCGCAAGATATCAAGAAAATCGTGGACCGTCTGAAGACGGTTCGTCCCGATCTGGTTTAGCGGCCCATCGAGCCGGCTTTACGCTTTTGTTCGTTGACCGCCTGGATGGAAACTACGAGACGCTGCAGGCGGTAAGCATGCATGAAAAATTCCGCTTTAATCGAGGTGAACATTTCATCAGTTGATTTTATGTTCAGCCCGGTTGCGTAGCCCAGCTTGACGAGCTCCGGGAATTCCTCAATCCGGAAAGCTTCTTTCCCGGCTGCGGTGGTTTCCTTTTTCCTGATTTCAGCGATATTCAGAACCTTCATTCCCGTCACCTGGTCAGTTCCGTACTGATCCATGTGTTTGGCCATCAGGCCCATGACGAGAAATCCCCGGATGGTCAGGTCGTGGCGTTTGGAGGGTTCGAGCAGATTTTCTTCGTTCAGATACGTGATGAGCTGCTCAAGAAAGTCGATATCTTGCAGAATGCTTTGCTGGCTGTCGCCATCGCTGGAAGTTTTGATTACATTCACCTGCTCAAGTACATCCATGAAGGTGGTGATCTTTGCGACCGGAACTCCCATGATCTGATTCACGTATCTCTGAAGCAAACCTACCCGGACTGTGACGCCGCCCGGAACGCCCGCACCATTGCGGGCGCAGACCAGCAGGATTCCTGAGGCGATCTTCAGGACATCAATCGGTGAAAGGTAAACATAATGAGAATTGCGCTTGCCGTCTTTGTCCGAATAATCAACCGCCACACTAGCGGACTCAAGCTGACGGATCCGGGTGCTCGCGGTTCTCAGACGCGCGACGACCGTCTTGAGCAGAATTTTCAACCAGTCAGGCATTTTTGTCAGCACATCCTGGAATACAGGTCCTGAAACTTCGACCAGATCGCACTCGGTCAACGCTTCGCCCGAAGCCGAACGTGGGTTGCCGTCCAGGAATGCAAGTTCGCCTACGACCTGGCCGGAATGAATCGTATCGATTTCAATGTGGGATTCGCCCTTTTTTTTGAAAATTCGAAGCATTCCTGTTTTCAAAAAATACATGGCTCTGGAATTTTCGCCCTCCGCGAAAAGCAGCTCGCCTTTCTTCAGGTGCCGCGCCGTCTGAGCCGGTGCGGGAGCAGGTGCTGGTGCTGGTCGCGCGGCGGCCTTAGGTTGAGTCGCCGTCTGCTGCGGGCGCGCTGAGGAGGGAGGAGGTGTGCCAGGTTTTAAAGGAGTTTCCATACAGGGTCGTTACTCCTCTATCGGAATAATACTTTTTTTCATTTAATGCGAATGCAGTGCTGCGCTTGATTGCGCTAAGTCCCCGGTATAAAAAGAAAAGGGGCAAGCCGGAGCTTGCCCCCCTTCGAGGTGGGTCGCGTCAGTCGGGGGCGGTTGATGCTGATGCAACTCACTTCCTCGAATGGTCATGCAGGATGTTTATCGAGATGTGACCAACGCTTTCTCAAAGTACAAAAAGCATGCCCCGGAAATTTTGAAATATGCGCACCTTGCACCTCCTTTTACGCAGAACGGTCACGCAAATCTTTATGGTATCAAGAGGAAATGGAGACCATGCGTCTGTCTTCGTTTTATCGGAATGTCAGTACACTCCCGAAAAGTGAGGCGGAGCTCGCGGCCGCCGCTTCACGGGCCGCACAAGTCTGTGGGGCACAATTCGCCGCAATCCAGCTCAGTGTTCCCGGACAGCCTGAGTTGCTCGCGGTCGGGACTTTTGAGCCGGATCTTGTTCCAGAGACTGCCGAAGCCGCTCTGAAGGAATTTCTCCGAACGCAAATTAGCCTTCTGGATCCTTCTCCGAAGGCAGGCGATCTGCGGACTTTTCCGGTGGGTGAAAGAAACTTTCCGTTTTGGCGCTTGAGGGCGCCGCGATCGATCACTATTATTCCAATCTCGATACAGAGCTGGCTCAACGGGCGCGGCGCTGAAGCCAAAATCAAGCAGGAGGCAGGGTGGCTCGCGTTGGGCGGCGATCATGAGCAGGACGTGCGACAGGGTATTCTCGGGTTGGCACTTGCGCAGAGATTTTCGGAACTGGGTGAAATTGCACAGCTAGAATCGATCATCGCTCAGCGAGGTCAGTTCCTTTCTATTGCGAGCCATGACCTCAAGACGCCGTTGACCGCGATTTACGGCATTCTGCAGCTTCAGGAGCGCGTTCTTCGGCAGAAGAAAGATGAACCGGAGGGTGAACAAATTGCACGGCAGCAGTCATTTCTCAAAATGGTGATTCGTCAGGTTGAGCGCCTCAATGAGTTGATCGACGGCCTGCTGAATGTATCCCGGATTCAGAATGGCCGGTTCGTGGTGGAACCGTCGGAAGTGGACGTGGCTTCGATTCTGAAAGAATCCAGTAGCCAGAGAATGAATATTATTGCTGCCGAAGCGGGGGTTTCTTTGAAACTGGAAAGCCCCCCCATATTGACCGCCTGGGTGGATCCTGTACGGTTCGAAGAACTCGTGACCAATCTGATAATGAATGGCATCCGCTTTTCGCCTGAAGGAGGCAGTGTCTGGGTCAAACTGGCCGAAAGCTCCGGCGCCTTCAGGCTTTCGGTGCGGGACCAGGGCCCGGCAGTGCCGCTCGAGGATCGTGAGAGAATATTTCACCCTTTTGAGAGAGCTCAGCGTACCGCCCGGATGGGGGGGATGGGGCTGGGGTTATTCATTTCAAAGCAGATTGCGCAGCTCCATGGGGGAAACGTGATGCTGGTTGAAAGCATCCCTGGAAAAGGAAATGTCTTTGAAGCTTACTTTCCGATCAAGACGGTGACTTCTTTGTCCGCCTGAAACCAAAGGCCACGCAGAGAGCCATAGCCATCCAGAAAATCCAGAAGGCGGGATTCGAAGCGCTCATAAAATCCACGCCCGGAAAATGAAAGCCCTCCATGGTGAGTTTCAGGCCGATCACGAGTACCAGCAAGTAGGCCGAAACTTCGAAGGTCGGGAAATTGAGCAATAATTTTGCAAAAAAGGTCGCCGCATAACGAATCATCAGCACTCCGATGAACCCGCCGAAGAAAACGATCCAGAGCTTGGGGCTGATGGCAACCGCGGCCAGGATTGAATCGACCGCGAAAGCAATATCCATGATTTCGATCATGACGACTGTTTTCCAGAAACCTGCATGACGGACAGGTTTGGTTTCGTCTCCGTGCGGCTGTTTCTGCAGAAGGTGTTTGAGTCCGATGAAAATGAGATAACCGCCGCCGACAAATTTCACCCACCGCATCTGAATAAGATAGGTGGCAATGGATAAGGCGATCAGACGGAAGACGACTGCGCCGGCGAGCCCGTAAGTCAGGGCCATCTTTTGTTGCTTCGGAGGCAGGTGTTTGACCATGACGGCCAGCACGACCGCATTATCGATCGAAAGAATTGCTTCCAAAAAAGCGAGGAAGCCGACAACAACAATGTCTTGAAACGTAATCATCCCCGCCCTTCTCTCATGAAAAGAAATTGGGCGTCAATTTATTACCCGCGAAATTATTATCCCCGAAACTTCAGCCCACTCTGCGCATGCGCTTGGCTCTGTTCTTCAAGCGTAAGGCTTTGGCGCGTTCGCGACGAACGGTGGTCGGGTCCGGTTTGCTGCGTCGAGGCTCGGCTTGGGGATGGTTCCGGAGACGATCAGGTTCTGGGGATTTCACCGCATCTTTTTCCATGGGGTGCAAAGATGCAGTGTTCAGACCAGAAATTAAGATTAATGCACCGTGTTGTATCCCCTGAGCTGCTCTATAAAGCTGATACTTCGATTTTGTATTCCGTCCGAATGACGCGTGGTAGAATTTTGTATAGTTATGAAGTTTGCAACTCTTTTGAGTCTTATCTGGATTTCCGGAATCGTGATCACGCCAGCTTGGTCTGAAGTCCTGCGCACGGCCGAAGACGATCTTCTGCTCAAGACCTGGGATCGCGCGCAGCACTCCCTCACGATCCTTGAACCCAATCAAGTGCAGGTTTGCACAGCCGGGGCACCGGACCTTCTGCCTACTTCCAATCCTGCACTCCTGACCTTTGGAGACAAAGAGGGGGAGCGAGGCTGGTTGACCTGCGATCAGAACGGGAAGCCCGCTGCTGAAGTGGAGTTGCTGGAATCTGTTTCGAAGGCCCGGCTTCTGATCATGAATGAACGCCTGATTATAGAAAATCAGTCAGAAGAGGAAATTCGCCGGGGGCTTCTCGTGCATGCTGAGGCAATAGAGTCCAGTCTGAAGCAAGCCGATCTGAAGTTGCCCGAAGCATCCAGAAAGTCTCTGCGTGAACTTGCGGACAAGCTCAAAGAACAGGCGGCGACGCCCAGGTTGAAGGAAAATCTGCTGGCTTCCTTGAGCCGGTATGAACCGAAAATCCTCGAGAAAAAAGAAATCGTGAAATGGGACCCTCAGTGGCCCAAATTTCGAAAAAGTGAGTATATTGCGGTCGGTTTGATGGGGGCCACGACTTTCCTGACGAACGATATTCTTCGCCCAAGCAAGCCTTTGCAGTTTGGCGACGCACCGGGGTTCGATGAAAAGATCAGAAGCCTGATGGGCCTTTCGGATTCGAAGACGAACGACCTGATATCAAAAGCGAGCACGGTCCTGATGGGTGGTTTGATTCTGTACCCCATGCTCGATGCCGGTGTTGCCCGGGCTCGCGGCAAAACCGATACTGAAACTGCCGTACAGCTGGGATTGATCAGTGCAGAGTCTTTTCTCTTCGCAGGAATGCTTTCAAATGCAACCAAGGCCGCTTTCGACCGCAACCGCCCGTTTGTCGAAAACTGTCCTCCCGGCGAGATCTGTGGATCACTTGAAGATCGCAAGAGCTTCATGAGTGGGCACTCGGCCCTGGCCTTCACGGCGGCAGGGTTGATCTGCACTTCGCATTCGTATTTGAGCCTATATGACTCCAAGGCTGCGGACAACGCAGCCTGCCTGGCTTCTTTGGCGTTGGCATCAGCCACAGGCGTGATGCGGATTGTTTCAGACAATCACTACCTGTCAGATGTTGCGGCCGGGACCGCGGTAGGGTTGCTTGCGGGTTTCGTCCTACCTCGTTATCTGCATTTTGGTTTTTCAGATAAATCGAAAAAAACAGGGATGACCCGCAAAGGTATTCTGACCCCCGCTTACGTGGGTGACGACAAAACAGCGGCTCCAGGACTTGCCTGTCATGTCTGGTTTTAGGATTTAAAGAATTTTGTGGCTTCAGTTCTCAGCTTTTGCCCGTCAATAGCCGATCAGATAATGATGCTGCGTTCTCATTTTCAGGCAATTCTGGTTCGCTCAATTTCCCTTCTCCTGCTCCTGAGCTGGGGCCCGGCGATTTTAGCAGCCCCGATTGAAACACTGAGCGCGGGACCACCCAAATTACTGGGTCTCGCAATAGCGCCGGAAGGCTATGTCAAAGTGAAAGCAAAGCAATTGGCGAATGCCAAAGTGCTTTGGCTTAATTACGATCTGCTTCGCGAAGCGGGAATTGATATTCCAGCCGAAGGACTCGTGCCGGAGTTTGAAAAAGAAATATTGAATGCTTTTGCCTGGGGCGTGCCAGGGCCGAATGACTCTCCGGCGACATACACGTCCAAAGAAAAAACATTCTATGCAGATCGCTATGGGGGCAGGGGGATTGGCTATAACTTCGGGAGTGGTCGCGCGGCTTCGGCGGGCAAAATCCAGATCAAAGGCATCGGTGTCACTCCTCTGGTAGGACACGGTCAAGGTTATGACCATGCGCATGGTCGCGCATCTTTGGAGGAGTCCATCCGAGAGGTGATTTGGGGCGAAATGAGCAATGATCTGCCTCACGGCGCAAATCGAGTGATCGCCGTTATAGACCCGGGCACCTATACAGTGTGGAAGGATGGCGGCAGGGAGCGTAATGCCCTGATCATCCGGGAAGATCCAATTCGACCGGCCCATTACATGAGAGCGCCCAATGGCAGCGGTACCTTAATTCGCAGTGACAGGTCCAGAACCGCTGCTTCCGCAAAACTGATTATTAACGTACTGCCGGTTCCGCCTGAACTGAGCGGGGCCTCCGCAGAGAAGAAGCTTGTTGCCGGGCTACATGAATACAGCGATCGTGTGGCGGAACAGTATGCCTCAGCGTTCGTTAAGCGCGTCTATCACGGTACTGCCAGCCAATCCAATTTCGAGGTAACCGGCAAGTTCCTTGATTTCGGTACGATGACCGCGCAGCCCGGCTATGGGCAAATTCGAATCCTCAATTCTGTCGAGGGCGCGGGACAAACAGTCGAGATTCAAAATGAGTTGATTAGGAACTTTGTGGCTTCGTTGAGGGATCACCTCCCTGAGGGGCTTCAGAATGCGATCCCTTCTTCCGAGTCGCTCACGGCTCGGTTCCAAAAGGTTTATGACGCTCGTATTTCTGAGTTATTCCTGGAACTCACTGGCGCGCCGGCCAATCTGGTCAAAAAACTTGGAAGTACTGACGAAGCCTCTCGCCTTGCAGAATTGATAAAGAGGGCGGCACTTCAGGGTGCAAAACCGGTAAACGTGGACAAGGTAATGCCGGTAAGTACCACGACCTATGACATGAAGAAAGTGATGACCGAGCTGGTTGATCAGAATCCGATGGACAAGCAGTCCCTGAGCGCTTCCTTGTCGAGGACCTTGCCGGATTTCACTAACAGTACTGAATTTGCTGACGCCTATCATGAGTTCATGAAAATGGTGCTGATTGAAGCCCAGAAAGATGGAATTCCGCCGCAGTCTCTGATGAATTACGCTTCCGAAAAAGCTCATCTCGTCAACCTTGAAACTCCTGCACTGTATCGTCCGGATTTACAAGCGAAGGATACGACCTTGATCGATGAGTATCTCAAGACGGGAGATCGTTCCACGATCTGGAATTACATCGATTCCACCATCGCAAATTCCAGGCGGGGCTACCGGAGCCCTGATCCCTACAAATTCACAGTTCATGAAGCCAAAGAGCCGATCAGCGGCAGTATCAACCGATATATCTACGATGCCCGCTCATCTGAGTACCGGCTCATTCTTGAGCAGCCGGTTGTCAACGGGCAGGTAAAATTCTTCGGCCACAGCATCCCGCTGAGCGAGATTGAAGGGGCAAATTTGAAATACTCAATCGATGGCTGGAAAAATTCAGGAAAGGTCAAAGCCGATATTCTTGGGGACAAAGTGGAATTCCGCATTTCTCTGAAAGATCAGAGCCACACGGTTGAATTTCTTCTGGGCTCTTCGGACGAAAGCAAATGGTGGAAAGCCGGAGATCAGAATATCAAGTTGAAATTCCGGCAATATTCGCCCGTGAAGCCTCATTCGACCATTCCTTTGCCGGTCAAGAAATCTACAGCTGCGGTCGCGGGGTGTTTGAATAAGCTGTTTGGTTTTCTTCGTCCCTGAGTTATTTGAGCTTCAAGTGGATCGTTGACTTTCGTGATCCCAGCTCATATTCATTTTAGGTGGAAAACCGCAGTATTTTGACGTTGATCGTGCCTGTCTACAATGAAGCGGAGCACCTCGCGCAAGTAGTTCAAGCGTTGATGGAAAAGGCGAAGACTCTTCCAGTCCAATGTGAGTGGATCTTTGTAGACGATTTTTCGAATGATGCCAGCCTGACAGTCCTCAAAACACTCCAGCGCCAATATGACTTCAAAATTATTGTTCAGGAAAATAATCAGGGCAAAGGTGCCGCTGTCATTCGCGGAATTGAAGCTGCCAGCGGCGATTTCATAGTGATTCAGGACGCTGATTTTGAATATGATCTTTCTGATGTTGCCAGGCTTCTGGAGCCGCTGATTGAGCAGCGGGCTGATGTCGTCTATGGCAACCGGTTCGGCGAAGGATCATTCCAGGCGCATTGGACCTGGCACTATTTCGCTAATCGTATTCTGACGATTTTGAGTAATCTGCTTTCGGGTATCCATCTGTCGGACATGGAAACTTGTTACAAAGTGTTTCGCGCGGAGCTGCTCAAGTCCATGCGGCTGCAATCGAAACGCTTTGGGGTTGAAGTTGAGTTGACGGCGTACCTCGCCAAAGTCAGTATAAGAATTCAGGAGTTGCCGATCTCGTACCATCCGCGAACCCGACGTCAGGGCAAGAAGATCACCTGGAAAGATGGCTTCGCGGCACTCTGGCATCTGTTCCGGTTCAATTGGTTTACGTCTGTGGAGCAAGCGTATGGGCTAAAAGAGTCGAGGCCCAGAGCCAGCGATTCTTAATACGCCTAGGTTCTGTTCAGAGGGCTTTGAAGGTTGATTACTGGTTTTTTAGAAGCGCCAAAAGAACTCGCTCTCCTTGTGATGGTGATTAGGCGGCCTGTTTCGCGGTTGGGTTAGGGGGAGTGCAGGCCTCCTGAGTTGCTTCTGACGTTCCCTCTTTTATAGGAGGTGGGGTAGCGGACGTCTTAGCCTCTTTAGCAGCTCTTCTTCTTCCCGCACGCTTCTGAGAGGTAACGTATTTTCCAAGTTCCGCCTGCTTCACCTCATTCCATCCATGTGCGCAGTCATCCAACCCGTTCTGAAGTAGGGTCGAGAGTTTATCAAACAAGACTTCCGTATTAGCTCGGTAGTCATGCTCTCCGCGAATAATTTTGGCGATGTATTTCACCGACTCCGCTGATAAAATAGCTCGAGCAAGTGATTCCGGCGAGAATGCCGTCGCTTCTTTTGCAAGATTTTCCCAAGAGTTTCCTGCATACATTGACTCATGAAGGTCGACGAAGCTCCAGCAAATGTCGTCAATAGAGCGTTTTGTTAAGTCGATTTGGTCTTCCTCGTTTCGCAGGTCAAAAGAAGTTACTTCAGTTCCGCCAGCATTTCTCTGGGAGAAGTCGTATAGCCGCCACTCGTAGCCATTCGAGAGAATTCCCCAACGGACATCGCCAAGAGCGTTAAGATATTCTGCGAGTTGGACCTTCCCTGAGCGGAAATCCGATTTTGAAAGGTCAAAACCGAGTTTCTTCACCTCTATTACGCACACAATTACGTCACCTTTCATAACCAGGAGATCGGGTCGCATTTTGCCACGGGTCTCTTGTGCTCGGATGTTATAGCCATTGGTGGGCGTGAATCCGAGGCAATTTCGAACGACGCTTTGACACCATCGTTCCAGATCAAGCTCCTTTGTAGCGGGGTTTGCTTCGAGTGCTTTGAGTTCGTGTAGATGCTCAAGCACTTGGTCATTCATTCCTCGTACGAGGCGATCTTGTTTCGTTTCACGGCTCATGTGTTGGTCCTTTCGAAAGTACGTGCGATTATGTTTTCTGATAAACCTTAAAATTTAAGCTGTAGACTGGTCTGTATACCGGAGGGCGCTGGATCAATTCTAATAGTTGGTTCACCAAAGTCAGCTCTGGGAATGTTCAATACAATTAATCCAACTCCAAACGACTGAGTTAGAGAGCTGATGATGCTGGCTGCCTTCCAACCGGATGTCATTTCGCCGGGATATTCGCTGATATTGAGTATGGGACCAATTACCGGAACCCAATACAGATGCGGATACTGTCTGTCTGCAATCATGAACTGCCCGCTTGAATTTTGGACTAAAGTAGACCCGTCTGCAGGTGTTTTAGAGCTGCCGATCAATACAGTTGCCAAATAGGACGAGATCGCAATTTTGTACCCCAGTTTCTGCTGGTATACGCGACTGTTGTATTTGATCTTCTTTTTGGCCGATTCCGCGTCTTCCTTTATCGCGATCACATCGATTTCATTCTGGGGCTTTGTGCAAACGGTCGCTTCATTGTCTGTTGCCAAAGTCTGCAGTCCTGCAACCGCAGCACCTGAGCCGTGGGCAGAAACGGAGTGCTTCATATTGTCCAGTGCGCACGTTTCTTGTGGCAGCATTGGCGAGTAGTGTGCACATCCGGAGAGAGCCGGAATCAACAGTGCGAGAATTATTCTCATGAATGCTATTCGGATAGGATAGCAATATTCTTGAACGAATATTGTGAAATTATTTTAGTGGATATGCGCCACTTGCAAGTTGTGCCAGTTGATTCGAATTTCCCCGCAGCTTCGAAATAACCGGTGCGCTAAAGGTTCGGATCAGGCGTGATTGTGGGGTATGCTCTCAGCCCAAATGGCGGCCGTTCATAATCTTGCGATGGATTGTTTGGTCGAGCAAACAACAAGGGTTTATCAAGCAAAGGGGTCGCCCTAAATATCGAATGGGCGAACAAGCTTATGCGGACTTTCACCACTCAAATCGAAACGCTTAACCGGCACAGAGGAAAAGGTCGGAATAATTATTTCGATGCATCGAAATCTAATGTTTTGAATACGAAGTATCTGCGCTTACTCGCTCCGAATAAATAAGGCATTTTTGGTTTGATTTGATCAGGAATTTCGATACACCGACCCTAGGTCGCTAAATTCCGACTTTGCATTTGTATGCGACAGAAATCGAATACGGGGCTCCCAGCATATCGTATGCTTTAATCATGAGGATCAGACCAGTGTTAGCGTCCAATCGATACCAGCGGTACAGATTAATATTTCCGACAGGCGTAGCTTCGAAAAAATAATCACCTTTGCGTGCGAGTTCTTCGTTCCCGGCGTTTCCAACGAGCATCGGTTTTTTTGAATCAAAATTTGAAATTGCAAAGGTAGCTGGATTTTTTGGGATACTATACCCCTGAGTACTGAAGTTTTGTTTTGTCTTTTCCCACATTAGATCTGTTGATCCTATTTCGTTGCAAAAAAGATTCTTCGCAAACGCAGTGCCCGGTAATGCGGGTAATGCCAAGATCAGAACTAAATAGATAATTCGTTTCATACTGATAGTTTCGGTCTAGATACAGCTCTCATTGAGCGATATTTGTAATTTAGTTCTCAGGCTCGTCCTGTGGTTCTGTGATGCTATATGTGACTCGTCAGGATAGCAGAGCCCGCTGTACGGCCCCTGCAGAACAGTGTGCCTGCAATGCAATGGATCGGATTGATAGCCCTTGCCTGCGCAATGCTTTGATTGTGCCGTCATCCCTTGTCTTTGGGCGCCCCAATCGTTTCCCTTTTGCTCGGGCGTTGGCGATCCCGGCACGTACCCGCTCGCGGATAATGCTGGCTTCAAACTCAGCAAATGCACCAATCATATGCATCATAAGCCGCCCTGAGCTTGTGGTGAGGTCGATATTGTCCCGTAAGCTGATGAACTCAATTCCCAGTTCAGATAGTTCCTGAAGCATTGTAACGAGGTCTTTGAGCGATCTGGCAAACCGATCAAGCTTCCATACTATGATGCGATCGAATCGGCGCAGGCGTGCATCGGTTAGCATAGCCTTGAGCATGGCTCGATTGGCAGTGGTTCCGGTGGCCTTGTCCTCGTAGGTCTTGAATACAACCCAGCCACGGGCTTGAACATACGCCGTGAGTTCGCGCTGCTGTAACTCAGTGGCTTGATCTTGGGTCGATACTCTCAAATAAATTGCTACACGATTGGCCATAACTGCACCTCTCGCGCACGCTTCTACAGGTCGCTAGTCTATTTGTCAACAGAATGTAATACATATTGTAAACGTGTGGTGATTCATATAAGGTGAAATTATGACCGCGAGATACAGACATCCGAGTGAGATTAAGAAGAAGGAACCAACCAAGACCCTTTCAGTCAGGGTGAAGGAGTCCACTAAGGAAGCACTGAGGGAAGCGGCAGAAAATGCTGGGCATGACCTCTCAGTCTTGGTGACCACAATTCTTGAGGACTACGTTACGTGGCTGCGAGAGCAGGGCACTAAGGGCAAGCGATGAGTTGCTCATTGATCACCCCACAGACATCCCCGGTGGCCTTTGATTTGACCCCATACACCCCAAAACGCGCAGCTCGCCTGACGTGTGGTGACCTTTCCATGTTCGGGACAAGTTTTTCTGAAAAACCGATGCTGCAACGCATTTTCACGGCCTTATTATGCGCCGCTTCCGAATAGCGTTTAAAACAATGTTAACCCTCTTAATAGGAGTTGTTCCATGAGCGAGACAGATAAACAGATCACGCGAGTAAACGCCGAGGGCGTTCTTGAGGGCCTTGATCCAGAGACTGGCGCCGTCCTTTGGGTTGAGAAGAAGAAACGCTCAAGCCGTGATCCTGCTCGAATCAAGTATACGAACGCCGACAAGAAGCCGAGCGAAACGCATCATCATATCATTGATGACCGTGGCCGGAAGCTCTGGGTGCCGAAAGGTACAAACCCGGACGAACTGCCTCGTGTAGCGTTCCCATTCGCTCAGGTGACTTGTGACCAAATACTTCAAAAGGTTACGGAAGGTCTTGCGGTCACTCAGATTGGGCAATTAGAGGGCTTTCCACCGGCTCACACGATTTTCAGGTGGCTGAGAGAGCATCCCGAGTTCCGGGCGCACATGAGGATTGCTCGGGAATGCCGGGCCGACTTCTTTGAGGGAAAGGTAATCGAGGTAGCGGATACGGTTGATGAGGACAACGTACAGGCATCGCGGGTTAAAGTTGCGGCTTACCAGTGGGTAGCTCAGATCAGTAATCCAGACGTTTACGGGAATAAGACGAAGGTCGTGGGCGATCCTGATAGGCCGATCACTTACATAATTGATACGGGCATTTCTCGAACGCCGCGTACTGATGACATTGAGGTGCAGGGCGTTGAAATACCGGAATAGAGATGCTGGGAATAGTGCGAATTAGTTGACTCATGTTTGCTTCAAACTATTCCGAATTGAATAGTATGAAAAATTCAACTGCTGTCGGCTGTTCTAGTAAATGGATTGGTTTGGTTTGCTGCGGGAAAGCAGATTTCAATGGAACCTTCAAATGCACCAAAACCGAAAGGTGGGTATGAGGAGATTCGTACTCATTTCGGTTATTGTGTTCTTTGGGTGTGCTCCAACTACGGGCGTGTTTTTAACCCACGAGAAAAGCGGATGGTTTAATGTAACGGAACACGGAACGGTGGGAATGTCGCTGTATTACTGCAAGGCTCATGATGCGGATCAAAATGCAGGTCCAATGTGCTACCGTACTAGGCAGATGGACGGCGTGCCACAACCGGGAGAACCCGAGCGGAAAGTTGCGTGCAAGAGCGCTTTTGGCTTCGATGTACCATGTTCGAAGTGATTGAGGAGCTACACACATGAGAAGGGTTCTTATCTTTTCCTTACTCGTAGCTTATAGCTCCGGCTGTGCAACAGCTTACAAAGAGGCTATGTTGCCAGACGGACATACGTGGTTAATTAATGTGCGTTGCAGCGATGGGCCCTCTTGTGAAGTTGATGCCATAAAGTCGCGTGCAATGGAGTTATGCGGGCACAGGCCAGAGCGAATCTTTGGTTGTGGTAGCGCATTTAGTGGTTATGAGTGCTTTGCGGCCTGCAAAAGCGCGCCACAAAAATGTGAGGCTACGCCAAGTCCGACAGCATTAGATTCGGCTACGGGCACAAGTTTAAAAGGTGAAGATGAGAATTTCAAAGCACCCCCAAGCACAAAGAAGAGTTGCTCTGGTCCAATTCCAAAAAAAAGAAGCTCAGATTGCTCTATTAAATGCGTGAATGGTAGTTGGGCTGCGGTCTGTGACCGCGCAACAGAAAAGCCAATTCAATAATAAGGGTTAATCAATTATCTGAGACACGGCGGTTCGGGTGCCTGCCGCCTAAAGTGAAATCATTGCCACACAAAAAATGTGGAAGTTTTTTTTGTCTTCAGAACAACTGGTGTTGTTCCGATACAAGCACTGTATTCCAAAACGAATAGAGGGCACTAAATGGCTAAAGAAACGAAAGATGAAAGAACCGTACGCTCGATGACGCCGTTACTGACTGAGCATATGATTGAATTGAAAAATCTTGCTTCGGGTTCATCTAAGGAAAGCGATATTGAGAGTTGGTGCCAATCCCTTTTGAAGTCAGTTCTCGGTTTCAGCGCAAGTTCCGGCTACGTCGTTAGGACACAAGAGGCACGTGCAAAAATGCGATTTGATATCGCCATATCAAAGGCGGATAAGCCTGAGCAGATTTTGTTGCTTGTGGAAGTGAAAAAGCTAGGGGCAGATCTCAATAAGTCAGATTTGCGCTCAGGTAAGGTACAGCTTAATGAATATTTGAAGACCGTTGGCGACGTTAGGTGGGGAATCCTGACGAACGGCTACGAATGGCGTTTATATGATTTCAAAAGTGATCTCATTACTGTTGCATCTACCGATATTCGAAATGATCAGCAGGAGCTAGATGTATCTGGTAAGGGGATTACCGAGGCTGCGTGGGATCTTATAGAGTTCTCGGCTAACTATTTTGAGGGCAAAACGTGGGAAGAGCTTTCGGCTGAAGCTCAAGCGCTTTCGCCCGACTCTCTGGCGCGCGCGATCCTTTCCGCCGATGTAGTGAAGCGCATTGGAAAGGTCTTGAACGGGGAGCATGATTATCGCGCCTCAGTTGACCTTTTGACCGACAAGCTTTCAGAGCTTCTAGAACAAGGACTGAACGATCTGGTCGGTACATGGAATGAAACTCAAAAAGCTGAGCTAGATAGATATATTCGGAACCAAAAGAAACAGGCGAAAAAAACCAAAAGGCGAGGACCATTATCGGCTGATGCAATTGAAGGTACTGCGGTTACTGCCCCCGATTCATCGGCAGCGGCTACCCCGGCTGTGGCTGTCGTAACAGACGAAAACAAAGCAGCCTAAAATAATTTGGAAAAGTTCAAAGCTTGTGGGTGTCGTTCTGTTACCCCCGTGTTACCCCGAACGATTTTCCAGAGTTATCTCTCTGATCCGGTCTTCTTGAATTATGTTTTGATTTCTTGGAGTTAAAGTGGTGAGGCATCACGGATTCGAACCGTGGACCCTTACATTAAAAGTGTAATGCTCTACCGACTGAGCTAATGCCTCACGCTAGAAACTGGCTGACAAGGACATATCGGTTATCAAAGACCTGCTCCAAGTGCAAGTGTCTAAATTGAACTTTCGCTCAAACCTCCGAAAAAGGATCCTTCACAATCAGGGTTTCTTCCCGGCCCGGTCCCGTGCTGAGCAGGACCACTGGAACTCCGACAAACTTCTCGATCCGAGTGATGAAGTTCTGCAATTCCGCTGGCAGTTCGCGCAATGATTTGATTTTTGCGGCATCGTAATGACCCCAGCCTGGAATCGTTTCGTAATACGGACACAGGGCCTCCAGGTCACTGATCGAGGACGGGAGTTCGTGCAGCGTACTGGCACCGAGTCGATAAGCGGTGCAGAGCTTGAGTTCTTTGAAATCGTTCAGCACATCCGCCTTGGTCAGTGCAATTCCAGTCAGGCCGTTGACCTCCGCCGCGTATTTGAGCGCCACGAGATCCAGCCAGCCGATGCGGCGGGGGCGGCCCGTTGTCGCACCAAATTCCGTTCCGATTTTGCGGATGAGCTGGGCGGTGTCCGGTTCCGTCTCTTCGATTTCCGTTGGAAAAGGGCCGGTACCCACGCGAGTGGTATAGGCCTTTGTGATTCCGATCACCTGACTCACTGCCTGAGCGCCCACTCCGCAGCCAGTCATGATGCCGCCGGCAATCGTGCTGGAAGAAGTCACAAAAGGATAAGTCCCGTGATCGACGTCAAGCAGGGTGCCTTGCGCGCCTTCGAAAAGAATGGGCTGCTTCGCGGCCAAGGCCTTGATCAGAAGACCACGTACATCGGTGACAAAGGGCTTGAGTTTTTCGCCGAGACGTTTGCATTCCTCAAAAAGCGGCGCGATCTCAATCTCGGGTTCCCTGAAGTAGTGCTTCAGGAGAATGTTTTTCTCTTCAATCGCACTTTTCAGCTTTTTGAATAAAACATCCTCATGCATCAGATCAATCACCTGGATGCCACGGCGGGCGACTTTATCTTCATAGGCTGGTCCGATGCCGCGAACCGTAGTGCCGATCTTATCTTTGGCGGCGTGTTCCTCGCGCAGCCGGTCCAGCAGGCGGTGGAAGGGCAGAATGACGTGCGCGCGCTCACTCACGCGAATGACTTCGTGCGCGGGGGCGGTCAGCGCCCCGGCTGTTTCCAGCTGTTCTACCTCCTCGAAAAAAACTTTAGGATCGAAAACGACCCCATTGGCTATGAGGCAGATCTTGCCAGGATGGAGAATGCCGCTGGGAATCAGGTGGAGAACGGTTTTTTTGCCGTTGACGACCAGAGTGTGTCCCGCATTATTGCCGCCCTGAAAGCGCACAATGTACTTTGCCGACGCGCTGTAGATGTCTACAACTTTGCCTTTGCCTTCGTCTCCCCACTGCGCCCCAACCACTGCTACGTTCATCGATTCTCCTCTGCTAAAATCTGAAGGGCCGCGCCAACACCGGTACCGAACCGGACAGGGTGGCCGAGTTTACCCAGGGTCAGTTCCAGGGCGCTGATTCCCGTTGTGATGTCAAAATCCCCGCAATAGCCGAAATGGGAGAGTCGGAAAATCTTCCCTTCGAGCTCATCCTGGCCGCCTGCGATAACTGCTCCAAACGTGTCGCGCATTGTCTTTGGTATCAGCTTCCCATCGGCGATCGTCCCGGGAACCCTCACAGCTGTGACAGCAGTGGAGGGCGCTTCCGAGAAAAGCTCCAGTCCCAGAGCCTGTACGGCGGCTCGGGTCGCCCGGGCCAGACGGTCGTGGCGTTTGAAAACGTTCTGCAGGCCTTCTTCCCGCATCAGGCGGAGACTTTCCTGAAGGGCGACAACAAGCGAAATTGCCGGCGTCCAGGCTGTTTCGCTTTTGAGCAGGGCTTTGCGTTCCTTCCGAAAGTCAAAATAATACCTGGGCAGGGTTGCCTTTTCGACTGCCTCCCAGGCCCGATCGCTCAACGCCAGCATAGCGAGCCCCGGAGGGATCATGAATGCCTTCTGAGAGCCCGTAATTAAAACATCAATATCCCAGCGGTCCATCGGCAGATCAAAAACGCCGAGCGCGGTAATCGCATCACAGACCGAAAGCATCGAGGCTTGCCGGGCGGCGGTGCAGATTTCCTGGGTGGGAAGCTGGGTTCCGGTTGAAGTCTCCGATGCTTGGAAAAGAATTGCTTTGGCCCCGGGATGGGCCTGAATGGCTTGCTTCAGTACTGGAAGAGCCAGGGTCTTGCCGTTTTCAATCTTGATCTCGACTGGACGCAGACCGTAGGCCTGGGCAATCTGGGTCCAGCGTTCACCGAACTTGCCGGCGTTGATCGTAATGATTTGATCACCTGGGTTGAAAAGATTTGCCACCGCAGCCGTCATTGCTCCTGTTCCACTACAGGTCAGTATCAAAACGTCTTTTTCGGTCTGGAAAATGGATTTGAGGCCGGCTTCGACTTCCTGAAATATTTTGCGAAACCCTGGGGTCCGGTGGTGGATAATAGGCTGCGACAGAACCGCATTCACGGATTCAGGAATCGGAGTCGGTCCGGGCGTCAGGAGATAGGTTTTCATCAATTGCGGTTCAGGTACGGTTCAGATACGGTTCAGGCATTGCGGATGGGCTTGCCCAGTTTTTTCTTTTCCTGTTTGTCGCGCATGATCTCGTCAATGATCGCAAGCGCTTCGTGTCTGAGATCATTTTCGTAAATGAAACGGTAGAAATTTTCCATATCCGGATGATGGCGGAAATTCTTGAAAGAGGCTGACATTTCAGTGGGACCGGAAGCGGCAGCCAGAGCGGCGGCACTGCTGTTCTGGCCGGCACTGGCTGCCGCTTCTTCCTGCTGTTCTTCCAGTTCTTCCCGTTCCGCATCGCTCATGGCCAATGGGTCTGCAGGCAGGGCTTCTTCGACCTTGGCGGCTTTCGCGGCTTTGCCTTTTGAAGGTTTTTCGGCCTTCGCTTTTTTGGATTCTTTAACAACAACGGGCTTTTTGGGAGCCTTTTTCGGCGCCGCTTTTGGGCTCATGACTGATTTGTCTCCTGCTGGCTAGTTCGCTTTATTCCCGGCCGGCGTGTCGTTTTCGACAAAACCGTAGCCCATCAACTTCTGGGCCAGGGTGGCGGAAATATTTGTGTTTTCTTCCGTATCTCTTTCAGACATCGTTCGCAAGGCCAGGTCAATGCCTTTTTCTGTTTTAGTGACCTTGCCCGTCTTTTTATCTCCAGTGAGTAACACTTCCCCTTGCGTGCTCATCAGATCCCCTCTTTCGGAAGGGCGATCGCTCGATCCTGCAGTTCCCCGGTGTTATGCCATCGCCTCTGGTTGTTCGGCCGGCGTCTCCAGAAAGCCGTACCGATGAAGCTTGTTATAAAGCGTCTTTATCGTAATGCCTAGCGATTGTGCAGTCTTCGTCTTATTTCCATGGTTAAACGTCAGCGCCCGGAGAATATGATGTTTTTCGACCTCCTCCAGGGGCATGTCGATTGCGAATTCGCTGTTTTCCGTTTTCATCTTAGGCATTCGAATATTAAAAGGAATATCGTCCAGGCGGATCTCATTGTTCTCCGCCAGAATCTTCAAACGCTCAATGGTGTTCTGAAGTTCCCGGATATTGCCTGGCCAATTGTAATTCATGAGCACGTCTATGACGCGGGGGTCTATTTTTCGGATTTGGAGGGTCGCGCCCCCAAAACGGGAGCTCTTGATGAAAAATTCGACCAATGCCGGGATGTCCTCTTTCCTTTTGCGAAGAGGGGGCATCCGAAGGGTGATCGTATTGAAGCGGTAAAAGAGGTCCTCGCGGAAGCGGCCTTCCTTGACTTCGCGTTCGAGGTCACGGTTGGTGGCACTGACGATGCGCACATCCACTTTGATCGGCCGCTTGCCTCCGATGCGATAGAATTCGCCTTCCTGGAGGAAGCGGAGAAGTTTGGCCTGAATACCGAGGGAGAGCTCTCCGATTTCGTCGAGAAAGAGTGTTCCGCCATCGGCGGTCTCGCAGAGCCCCATCTTCTGCGATACGGCGCCGGTGAACGAACCTTTTTCGTGGCCGAAAAGTTCCGACTCAAGGAGTGATTCCTGGAGTGCCCCGCAGTTGACGGTAACGTAAGGCTTGCCGGCGCGATCGCCCTTCAGGTGAAGTCTGCGCGCGATGAGTTCTTTGCCGGTTCCACTTTCGCCTTGAATTAAAACTGAGGCAGTCGTGGGCGCTATCTTGTCGACCATGGCGATCAGGCTGAGCAGAGTTGGGCTTTTCCCGATGATTTCCATGCCTTTTTGCTGATCCTGGTCGACAAGGGATTTGAGTGCTTTATTTTCTTTTTGAAGGAGCTTCTGCTGATCCAGAATACGTTCATGCGCCCTGCGCAGTTCGAGCGTCTTGTCTTCGACGGCGGACTGAAGCTTGCGGTTGAAATGCTTCACGTCGCTGTAGAGCCGCTGATTTCCGATCGCAACGGCGACCTGCCAGGCCACGGCTTCCAGGGTGATCACATCATCCTGGTCAAAAGCGTTTTCGCTGTCACTCTCGAGATTCAGGGCCGCCATGACCGCGCCGGTCCGGGACAGGATCGGAACGCAGAGCTCTGATTTAGTTCCGATCGCGATTTCGAGATTTTTGTAGTGCTGGTCTTTTGAAACATCAGGACAGAGGTACGGCTGTTTGGAGGCAAGGACGGCACCGGTGATCCCTTCGTTTGATGGAATGCGGTGGCCGATTTTAAGATGGGAGTGATAGTTGCCCGCTTGTGCGCGCAAGGTGAAGACCTCTTCGTCCACGCTCCAGATATTGATGCAGTAGTAATTGAAATGCGCCTGGATGATGTTGATGATCTCCTGGTAAACATTGTCGGATTCCAGAAGGCTCTGGAGACGGGTCGAAAGTTGATTGAGAAGTTTGAGCTGGGTCCCGCGCTTTTTCTGCGAGATCTGCTGGGCATTGCTGATTTCACTGGATGACATGGGTACTACCTCTGAAAATATTTCCGATGAATGATAATTTATTCCCGGAACACTGGCCGACCATATAATTATTGCCGCATAGTGTCAATACTATCAGTTGGGCGAGATATTTATAAAAACCACATTAAACCAATGATTTACTGCAAGCTGAGGCAGCGCTTTTGAAAGCACTCCGCACCCTGGTTGATACCGCTGATCAGTGCCGAGAGCATCTGGGCCTTCTGTGCATCCTGGAATGAGATCTGGTCTCGCAGGCTCCGGGTGAGCGTAGCGCGATCACCGGAACCTCGGATCCGCGTATTCATCAAGATCTTCAGGAGTTGTTCGCGGTGAGAATTCTTGCGGAGTTCAGGTTTCTGGGTCGCGGTGATGAACGAAAGAAGCCGGTCGGGCGTGGCCGTGTAGATATTGATGCGGTCCATCTTCCCGTAGAGCTTACTTCGAACCCGAGAAGGCGTCTGGAATTCAATCCAGAGTTCCCGGGGAGCAGGGAGTGAAGAGGGCATTGAAATTCGCGACAGCTGCCGGGACAATTCGGATTTTGCGGCCTGGTAAGCCGGAGTCGTGATCTCGGCTCTGCGCCAACGGACAGCGGCTCTGACGTATTCGCGGACGGCGCGCCGGCCCGGTTCCGTGAAGGTGGACTTCAAAGCAGGAAGAAGTGGGGCAAGTTGGGCCGGAGGCAGATTGCGAAGAATACTGGTTACGAGTTCATAGGAATTCTGGGGCTTAGTGTGGGTGAGGATTTCAAAGAGTTCGCGATGCAACCCGGCCTTCAGAAGTTTGTAAATGAGATGCGCGATCACGCCCTCTTTACTGAAGAGGGCATCGTAATTTTCTATTTCGTATCCGACCAGTGCATCCAGTTCCGGATCCGATACCATGCCGGGGATCAGCTCAAACTGATGCGCGAGATTGGACATGCTGCCTTGAAGCACGAAATGGTTTTCGCGAATCGTCTCCTGCCGTTCTGAAATCAGGAATTCCGACGTAAAAGCCGGCATGTTGAAGAGAGTGCTTGTGAATTGCTTCACGACGAACGGGAGTGCTCCGAAGATGTAACCCTGGTATCCGCGCTCCTGGAAGAAGTCTGCCGCGGTATTGGACTGCAGCAGCATCTGGGTCAAAGTCGGCGTGGGATAAATGTGATGGCGCCCATGGAGTTTTTCTCCGAAGTAGGCTTCGTAGCCTTCGGCTACGCCTTCAATGAGAGCAATGGTCGGGTCCGTCACGGCGCTGGCCATGTGGCCGTCACGGGATACGGATTTTTTAAATATTTTTGCAAACGCATCCAGGCCGTAAAGATCCTGGGTCAGTGCGTGCGCCAATTCGTGCGCGACGACAATATCGAAATAATTGTTCTTGATGAGACTGTCTTTGCTCAGGAGTGAAACGCCGGCGAAAGTCGCGTCTTCGGCTGAGATAAAATTGGAATATGTTGCTGATCCAAGCACGAAGCGTGTTGAGTCGACGAAGACTGGTCCCAGTCCGAAAAGTTTTTTCTTGCCGAGATAAATCAGATTGGGTTCGCAGACATAGGAGTAGCCCGCAAGTTCACGCGCTTCGATCCGCATCCGGTTGATTTCCTGAATGGCCGGGGACCGGGTCAGCAGATCCAGGTAGGGCTTTACCAGCTCTGATTCATTCTCTTCCGCCTGATCCAGGCTGTAAGCAAGTCTACCCGAGAGATCAGGAGTCGGAAGCATGCGGGCGTAAGCTTCTTCAATGGTGCACGCGGATTTATCCAACTTCTTGTTACAAGGCTTCTTGAAGGGGTTGGGATTGGGCGCGGGTTGAACAGCCCAGAAGGCCAGGTCCTTGCAATTCTGAGGAGGTACGGGCGCGCCACGGCTCGGATGAGCTAAAAGGAACAAGCCCAATGTACTTGCAGCAGCACTGGCTAAAAGAAGTTTTCTCATCTATTCACACCCTTTGGTTTACAAAACCTGAGTACTTTTATCAGGTATTGTAAGCAAGGTCAAATAGGATGTATGCCGCTGATATTATTTAATTAAATAGACTCAACCACCATGACAAGCCCGAGACCACCCGCCGCGCAGATTGAGATCAGGCCAAGATTCTTTTTACGGGCCTGAAGTTCGTGCAGGGTTTGCAGGATCAGGCGCCCGCCGGTTGCACCGAAGGGATGTCCCAAAGGAATGCTCCCTCCGTTCACGTTCAGGCGGGACCGGTCCACTTTTCCGATCGCGTGCTCAAGACCCAGTTTTTCCTTCGCCCATTCTTTTGATTCAATGGCGGCAATTGTCGCGAGGACCTGGCCTGCAAAGGCTTCATGCATTTCAACCAGGTCGAGATCGTTCCAGGTGATCCCTGCCTTCTCGAGGGCTTTGGGCATCGCGAAAGCTGGACCGATCAGCAGAGGCTCTTTCTGCAGATCCACACCTGCAACAGCCACACTGCGGATTGCGCCCAGGGGCTTTAACCCGAGTTCGCACGCTTTGGTTTCACTCATCAGGAGTACGGCCGAGGCACCGTCCGTGAGTGGACTGGCGTTACCGGCGGTGATTGTCCCGTCTTTATAAAAAATGGGGCGAAGCTTCGAGAGCTTCTCCACGGATGTGTCCGGCCGAATATCCGTATCACGATCGATAATTCTGCCTTCAGGTGTGGCGACGCCCACCACATGGGATTGGTAAAAACCTCTCTCCCACGCTTCGTGCGCCTTGCGATGACTGCTGGCCGCAAATTCATCCTGTTCGGCACGGCCGATCTTGAACTGACGGGCCATGAGGTCCGCGGATTGTCCCATGCTCAGTCCTGTCGTCGGTTCCGAAATGCCTGGCGCATGCGGTGCGAGCAGGGTGGGTTTGAATTTTCTGAAATGGCCGAGACGCTGGGCCGTGGTTTTGGCTTTGGCGAAATCCTGGAAAAAGTCAGTCGCCTCCTGGCTGAAGAGCGCACGCACAGAGCTGATCGATTCGACGCCGCCGGCGAGCCCGACTTCGATTTGTCCCGCCAGGATCTTTGCAGCGATTCCTGCTGCTGCTTCTGCTGCCGAGGCGCAGTAACGATTAATGGTGGTGCACGGGATACGCGCTGGAAGCCCGGAGTCGAAGAGCGCCTCCCGGGCAACGTTCGTACCTTCAGCCGGTGGCGACACAATTCCGAAATGGATTTCTTCGATGAGTCCGGGGTCAATGCCGGAGCGTGCTACTGTTTCCCGAAGCACCACACCGCCCAGAGTGGAGGCGGGAAGCTTTTGAAATACCGTCCGTGCACGAACAAAGGGGGTGCGGGTTCCAGCGACTACCACAACGCGATTTTGAGTCATGATTTCCTTCTTGGGAGTTTGCCAGGAGTTGGTCTCACGGCATTTTTGTCGGGCCTGACCAGCGGGGCGCGACACAGTTGCCGAGTCCATAGGTAAGCCGTTTAACAAAAGTTCCATCGACATTCATTGCGTAGATATTCTGCTGACCCGTCCGGTTCGAGCTGAACACGATGAAGTTTCCATCCGGGCTGAAATTCGGGTCTTCGTTGTTGCCCTGGCTCTTCGTCAGGCGTTCGATGTTGGAGCCATCAGGATTCATGATGAAAATATCAAAGCGCCCATCCAGCCAGCCGGAAAAAGCGATTTTGTTGTTCTGAGGGGACCACGAAGGCGTCGCGTTGTAACGGCCAGCGAAAGTCAGGCGCTGCACTTTGGAACCATCAAGATTGGAACTGTAGACCATGGGCATTCCAGTTCGCGAAGAGACAAAGGCGACGTGCTTGCCGTCCGGGCTCCAGGTGGGATCGACATCGAAACCGAAGGATTTGGTGACCGGAGTAACTGTACTGTTCGCTGCGTCCAGAAGAAAAATCTCAGGATTTCCCAGGAAGCTCATGGTCAGCGCAATTTTTTTGCCATCCGGTGAATAGGCTGCGCCACTGTTGATGCCCTTGCGATTTGAGAGCATGCGAACGGTTTCAGTGACAAAATTGTATTCATAAAGGTCGATGTTCTTGATGTTGCGTTTATGCCGGTTGTAAAGCGAGTAGGCGATTCTCGTCCCGTCAGGACTCCAGGCCGGAGCAAAAGAGATCGAGCGGTGCTTGGTGACCTGCTTCACGTTGCTGCCGTCAAAATCCATGATGTAGATTTCTTTTTTGCCCGTGCGATCACAGGACATCGCGACGCGGGTCATGAAGATTCCGGGCAAGCCGGTGAGGGCTTCGACAATATTGTTGGCCAGAGTATGTGCGACAGTTTTCGCGTCGGCCGTGAATGCGACGTAACGCTTGGCCAGGACTTGCTTGGCTCCGAAGGTGTCATACAGGTTGGCTTCGAGGGTCATGTTCTTTCCCTCGACCCCGATTGCCGCTTTGACCAGAAATTCGGCACCGATCGAAGACCAGTCTGAGAATTTGAAAGTGCCCGGCAGGATCCCGGAAGTGGCTGGATTCTCAATGAAGGCAGTCGCGGGCAGAAACCGAAAAATATCCATGAAAGACAGGTCCCGATTGACGGTCTCGGAGATCGTCTTCGCGATTGCCGCAGCCTGGCCTCCGGTATTGCGGATGTCTGTGAATGCGATCACTGTCTTTTTGGTGCGAGCCGAGCCGACAGGAATATAGGTCGTGCCCTCCTGTGCCGGGGCGGGGCCTGGCACAAGCAGTAGTGCGAGCGAAAGGAAAGCAAGCGTGACCGGGGTGCGGGCGAAATCATTGAATTTCATGAGAACATCATAGGGGAAAGCCGATCAAAATGCCATCCACCAGAATGGAGGAACTCAGGCTTTCCGGAGGGAGGGGGAAAGGCTGGCTGTCGCTCAGGCACTGTTTCACAGCACCATCGAACTGGGCGTTTCCCGATAGCTTGATAAAACGATAAGTTCGCAACCGGCCGCGCCCATCAATGAAGATCTGCACCTGGGCTGAAAGCTTCTGGCGCGCAACCCAGACGGGTAAGGCCCAGTTGTCCTGAAGCCGGGAGCGCAAGGAGTCATAATAGTTTGCCTGTTCCGACTCACGCGCCTCACCTGAGAGTTGAGTGCCGTGGGAAACCTTATTACCTTTGATCAGGATGCCCTGGGTCTTGGTATTGGACGGCGAAGGTGCGGCTTCTGAACGGATCCGTTCCAGCGCCTTCAAGCGAGCGAGGGCGTCTTTCATTTTTTTCTGGCGAGTCTTTCCGGTATTTCCATCAGGTTTTGCGGTAACGGTCCTGGGCTTGACCAGCATTTCATCCGGCTCGGCGGTTTTTGCTTTCTCCGCAGCCTTTGCTTTGGCCTCTTTCGCGAGCGCTTGTTTAGCCATTTCTTTTGAAAGACGAAGCTGGTCATCGGCCCTTTTGAGAGCTTCCTTGATCTGATCAAGCGAGGCGGATTCTTTGGGAACGGCAGAAAGGTCTTTTTTCAAAATGTCAGGCAAGCCGACGATATCGACCCGCAGGGTCGGAATATACGGCTTCGAACCGCCGGGAAAAACCAGGCTCTTGATCACGACCGCGGTCAGAAATACCGCGTGAATGATAACAGACCAGCGGAAGCCGGCACTATAGTCGTGCGCATCCCTCGGCGGAGGTGGTCCAGGGGGGCCTGCAGGCAGGGGTGCGGGGTTAAAGGCAGAACGCGGCATTTCACCTCATAATTTGAACGCGGGATCGCCGGGTTCGGTTACGAGTCCCACCCGGTTGATGCGTGCGCGTTTCACTTCAGCCATGACTTGGGCAATGAAACCGTAGGGCACCGCCTGATCCGCCTGAATGACTACTTCCACTGTGGGTTTGACCGAAACCACCGCTTCCAATTTTGGTCTGAGCGTGCCCTGCTCAATCGAATTTCCGTTAATCGAAATCTGTCGGGAACGGGTGACGACGAGGACGAGCTGATCAGGAACTTCGGAGAGACTAGCCGCGTTCGCTTTCGGCAAATCCACCTGGATGCCCTGTTGCATAAGTGGCGCGGAAATCATGAAAACAATCAGCAGCACCAGCATGACATCGACCAATGGTGTGACATTGATTTCCGCCAGCGTGGTGGGAATCGCATGCCCGAAACCTCCGGACCCACCCGATCCCTTTGGAATACCCATTCCCATTTCAGCTTCCCTTCCGTCCGGCGGCATTGGAGAAGCTCCGCTGGACGATATTCAGGAAATCATGCGAAAACCCTTCCATTTCGATCGAAATGCGTTTGATCTGGCCGGCAAAATGGTTGTAAGCGATGACTGCCGGAATCGCGGCACCGATGCCGGTGGCGGTTGTAATGAGCGCTTCAGATATACCCGGGGCTACAACGGCAAGATTTGCGGCACCGGTGGCGCCGATATTCTGGAACGAATTCATGATGCCCCAGACCGTTCCGAACAGGCCCACAAACGGCGCGGCGCTGGCGGTAGTGGCCAGCCAGCCGATGTGGCGTTCAAAAACCGCGACCTCTGACTGCGATGTGCGAATCATGGCTCGATAAATATTTTCGATACGATCCGAGCTCCGGTCCGCTCCACCATTGATCTCGCCGTCAAGACCGGGAAATCTTTTCATCTCCTTCATGCCGGCCTGAAAGATCACCGCAATCGGAGACGCGGAAAACTGGTCGACCTTGGCGATGATTTCGTCGAGATTCTTTCCGTGCCAGAAGGTGTTCAGAAACTCGGTGTTCTGGACCTGCGCTCGACGGAGCGAACGATATTTCATGAAAATAATCGCCCAGCAGAAGACGGAGGCCATCAGCAGGAGAAGAAGGACAAATTTTGCGACGGGTCCGGAATCAGAGATGAGACCGACTACACCTGTTTGAACAATAGCGGCGTGATTTGGCATACGGGCATTCTAGCGATTGAAGGAGGGCTTCAAAAGAGTTTTCTTGTGCTTTTTGACTTTCGTGAGGCTTCGGACGATTTCCAGCAGCAGCAGGAACTGGAAAGCAAAGGACGAAAGAGGTCCACCAAAGCCACCGGTCAGAAATTGCAGACTTCCAATGTTGCTGCTCGTCAGATTTCCGGCGACCCCGCCCACAAGGCCGCTGTTTCCTAAGGTGGCCTGATATTTCAAAAGCAGGATTCCAGAAAATTCGCTGCCGAAAACGGGCAAGCCTAAGAGGGGCTGGAAGACCACTAGGGTTATCGCCCAGAACCCGGCCCCCCGGTTGAAGTCTCCGTCTGCCAGTGTCTGAAGTGACAGCACGACTGAAACCAGAAACAGCGTCATTGATTGCATGATGCCGAGATCAAATTGAATCAGTTTGACGAAACAGTAGAGGAGCGAAACTGTAGCAACCGCTGCCCAGGGAATGCCACCAGCTTCCGCCACCTTGGAGGAGATCAACTTCGGCATTATTTTGCGGCGGAATATGTATTCTTCACAATAAACAAAAATAATCAGAGTCAGTACCCGGAGAATCAGTCCCGGCAATGCCAGAATGAATTCATCGGCGAGAATGGAAAAACCAAAGACCTTGTAGATCCCGCTGAATAAAAAAGCGAGGCCCAGTCCGAAAGCAAAGATGAATCCGTGCGAGGCGCCGGGCAAAAATAAACGGCGCAACCGCTGAACTGAAAAAATTTCGGATGTCGTGGTTGAGGTGAGCGGGTACAGCGCACGGAGAAATGCCACAAATAAAAAAGCCGACAACCCGATAAGCGGCAGCTCGTTTGCGCCGAGAACTTCCGAGATCTCCTCAAAACTCAGGAGATGATTCACTTCCGTCCCGAACTGCGCGGGTTCAGGAAGCATGAAATAGGTGACAAAACTCAGGATCAGCAGGCGAAAGAGCCAGACCCAGACGAAATAGAATCCAAAAGTCCCCAGCGGGGCGGCGAGTCCCCGGTTCGCCTGGGCAAAGCTGCGCAGCTTGCGCAGCCATTTGGATTCGAGCCAGGGGTCTTGCAAAGAGGTCATTCTCGAAGGATACCCTTGTAGGAAATTCAAACAAGACTTACGCGCTGCATTATATTATTCTTGTATTATGATTTCCCGGACATATCCGGACTGGACGACTGCAGCAAACTGGTATGATACTATTGAGTAGGTTGGGGGGCATGTGATCAGCCTGAAGGGTGTTTCCAAATGGTATTCGGGGCAGAACCAGAGCCAGGCTCGGGTTCTTGACCAGATTTCCTTTGATATGAAAAAAGGTGAGTTCCTCTATTTAATTGGTGGAACGGGCACAGGGAAGTCCACGCTCTTGCGCCTGCTGGCTACGGAGGAAGATCCTTCAGCCGGCCAGGTTTCTCTTTTTGGGTATGCAGTGCACTCGGCTTCCGAGTCGACGCTCCGGGCGATCCGGCAATCGATCGGATATATCCCACAGGATGTGCGGCTGATCTCTGATCTGACCATCTACGATAATGTCGCGCTTTCAATTTCACTGGGTGGCCGTCGCGCACTTTCCGTTCAATCCAAGACCCGGATTCATGAACTGCTCGAGCGGGTGGGGCTGATCGAGAAACGTAATCAGATGGCCTGCACGCTTTCAGGCGGAGAGGCACAGCGGGTCGCCGTGGCGCGAGCGCTGGCCCGAAGTCCGGCACTCTTGCTCGCCGATGAGCCGACGGGTTCACAGGATCGCGAATCGGCCTGGGGGCTGATGGATCTCGTACTTCGCGCCAATTTGACCGGAACTTCTGTAATTTTAGCGACCCACGACCGGGAAATCGTACGTCGTGTTCGCAAGAGGTGCGCGGCCTTAAAAGGTGGACGCCTGATCTTCGAGGAGACCTTGTGTACTTATTGAGGCTTGCATTCCGGCCCTGGCGACTGGCCCCTTTCAGTCAACTGCTTTCTGCAGTTGCTGTTGGTATCCTCCTGCTCATTACCGGTCTTGTTTTCTGGGTGGATCATGGTTTGAATCCGGTACTTGCCCAGTTGCAGAACAACCAAGTTATTACCGCCTATTTTTCGGCTTCCGTAAAAAAAACTGACGAACAGAAGCTCGTCGACCGGATTCGCGCATCGCTCGGCTCTCAAGCCGTACAGGATCTCTCTTATACAAACGGCGACCAATTTCTGGCTGAGCTGAAAGATCGCTATCCTGAGCTGGTCAATGAAGTGGAATCCCTGGGAGTCGAAGAAGCGGAACAAGTGGTCCCGAAGTACGTTTCCATAGCCGGTGTTCTGGATGACGCCACTCTTGAGGGGCTGCGGAAGATTCCCGGTGTCGAGCTGGTTGAGAGTTCAAAAGATCGTTACGAGCAGGTGATTGCCGCTTTCATCGCCCTTTCCTGGGTCACCAAGCTTTTCATGGGCGGGCTTGGTCTCGCGCTGCTCACCGGTTTGGTTCATCTCTCCCGGGTCAATTCCCATTTTTATAAAGAGGTCCTGAGTTTTCTTCGGCTCTGGGGCGCGACCCGCACGGGAATTCTCATTCCGGGGGCGGTTTCAGGAATGATGGTAGGCCTGCTCGGCGGTCTGCTTGCCTGCGTGACCTGGTATTTCAGCAGTGAGTGGTTTGCAGGACGACTGCGCGAGCTGTCGCCCGCTCTTCGCGCCCTTCCGATGATCGCTCCGGCAATGGGTTTTCTGCTTTTGGCTGCCGGTGGCTTGCTGGGGGCTTCCGCCGGGATGCTGGCAGGTTGGTGGGCGAGTGCGCCCCAGACCGGACGATCCGGCTTTGGAGGCCGAAATTGGCTTTGAACTCCATTTTTCTTTTTGGGTTTTTTTTCTTTGTACCGACGCTGTTGCATGCGTCATTACCGGTCGCAGCTCCGGTTCCGCCCGTCAGCGCCGTCATTAAAGCACCCAAACTTTCAGACAGACTTTCGGATTTGCGAAAGAAGATAGTCGAAGTGGAGGGTGGCTTGCTGGACGGCGTCCGTTCTCATCAGCAGCTCCAGTCCAACGTGAAAAAAATCCAACTTCTTTTGAAATTGCAAAAAGAGGAACGCGAATTGGGCCGCAAGCGGATGGCCGAGCTTGAGAAAACCATCGGGGATCTTGAGCAGAGGCGCGGCACGCTTCATGACCGGATCTCAGGGCAGCAGGACTCTGTGCGTAAATTTCTGATGGGGATCCGTAAGTCCAAGGACGATCGTTTGATTCCTCCGTCAGATCCGGCTGCATTGATGAAAGAAGAGAAGCTCGAATCACCTCGCCGCAAGATGCTCGCCAATCTCGTGGGTCGTGGCTTTAAGGAACTCGAAGCATTGCGCGTGGACATGGCTGATGCCGATCATCTGGAACTCAAGATCCAGGATGAAAAGCAGCAGCTTGTTTATCTTTTTCAGGATTTGAACGAGCAAGAAGGCGTGCTCGAACTGAATAAACAGCTCCAGGTGGATCTGCTTCAGAAGAAACATGAGGAGCGACTTTCCCGGTTGGAAAATTACCGCAAATTGAAATCCTCGGAAGCTCAGGTCGAAAAAATGCTCGTTGAATTCAACGCGCGTCTAGAACTCGAGCAGGTGGTTGCGACCGAACGGGCAGTTTCCAAGGCAATGATGCAGAGCGCCTTCGCAAAATTAAAAGGAACTGTACCTTTTCCAATTTCGAGCGGACGCGTTGTCGGCAGCTTCGGGCGGACTTTCGATCCGAAGTCGGGCCTCTATGTTTTCAAAAAAGGCGTGGATATCTCCGCCTCCAAAGGCGAGACCGTCAAAGCAGTGGCGCCCGGTAGGATTGCCTACTCAGGAGAGCTGCCGGATTACGGGCGGGTGACCATAGTGGATCATGGTGACCACTTCTACACGCTTTGCGCTCATCTGGGTGAACTCGGGCGGAAAAAGGGGGAGGCCGTCAAGGCCGGTGATCCTCTTGGTAAAACAGATGACTTGGGCACTCCAGTTTATTTTGAGATTCGGGCGCGAAACGTTGCTGTGAACCCATTGCAGTGGCTCTCCAATTAGTTTAGCCTTTCTTTTATGATTCAATTCACAAGAAAAGTTGCTCTCCTGGGATTGGTTTTCGGTATTTCTTCGCTCGGGGTCGTGGTCGGCCAGAATCTGAGCAGACAAATCGTCATAGCGACGGCGCAAGCAGCTCCCGTCTTGAAAGGGGCTACGGGCTTCGGTGCGAACGTCACCGACATCGCAACTTCCAAACAGCAGCGCCTGGAGAATCTCGAATTGTTTCAGAAAGTGCTTCATTTCGTTGAGAACAATTACGTGGAAGACAAGGTCAAGCATAAGGATCTCGTGTACGGCGCCATCAAAGGCATGCTTGAAACACTGGATCCCCATTCGTCTTTTCTTCCTCCGGATGTTTTCAAAGACATGAAAATCGATACCAGCGGCAAATTTGGCGGCTTGGGTATTGAAATTGGAATGAAAGACAACGTCCTGACCGTCATCGCTCCCATTGACGATACGCCGGCCTGGAAAGCGGGCTTGAAGCCGAATGACCGTATCGTGAAAATCAACAGCGAGAGCACCAAAGGCATGACGCTGGTGGAAGCCGTTGCAAAGATGCGCGGCAAAAAGGGAACGGACGTGACTCTTGCAATTTATCGCGAAGGCTTCGAGAAATTCAAAGACGTCACGATTACCCGCGATATCATCAAAATTCAGGCTGTCAAAAGCGAACAGCTCGAACCGGAATTCGGTTACGTTCGCCTGGCGAGCTTCAATGAGAATGCCGCCTCGGATATGAAGAAGGCGATCGAAAAACTTCAAGCCAAGAAGAAACTGCGTGGTCTGGTTCTGGATCTGCGCACGAATCCGGGCGGTTTGCTGGATCAGGCAGTGGAAGTTTCTTCCCTCTTTATTGATGAGGGCGTGGTCGTCTCCACAATCGGTCGCAACCCGGATCAGAAAGAAGTGAAATACGCGCGCAAGGGTAATGCGTACAAAGATTTCCCGGTGGCAATTCTCGTCAACTCGAGTTCGGCCTCGGCGGCTGAAATCGTGGCAGGCGCCCTCCAGGATCATCATCGCGCGATTGTTATGGGGCAACCCACGTTCGGGAAAGGTTCTGTTCAGACGGTTGTCGAATTGGGACCCGATATGGGACTCAAACTGACAATCGCCCGTTATTACACTCCCAGTGGCCGGAGCATTCAGGAGAAAGGCGTATCACCTGACATCGTACTGGATGATTTCGATCCCAAGCTTCTGGCGGAAGCCAAACGCAAGACCGAGTATTTCCGCGAGAAGGATCTCAAAGGTCATATGGTCAATACGGATGAAGAGGCCAAGGAATTCAAGCAAGAGGAACTCGACACTGTCATGAAGGGCGGCAACAAGAAGAAGGACGCCGGAAAATCAACGGACAAGGCGACAGACAAATCCAAAGACGAAGATGATATAATGGCTCCCATGAAGTTCAATCCGAAAGAGGATTACCAGGTTATGGAAGCAGTGAATTACCTGAAGTCCTACGACATCATGAAAAAATTGGTTGTACAGGGTCGTGATTCCAAAACAGAACCCAAGACTGTCAGCGCCAAACATTAAGCGCGATGGGTCAGGTGCTTCATGAAACACAAGGATCTGCCACTTTTTGCAGCGGCTGAATCAGAAGCAGCAACTGCAAAGAGCGGGAGTCCCGTGCCAGGGTCCGCATCGGTTCCCAAGAAGTGGACGGTCTCTGAGCTGACCGGCCAGATCAAGGGTGTTCTCGAACCCGCATTTACGCAGGTCTGGGTTCAGGGAGAAGTCAGCAATTATCGACCCGCCAGCTCCGGCCACGCTTACTTTTCGCTGAAAGATTCAAATGCGACGATTTCCGCTGCGTTCTTTGGTTGGGGCGCGAGGAGAAAAGCTTTTGAACTCAAGGACGGCCTTCAGGTCCTCTGCCGCGGGAAGTTGAGTGTCTATGCACCGCGCGGGAATTATCAACTTTCGCTGGACCAGATTGAGCCGCTGGGAACCGGTGCGCTTCAGATCGCTTTTGAGCTTCTCAAGACCAAGCTGGCGGCCGAGGGACTCTTTGCTTCCTCTCGTAAACGATCCCTTCTGAACTTCCCGAAAAAAATTGCCGTTGTAACTTCCCCTTCGGGTGCGGTCATCCAGGATATCCTGAATATTCTAAAAAGGCGCGCGCCTCATATCGAAATTCTGATAGTCCCCGCTTCAGTGCAGGGAGAGGGGGCGGCGGCACAGGTGAAAAACGGAATTGAGCTGATCAACCGGCATCAGCTTGCCGATGTCATTGTGCTGGCACGCGGAGGTGGGAGCATCGAGGATTTATGGGCGTTCAATGACGAATCGCTCGCTCGCACCATTGCCGGTTCCACGCTCCCCGTGATCTCGGCCGTCGGACATGAAACAGATTTCACAATTGCAGATTTTGTCGCGGATTTGCGTGCGCCGACGCCTTCCGCGGCCGCAGAGCTGATTTCCGGACACTGGGTCGATGCTGCCGTTCGCATAGAGGATTACGGAGCGAGGCTGCAGGCTTCTATGCTTCGCGATCTAAGTACTCGTAAAACGCTGCTGGGACATATTACTGCGCGGCTGATCAGTCCCAAAGACCGCTTGCGCGAGCAGGTCCAGCGCTGTGACGAGCTCTATCACCGCCTGACGCGGGCGATGCAGCTGGGTGTGGAGAAGCGCAAGGCACTCCTGGAGCATTGGATGGGGAAAATGGATGCGCTTTCCCCTTTGCGCGTCCTGCAGAGAGGTTATGCGATTGTGCGCGGGGGCGGCGAGGTGGATACTGTCATCAAGAGTGCGGCTCAGGTTCAATCTGGGCAAGAGTTGAGGATAATTTTTCATGATGGTCAAAAATCAGTTAGTGCAAATTAGCAATAGTTTCGGATTCGCCAGGAATTGGATCTGCTTTCTGCTTCTTGCTCTTTCGGCTTGCAGTGTCACGGCCGTGAAGGCTCTGTCGGTGCCTCCCGAAACCGAGTTGAAGGTTCAGCTCTCAGCTGAGGAAGTGACAGATGGCTCACTCGTATTCCTGAATCTCGCGCTTTCTCCGGAACTCGAGCAGATCGTGCGGGCAGATTCGGCCGCAGTCATTCGTGGCAAATTTCAAGAGACTGAATTTACTTTTTTCAGTTACAACGACAAAAATTTCTTGAAATACGGAGCTGTTCTGGGCGTCCCTTACGCGAACAAACCCGGTCAGTACCCGATCGAAATCAAAGTGGTGGCTTCGGGCGGGGAATACACCCGGGAAATACCGCTTCGGGTGGTGGCTGGAAACTGGGCTTCTGAAAAACTCAAAGTGAACTCCAGGCATATCCGGCCAACCAAAAAGGACATGGCCCGGATCAAGCGCGACAAAATCGAGGTCGGCAAGATTTATAATAAGCTCACCCAGAAGAAATTCTGGGACGGACCGTTTCAGTTTCCAGTAAAGAGCCATGTTACCAGCGTTTTTGGTACCAAAAGGGTTTTCAATGGGGAGTTCGCCAGTTTCCATACTGGCTTGGACTTCAAAGCACCCAACGGGACCAAGGTGTATGCACCGTCTGCCGGTGTTGTGGTTCTTGCCAAGAGTCTTTTTTTTACCGGCAATACTGTCATGATTGATCACGGGTATGGTTTGGTGACGCTTTATGCTCATTTGAGTAAAATCAAAGTGAAACCGGATCAGACTGTAAAAGCAGGACAGCTATTAGGGTTATCAGGAATGACTGGTCGCGTGAGCGGGCCTCATCTGCATTGGCAGGTAATTGTAAACAAGACTAAAGTGAATCCAATGGGGTTGATCGAAATTTTGCGCTGAACACGTTTTACTCCGTGCGGATCAATAGCGAGGCGAGCTTCGGCCAAAAACCGCGCGGAGAATGAAAACGACGAGGCCAATTGCCAGGGCAAGCGCGACAATTCCGCCCAGCGTCACTATCACCCCGATTGCGATGATCGGCAGCAATGCGAGCGTCAGCCAGCTGCCGCCACGGGCCCGTTTCAAACCGGAGCCATTCGGGAATCTCCAAACAAAAGCGGAATGAGGGGAGGCAGTCCGGCCGGAACGGGAACCTGTGCGATGGCCCGTATCTGCATTTGCATCATCTGCATTTGCGTTCAACACGATTCCCTCTTTCACTTCCAGTGGGGTGCCATCTTCTGCAAGAGGTGCGGCTTGTCCGGGTTGCGGATTTTTATCCCTGTACATGGAGCTATCTCTACACCAATTCAGTTCGTAATGGAATCCAGTACCAGCTCAGGGATGTTTTCCCAGCTCAGGGTGTAGGTCCAGCGACCATCTTTGCGCGCAAGCTTCAGCAGACGGGCCGAAATATCCAGGCTTTTTCCAGCTCGAGGATCAAGAAGACTCAGGACAATCCGCGAAGGGACTGGAAATGGTGATTCGGTGGTATTGCTATGTGCGACAAACTCACAACCTTCGTTGATGGCATTTCGGATAGAGCCGGTCAGCGCATGAATCCCGTTATGGCAGATCACATCCAGGGGGAGCAGGCTGTCATGTTTGAAAATCTGAGGCGAAGTGCCCGCATGCTCGGTTTTTGGTTTCAATACCAGCGGAACCGGTGCGGGATCAAGCGCCTCCCAGCAATTGGCACCCGCATTCCAGAGCCAAGTGAAGTTTTTCAGCTCTCCGCTGTTTTCCAGACCCTGAAATTCCTGTTCGGTATAAGGGCCAAAGGCTTTGCCCAGGCGCCCAAGATAAATTTCCTTCACAACTACTTCCTTCCCCGCTTGATCAGCGTGAGATAACGATCTTTGCTGGCGCAGTTATCAAAGAGGTTCGCCTTGAACGAACCCAGTTCGTCCTCCCAGATTTCGCCCTCTTCTTCGACGGCCTTCGGAATCCGGCCCCAGTCCCAGGTTTTGACATCGCTGACAGTTTCCTCTCCAGGAATTTGAGCGGCCACCTTCTTGTACTCAGGATGGGCGCTTTGCCAGATGATGTCATGGGACGCACCGTTGAATATTTCAATTTCTACCATCTGGAGGTTTTCAGCGATCTCTTCAAGCTGCAGGAACATCCGCTGGGTTCTGGCCGCCAGGTTTTTGTTGATTGAAGCGATCAGAGCGGCTTTTCTTGCGGGATTGCGGGCGACCTGCGAACCGATCACCTTGTGCCAGATGGGGGCGCTGCGCTGTAGACGTCGTAGATCAACGATCTGCCGCTTGAGACGGTCAAGTTCAACCAGAACGGTTTTTGCCAGGAGCTCTCCCGGTTTTTGTTTCATTTTGGCGACTTTGTAACGAGGTTTCAAGTCACGCAAAGTTTTCAAAATGTCGGTTGCCATCTTGTGTTGCAGCTCAGAACCGGATTTTGTGATGGTGGAGGCCCGATCGTTTTCGTCCAGCATCAAATTCATTTCATCCTGGTGGGAAATGAATACGGCCGAACGGATCCACTCGCTTGCGATCCGGTCCGGGGCTTTGGCCTTTTTGGCGATATGGGCAATAGCCTGTTCGTAAAGAGGTTGAGGATGTTCATTCCAATTCGCCAGCCAGCGGTGAATCGGTTCGTAATTTTTCTGGAAGAGCCGGATGGCGCGAATGGAGTCCTGGTATTGGCAAAGTTCATTCATGGCCATGGCCATCACCATAGGTGCTTCGGGCGCGAAAGTTCTGCGCAATCCGCCGGACTGCAGATTCATCGCGGTACCAATGGATTCATCGTACCGGAAGTTCAGAAGCTGGGCCCAGGTCAGTTCAGAAAGGGTATCGGCTAGTTCGTTGGAGGATTTGCGGACCGCCTTGAGATGCTCCACGCTCGCCTTGAAATTTTTTGTGGCGTAATTTGCGCGGGAGGCGATCAGATGGGCATGGTCCACAAAGCGCTTGAGCGAGTCCGGAATCGAAGAATCCGCCAAAAAGGCATCCATTTCGGCAATCGCGGTAGTGTGGTTACCAAAACGCGCGGCAATCAGGCCTTTGGCAAGCTTCTCGTGAGCTCCGCCTCCCCGGAGAGCGGTGAGGAAAACGTTGAAGTGGCCGGACTTGGCATTCGGATTGGCTATAAGGTTTCGAACTCCCACCCCGGCTGCGGCGTGGAGTACGGCTTTCTCGTGCGGCGAGATTGCGAACGGAACAAGCGCGCTGATTTGTGTACTCAGCTCGGCGGTGTTTAGTACTTCGAGGGTTGGGTAACGGGCCTGAATCTCGACAAGACATCCGAGCGCGGCTAATTGGTAAATCGCGGTCTTTTGCTTGACCGGCTTGCTGATAATTGAGGTGAATCCGCTATGGGCGGTGTGGAGCATCTTCGATTCGAAAAAAGATCGCGCAACCCAGTATTCACCGAACGCGGTTTGCTCGTCTGTCGACGCGAATTGCCGATGGGCCATTCCCTGTGAAAAGCCAAAAATCGGGGGCGCCTGTTTCTTCAGGAATGATTGGAAGGCGGCCGCATCGCTCGGTGAAAGAAACTCAGGCGCTGACCACTTTTCGGAGGCGGAACAGGCGTTCTCGAAACTCACAGGAGCTGCCTGGGCAGGTTGAATACTGCCGAGCAGGGCCAGTGCCGAGGTGATGATCGTAAACAGGTGCCGGCTTTTCATTTTTCCGAACTCCCGAATGCATCAATCAGGATATCGAAGCCTATGGTCACCGCGTGGGTCCAATTGGTTCTTTGTCCGATGTTCTTACCAAGCGAAGTGGGGACCACTTTCTCGACAATCATTTCGCGGTAGCCCATCATCCGGTAATCCAGGCGGATCGAAAGCGCTTTATTCATATAGACTTGTTGTCCGACTCCAAAATGGGGAGTTGTATATTTGCCGGATTCCGTGGCTGTCGTGCCCGCGCCAGCAAGTACATGCATATCGTAGTACATGATTGCCTTGCCGACGAAGCTGAGTTTGCCATAGATCAGGCTGGCTGAACCCTCAGCACCCCAATACCATCTCGGTGCATTGTAATTGGTTGTAGCGCCCATCTTTTCTTCAAAAGTGTTCAGGGCGGATGAATTCCGGGTGAAAGACTTCCAGCCAAATAGATGCAAGGCAAAATATTCACTGAAGTGAAATCCCAGGGATCCGCCGGTCTGCGTGACGTTCAGGAAGGGATCGCTCGAGGTAATGCCCCCGAGGAATCCCAGTTCAAATTTGCGTGCTTTGGAATACGCTCGGTTTTGAACGACGCCGAGCTCAGTTTCATTTCCCTGGGCCCAGTACTTTTCTTTTATGCTGTCGACGTTCACCTTCCCGGCGAAACTCGGCACTTGAACTTCTGGGGTGGCTAGAGGAGTGGCTGGAGCAGACTTTTGAGCACGCTCGGCTGCTCCTGCGGGAGCAGCGGTGGCTGAAGCCAAAAAAACAGTAACAACAATCCCAACGAGTTTAGGAAGCATAGACATCCTGTTTACCTCCCAAGGCCGAGCATTTTAAAGATGAACGGGTAAGTGACTGCCACGTCAATTCCGCCTTTGGTTTGTGGAAATTTCCATGTGACGAGCCGGCGCAGAATACAATCATCCAGGCGTGGATCTGGAAGATTGGAAGTTTTGATTTCCGATGCCTTAACTGCTCCGGAACTGCCGATTGTGAAATTCACGATGAGCCGGCCTTCGATACCCGGGGTGCGTAGAATTGCGGATTCATAACAATACCGGACTTCGCTGAGATGTCGATGAATGACCTCTCCGACTTCGTCTTTGGTCAAGCCTTCTTCAACCTGCGAGTTCCCGATGTCCAGTGAAACATGGGATTGTCCCTGCCCCTGGATTCCGGCGCGATGCCCCTTGCCATAACCGATTCCGCCGGCTGTCCCGCCGCCGGCACCACCGAGGGAGGCAACCATGACGGAATTGGAGTTCATGCCGATCGGACCATTGGAAGGAAGGAGCCCGGTATTTGAAGAATCAAATATTTTTCGACCCGTGTTCGTGCTTCCCGCCACCAGATCCGATTGGGCCAGGAGGCGGGTCATGCCCCCCTTGAGAAGTCCGCTGATGCTGTTTTTGAGGGCTTTGGCACGGAAGGCCTGAACGACTGCCGCTTTTTGGACATTATTCTGTGCGGTAGCGGCTTGCGTGGCGCCGCCGGATTCACGGTGTCCTTCGTCTTTGGTTTTCTTCGGGGCAGTGAGGACAATTTTTGCAACCTGTGGAGGAATGAGTTCGTCCGTGGGTTTGCCTTTCGGCCAGAGAATCGTCGTGAGCATGAAAAGTCCGAGGGCCGCGGCCGTATAACGCAGATATTTTTTGAAAGATTCCGTGTCGGCATCAATAGCGGTGCTGCAGTTGAAATCCGCAGCAGTACCGGCAAACTCCTGAATGAATCCAAAATGCCAGGTATAGCCTCCGGATGAAAGACTGAGCGAGGCAAGCTGCTCGGCACTCAAGGAAACCGATGCGTTCTTTGCAAGCGTTTCGGGCTGGTCTTCCGATTTACCGGGGATTCCTTTTGCGAGAAGGCCATCTTCGCGTTTTACGTTCAACCGGAATTTGTCCTGTTCGCGCAAAAGAGAGAACGTGGATGAATGATAAGTGTTGCCCTGGAGTGGTTCTGCTTTCTGTACCCAATTGCCCAGGCAGGTATAGATCCTCAGTGCATTACCCTGGCTCTTGGCTTCAGTGAAGGCCTGGATATCCCGGGTTTTGCGGATGCTGATTGCCAAGGGCGAGGGAATGCGAAGAGTTGCGCCGGAGTCCAATTCCTCATATGTCACCTCATAGGAGCTGTTTTGGCGAACTTGATTGAGCGGACCCCCTAGTTCGCGGGCGCGCACGCCAGTTTCGGTTTTCTCGATGATCCATTTCAAAGGGTGGCCGAGTGGCAAAGGAGTCGAGGAATCCCAGATCTGAGAACGAGACACACCTCCAATTGAAGTCGTTACAACAAAGTTGGTCATTGGACGTACCTCAGGTTCTGTAGCGTCTGAGAGGTCTCCGTGCTGAAGCCGGAGCGCTTTCGGTAGAGATGACTCTTGCGCCTTCTTTTTTCAGCTTCAGAAAGGTGGCTCAAGGAATCGAGGGGACGTTTGTTGAGTCCCTCAACGAGTTCATCATCGAAGTCGATCATTTTCTGTCTTTTTGTGGTCTGTTCTGCATTTGCCAATTCGGACAAAAGAAAAGGCGACAGCAGGGCTGCCACGACAAAAAGAGCGAAAGTGAATCGACCTTTGAGGCTCATAATAATTAATGATAATTAACATTATGTTGAATTGCAAACTTAAATCGGCATGTTTTGGTCAAGTATAGGGAGTAATGAGTAATTTTAATAGATTGCAATTAATAATATTAGCAATTGCCGCGACTTGGGCCCACTTATTCGAAGGAACAGGTTCCTTACAGCTTACGCTTCTTCTCGGCTTTCTTTCTGAGCTTTGCGAGATTTGCCAGGAGCTCTTTGGTTCCGGACAGCTTTGGGAAATCTTCGAGCCCATAGTGATGCTTGCGCCGCCAGTTGGGACGCTCTTTCCAGGTGCCGGGTACGTTCTGAGGCAGGGTTTCCAGCCAAAGGTCTTCGAGATTGATCTGCATGACTTTGACAGGATCTGCCGCCGTCATCTGCAGGACGGCTTTCAGGATTTCTGGAAGTTCGGCTTGCGCTGATTTGAGTAACTTTTTGCGGAGCAGAAGCTGGACGAGCGCAGCCTTCTGCTCTTCCCGGGACTTCTGTTTGGCAGGCAGTTCATTCGGCCCGAAATAGCCCAGATCCATTTTGTCAAGGATGTCGAGCCCCTGCCAGAAAGCGGCAAAGGGCGGCATGTCATGCGTATTCAGCCCGCAAATGCTTCCTTCCGGGACTTCCGGTAGTGCTTCAGCCGGATTGGTCGAGAGGCGCCGCTGCTGGATGTACATGCGCAGAATATTGTGTTCTGTCATAGCATCGCGGATTTCCTGGGGCACTGTTCCGAGATCCTCTCCGATCAGCACGCAGCGGTTTCGATGCGATTCAAGCACCAAGAGCGCAAAAAATTCGTCCAGATTGTACCGGATATAGACTCCGTCTTTGGCCGTCAGACCGCGTGGCACCCAGTATAACCTGTAAAAGCACATCACGTGGTCCAGGCGCAGCATACCGGAGTAGCGCATGTGGTTTTCCAGACAGTTGCGGAAATAACGATACCCAGTGCCACGGATCGTCTTTGGATTCAGGGGTAGAATGCCCCAATCCTGCCCGTGAACGTGAGCGGGGTCGGGCGGGCAACCCGCACTGGCCGCCTCTGAAAAAGACTCGCGCTCTCTCCAGACATCGTATCCATCCGCATGCGCACTGAGAGGGAAATCGAGATAAATGCCTTTCCCTTTCTTCTTGGACCACCGCTGGAGATTTGAGAGTTGCTGATGAACTAGCCACTGGGTGTAGAGGTGATAACGCTGATCATTTTCCTTGTAGTCACCCGGGCGCAGGTCACCGTTTTTCATTCGCTCTGGCCATTTGGACCAGACAGTGTTTTGCGTGTCGCAGGTGGCTCGGAAAGCGGCAAAATCCTGAACCGTGGGGTAGGTCTTTAGGAACTCTTTGAACTGCCTGGATTTATTACGACCCTTGGCGAAGAAGAGTTCTGCCATTGGTTCGAGAATTCCGCGTTTGAGTCGCGCAACAGACTGATAGTCAACTTCCCGAAGAGAATTGAGTTCGGCTAATTGCTTCCTGAAGTCATCCGAATCCGCTCGAGTTTGGGCTTCCTTGCAGCCGCGCCATTCCTCTGCAATCCGCGGGTCAACGTAAAGCTCGCACCAGTGCAGCCGGCTCAACGGTGAGTAAGGGCTTGGCTCCACCAAGGGCTTGTCGTTGAAAATGGAAAGCATCGGCAGAGTTCCGACAAAGTCGCAGCCGTTCTTGTAACTCCAGTCAATGAGGCGTTTCAAATCCGAGAAATCACCGATGCCCCAGGTCTGCTCCGAATGGACTGCATAAAGAGGTGCGAAAAGCCCGAGCCACCGGGTCTGGTCATTTTTCGGGCGAAAGGCTTCCATCGGCGACGAAATCATCAGAAACGAGTGCTTCTGATTGTTGAAGGAAATTGTCCCTGAATGATATCCGAAGGGGATCTTCCGCTTGAGGGTGATCGTTTTTTCCAGATAAGAAATGCCGGCCAGTTCTTCCTGTCTTGTGACCGCAAAAGCCCCGATTTCAAATTCGGTTTTGAGCGTCTTTCCATTTTCGAATTCCAGCGTGAGGCGCGCCAGCTGCTTTTTTGGGGCTGGCATGGCAAAGCGGACAGGAATTGTGATTGCTCGGCCTTCCCAGGCCACAATGACTGGCTCTGAAAGTTGCTGCCAGTAGGATTTCAGCTGTTCGTGACATACCTTTTCAATATTGGAAAGATCGCTTTGAATCTGGGTTCCGCCGAGCGCATTGAGTATCGTCCGAATGCCGGTTGTTGAGGTTTCCACGACAGTTCCGAAAGCGCTTTTGTAAGAAGTTTGAACGCCCGAAACAGAAGCAAGTTCCCGGAGCCTGGTGATTTGATCATCGGTATTCTGAGTAGCCATCTTACGCCTCTAGTATTTCAAGGATGCCGGAAAGGGGAACTTTGACCCAATCGGGCCGGTTGTTTAATTCGTAAACCAGCTCATATAAAGCTTTTTCAAGAAGGTAAATCTGAATCAAGTCGGAGGTGATCTTGTCGTTTTCTGGTCCAGAGCCTGCATTTTCCAGGTAACCACGTAAATAAGCGACAGACGTCCACTGGCTCCAGAGTGAAAACCAGATACCCAGGCGATCCGCGTGAGGTCCGCTTTGATCGCGTGCCACCTGGGCCGCATAGCTGAACGAACGGAGCATTCCGGCGACATCCCGGAACGGGGGGTGCTTTCGTCGCCTTTCTGCCAGGGGGCGCGCGGGTTCGCCTTCATAATCAATGATGATGAAATCAGAGCCGGTGAAAAGCACTTGTCCCAAGTGATAGTCGCCATGAGTGCGGCTCACCGTGGTGCCTTTGAGACTCTTGGTTAATGTCGTGAATTTCCCAAGAACCGCGCGTCGCATCTCGAGAAGCCGGATGCTGTCTTTCCGGACGGAACCGCTGAGCTTGGAAATGCTTCCCCGAAGTACGTGGAATGCGAGGTCAGAATGGCGCTGAAGGTCTTTGGAGAACGCGGCGGCGGCTGCCGGGCTGAGTTTTTCCAGTTTGAATTCTGAAGGACTGCTCCGGCTCGCAAGCGCAGCATGCATTTCGTAAGTTCTTCGTCCAAGCTGCCCGGCATAGGTCAGCAGCTTTCCGAATTCCTTTTTAACTGGCGCAGGAATCGGATGTCGTGCGGCTTCAATCAATCCAAATCGAGGTGCCGCGAGCTTGGTGAGCCGCTCAGGTTTGCGGGTTGAGGCGGATTTGGAAAGTTTTTTGAGCTCCATCAGGAAGATTTTCCACGCATCACCCTGATTACGGACGAACTCGTACACACAGCCGATCGTGATCGGCTCGTGATTTTTCTGCCTCGGATCGAACTCAATGGTTCCAATCACCGCCGGAGAATGTCTAAATGAGGTCTCATCCGTCAGAAAACGTCCTATTTCCACATCAGGGTTCACGCCTTCGCTCAGGCGTCGATAAAACTTCAGGACAAACTTTGAGCCGTAAACAAGAGAGGTATTGCTTTGCTCGGCTTTCAAAACACGGGAAGCCGGGGTTCGCTTTGCGAATTTCTGAACTTTGCCGTGCGCAAGGGACGTGACGGCCGCTTTGAACTGAGCATTGCCTGTCTTGTAGCTGTTTTCCGTAAAAATAAACTGGATGACCTGTGAACGAAATGCGGCATCCAAGGTGGCGTCATAGGCGATCTCGCCATTTTTCCCCACCCAGAAGACAGAAGCGCGGTCGGTCTTCAACAGTCGGGCAGCAGGTTTTCCATTCGCGAACGCCACTGGCAGCGCGTAAATTTCGGAAGTCCCCTGATCATATTCAATCCGGGCGAGTGCGATCGAGTAGGGTTGGGCCGTACCCTTAGCAGGAAGCTCCATCTTCTGAAAGATTTTCACTTGGGTAATCGTGCGCGATTTTGCACCAAACCAGCGGAAGCGCGCAAGCCCATGCTGCAATGCTGTTTCGAGCTGTTGCCACTGATCGTTCTTCATTTTTCAATCCGGAAGATTGCCACCGGGTTGATCGCGGGATTCAGACGTATCCTCCGTCGGGGGCCTTTGATATCCGTGCTGAAACGCGCGAGCAAATCCGTCATGACATAGGCTTCGTTGGAATCAATTCCAAAATGACTGAGTGGAAGTTCAAAAGTGCCCGACTGGGTTTTTGCAAAATCCAGATTGACGACGACCAGGACTATGTTTGAGAGGTCCGGAGTCTGTTTGGAAAAGCAGACGATCTTGTCATTGTCCACCGGATGAAAGCGGATGGACTGATTTCGTCGGAGCGCCGGATTTTTTTTGCGAATTCTGTTCAGTTTGGAAATGAAATCACGAATGGAATGCTTGGCGTTCAGATCCCAGGTTTTGATCTCGTATTTTTCGGCGTCCGCATACTCCTCCCCACCTTCCTTATAAGGATCGGCGATGCAGTGCTCGTAAGCCGGCCCATAAATACCGTACGTGGAGGAAAGTGTTGAGGCCAGCGCAACGCGGGCCAGAAAGGCCGGTCTTCCTCCGGTTTGAAGATGGATCGGCAGGATATCAGGAGTATTGGGCCAGAAGTTGGGTTTGTAATACTCCGCCACTTCCGTCTGAGTCAGCTCTTCGAGATACTTCTTGAATTCCGCCGGGGTATTGCGCCAGGTGAAATAAGTATAGGACTGGGTGAACCCAGCTTTTGCCAGTAGGTACATCATTGATGGCCGGGTGAAAGCTTCTGACAGGAAAAGAACTTCCGGATGAGCCGTTTTGACTTCCCGGATCAGCCACTCCCAGAAAAGCACAGGTTTGGTGTGGGGATTATCGACACGGAAAATTTTGACCCCTTGCCTGACCCAGAACAGGACAATGTCTTTGAGTTCATCCCAGAGTTCGGGCCATTGCTCAGTTTCAAAATAGAAGGGATAAATGTCTTGATACTTCTTGGGCGGATTCTCAGCATACTGAATAGTCCCATCAGGGCGCTGACGAAACCACTCAGGATGACTTTTGACGTAGGGGTGATCCGGTGAGCACTGAAAAGCGATGTCCAGCGCGACCTCGAGCCCGAGACTCTCAGCACGTCTTAAAAATCGGCTGAAATCCTGCATCGTCCCGAGTTCGGGATGGATGGCTTTGTGACCCCCAGAAGATGCTCCGATACCCCAAGGCGAGCCCGGGTCCTCAGGGGATGGCTCCAGCGAGTTGTTTTTCCCTTTTCGGAAAGCAAACCCGATCGGATGAATGGGGGGGAGGTAAACCACATCGAATCCCAGCTCCGCCACGTACGGGAGCAGGCCCTCGGCATCTTTGAAGGTGCCGTGCACTCCGGGCTTCTTTGATGACGAACGAGGGAAGAATTCATACCAGGCACTGAAGGCTGCCGCCTCCCGGTCAACAGTGATCCGCAGTTCCCGTCCATAACGGACAGAACGTGCCGTATCTGGATAGCGGGCAATCAGTTTCAGGAACTCCGGTTTGATTGCCGTTCTCACTTTTTTGGAAACGGGCACCCTGCGGTCAGCCAGTGTGCCGAGGAGATTCTTGATTACCGAGCGTTCTCTCGGAGCGATCCTTTTGAGAGCTTCACGAAGGAGGATTTCTCCCTCCTGTAATTCAACAGAAACATCCTGCTTCGCCAGATACTTCTTCTCGAGCTCGGAACGCCAGGTGCCAAAGCGGTCCAAAGACGCCTCTACGGTGTAGAGATATTCGCCGATTAAACCGGCTTTGAAGAATGCCTCCCAGCAGTCTTTGCCCTGCTTGGCTGGAACCATGGGGATACGGGTCCAGCTCTTTGATTTCCGATGCTTGTAAAGGAGATCGCAGCTTAGAAAGTCATGTCCATCCAGGACCACGGTTGCTTCGATTCTGACAAGATCTCCCAGAATCCTTTTGACGGGATATCGTCCGGAATTGATCTCGGGTTTAACAGAATCGATTACGGGTCTGAGCCCGCCCAATAGAGGTTTATCTTTTATATTGCGCTTCATTTTCTATTTTTTGGAACCAAGATGCGACCCCAGAGACCTGGAATTTTGCCGCAATCCAGAACGTCTCCGACAGTCTTGAAGGTGCCACCATTCAGAAGGTCTTCGTATTCATCATCCATTACAGGTTTATTCAAAGAGGCCGGTATCGGCAGGCGTACTTCCCGTTCCTCTGTGCTTCGGTTCAGAACCACAACGGCCTGCTCCTTTTCGTGCACTCGGCGAAAGGCAAGAACGCGGGCCTTGACATCCGTCACCAGAGTCTCGTAATTGCCGCGTTTAAGGGCGGTTGTGGCATTTCGGATTCCTGCAAGCCGGGTGAAGTGAGAAACCATCTCGAGATCAGTTTTCAGGCCCAGATCAGCCCAGGGGTAAACCGCACGATTATAGGGATCATCTTTCCATTGGCCTTCATAGAACATCCCATCAGCGGTCAACCCTGCTTCATCGCCATAATAAATTACCGGAACTCCCGGATACGTGAATTGAAATAAAGCGGCCAAAAACAGCTTGCGACGGCCTGCTGTAGCGTCATCACCCGAAATTTTCTTAAGAAGAAACTGAACGCGTTGAGTATCATGGCTTCCCAGCGGGTTCATCAGGGCGTGCCAGGCTTCCGGTGGCGTATCTTGCTCGATAACACGCAATCTGCGATCAAATTCCCGCTCATCTATGGGAGTGATCGGCCCGTTTGAAGAGGAGTTGTTGTTGTCATTATCCTGAAAAACGCGGCCGTTTGAACAACCGAGGCCTTGACAACGGTCCGCCAGCCAATCCAGCAGCAGCGTACGAAAACGGTAGTTCGTGGCGCTGTCCCACTCACGCCCCAGCAGCCAGGGCGATGCATTGGTCCATTCTTCTCCGATGATCACGGCGTCGGGATCCTGTGCTTTGATCGAAGTGCGGAATCCCTGCCAGAAGTCATTGGTCGGATCAACGCCTTCACCGGGAGCAACATCGCCGGCCACATCCAGTCTCCAGCCACCAGCTCCCTTGCGAATCCAGTAAGGGCCTACAGCGTCGGGTCCACCAGTGAAGAAGAAATCACGAATGACAGGACTGTTTTTCCGGTAAACAGGATGTTCGTAGTAACTCCACCAGGCCTCATAAGTTGTCAGCGTCTCATCGGGACCTGTGCAGTAGAAGAAAGTCCCCGGACGGGCATGATCCACTGGTTGCATGGCAAAATGCGGGAAGTAGAACCATGAACGGTAAATCGAGTCCACCGATTCGCATGCGCCCACTCCGCCCCAGCGGCGGAAGATGTCGAAGTAGGGGCTATCCGCAGAGCCATGATTGAAAACACCATCCAGAATGATCTTCATGTCCCGTTTCTCTGCTTCTGAAGAAAGGCGCTCAAACAGCTCCATCGAGCCGAGCTTTGGATCGACTTTGAAATAATCCTGAGTGTCATAGCGATGATTTGTGGCCGAAAGAAAAACGGGATTGAAATACAGAATCTTAACGCCCAGATTCTTGAGATACTCGAGTTGATCGAGCACTCCCTGAAGATCCCCGCCGTAAAATTGATTATCCTGCTGACCATTGCAGTCAGGGCCGCGCGGATCACAAATCGCCTGATCCCAATTCATCTTGATGAAGGGTTTGCCAAAAACAAATCCCTGACCCGTGACCGGGTCATTGGAGGGGTCACCGTTTCTGAAACGGTCCGGTAGTATCTGATACATGACCGAACCTTTGAACCAGTCCGGTGTATGAAAATTCTTGCTGTAAACCGTGATGCCGTAGGTGTTGTAGTCATCCCAGTGTTCGCTGAAGCGGCCCCAGCCACCGTGGCCGATAGGAGAAGTATCTGCGATATAATAGTGAGTATTATGTGTATCAGTGACTTCGAAAAAATAATAAAGCAACGCGGGTGTATTTGGAATCGAAACAGCTGAATCCCAGAATTCCACCGGGCCGAGCGAAGGATCTACGGTCTTGGGATCGGCCTGTCGCTTCATCACCAGCCAGGTCTCTCTCTTTTCCACTGAATTCCAGATCCGGATACGAACTTGGGTGACATCGTTCAGACAGGTTCGGAAGCGAAGCGTGACTGAACCTTGTTCTGTCGTGACCGCTCCAAAGGGTGAGCGGTACTGCGGATCAAAGGAGTTATGGCCAAGCCCGTCAGCCAGGATGTCATCGTTGACCGAAGCCATGCTGCATACGGGGATGGGCTTAAAAGGAGGTCTTTCACGGGTTGCTTGTCCCGCCTGACCCAAGCTGCCCGATAAAGAAAAAAGGCAGATGATTGCAGCACTGCAGATGCCCTTCAGTTTGTTTTCTGGGCTAAAAATTTCCATCTTTGCTCCACGATTCAATGTCAGTCCCGTCTTTTAAAAGATAATACGTGCGCCGCCGTGAATAGCGATCGCGCTAAAAGGTGTCACCCGGATCTCCGCCCAGCCGCGTTCATTGACTTTGATCACAGGTCCGGAGCAGCGATTGGATCTTTTTACAGGCTGCCCAGAAATCACATCGCAGTATTCGCCAGCAGGGAGTCCTGTGTCAAACCAGCGATTCAGGTTGTGATTCTCGTTATTGATGACGACAAAACCACGGTTGCCACGAGCGAAAGCTATGGCATTGTTGTCGTTCGTCCACCATTTGGAAATATTATCACCGGCGATCTGGGTGTAATTCCTGAAGGCAACCATATTTGCGATGGCTGTCCAGCGGTGCTCGCAAAGCCAGTCCTGGCCACCGCAGGTTGATGCGCCATTCATGAATACAGGTTTGGTGCGGCCATCGGAAAAAGCGGGAGGCCCGGCACTTGGATCGGAGAAGCGGTAGCTTGACATGACCTGCGGATAACCGTAGGGCCAGGCCAGCATGAAAACAGAAGCCAAGGCATAGCGTTGGCCGTCTTTGTGGGTGAGGACGTCGCCACCTCCGCCATGACCGCGCTGATTGTCGTGATTATCCAGAAACACGACAGCTTTGTAGCCAGGGATAAAGCCCCAGTTTGAACCAAAATTCTGGAGCCAAGCCAGCTTGCCACCATTGAAGACATGGGCAATGTTGCGGGCGTAGCGGAATTCGGAAACATCGCCCGTCTGGAAATACTCTTCAGAGCGAATGGGCTCCGTGCCGAAATCGATGACTTCCTGATAGGCGTAGAAATTTCTGTTCGTCTTCCCGAAGATCGCCTGCAGATCATACGAGGAGATATGTTTGGAGGCGTCAATTCTAAAGCCGGCAACGCCGATTTTTGTGAGGTCATCCAGATAAGAGGCGAGAATACCGCGGACATGTTCGGATTCGGTTTTAAGATCCGCACAAGTGCTGATATTGCAATTTTGAACTTCCCAGCGGTCCTGGTAATTTTGTACTGAGTCATCACCGTTTCGCCCGCAGCGGTGAAAGTCGCTTGGGCGGAATATGTTGCCGTAACTGTATTCTTCGTAAGGTGTCCCGGCACTTCCGAATTTGGTTTGACCGGAACGATTGACCCAGCTCATGTGATTCAAAACAGCGTCCACGTAAATATCTACACCGACCGCTTTGCAGCGCTGGACCATGTCGATGAACTCCGCGCGATTTCCACTGCGACTGATGAGTTGAAAACTCACAGGTTGATAGCGCTGGAACCATGGGTATTTTGGAAGAACAGCGTGTTCGTTGGGAGGAGAAACCTGTACAGCGGCGTAACCTTTTGGTCCGAGAAAAGTTTCACATTCGCGCGCGACATCTTTCCACTGCCATTCGAAAAGATGAACAAACACAGTGCGATCGGGTCTTGGGCTTCTGATTCGGTGAGTTGCTGCTTCAGAATAGGAGGACACACTTGCGTTTGTTAACCAAACGCAAGAAAGGAACATCAAGAGAAACCTGTGAGTCCTCATAAGTCATCCCCTCTCAGCTAGGGGAAAATAGCCACATTTCAAGTAATTCGCAACTACAAATCCCGAAAAGAATCGGTAAATTATAGCTTTCAGCCCTATTTATTGCGCCATGCTTTCACCGGGTTGCGTTCTGCACAGGGGCTAGGTCTGTTTTGCTTCAAATTTTCTTAACGATAGGGTCAAAAGCGCTGCAATAACAATCAGAGCACCACCGAAAGCAACGCCACTTGCCCTGCTGTTATTCACGAGTTTCATGATGAGAGGCCCCAGTCCTACAGAGACCAGGATTTCGGGAATCACGATGAACATGTTGAAGATACCCATGAAAATTCCGTATTGGTTCGGGGGAAGGTGCTCAACCAGGATGACATACGGCATGGAGACAATGGAGGCCCAGCCGATACCGGCAGCAATCATCGGCAGGTAAAGCATTCCCGGCTCATGAATGAATGGAATCGAAAGAAGACCAAGTCCACAGACGAGCAAAGCAAAAGCATGTGTGTGGGCTCGACCAAACTGTTTTGCAATCAACGGAATGCAGAGCGCAAAAATAGGCGTTGAAATTCCCCTGATCATCGTCGTATGTGCGGCAAATCTGACTCCCGTTTCATAAAGCTCTGAGTTGGGATCGGTCGCACCAAAGACATCGTGCGGAACCGCGACTGAATAATACATCCACATGCAGAACAGCCCCATCCAGGTGAAGAACTGGATGACGGCCAGTCTTTTCATGATCGGAGGCATCTGGAAATAGCAGGACTTTGTTTCGACGGCCCACTGCTTGAGTGCAGCCCATAATCCTTTGTTCTTCTGTGCCTGGAGTTCTTCCAGATTATTGGGCGGATATTCGGGCGTGGTCAGTACGGTGTAGAGTACTGAAAAGAAAAAGATGATCGCGCAAAGGTAAAACGAATAATGCATCGCGGTTTTTCCGCTGGCGGCAAGGGATGGGAAAAATTCAATCAAATTGATCGATGCAATGTAATTACCGAGAATGGTGCCGAGCCCGATCATCAAACTCTGGAAGGCATAACCGGTCGGCCGCTGCTGCGTGTTCTGCTTATCCGCGACAAAAGCCCGGAAAGGCTCCATTGTGATGTTCAACGAGGCATCCAGAACCCAGAGGAGGCCGGCGGCCATCCATAGTGACGAGGAATCCGGCATTAGGAAGAGGGCGGCGGTTCCGAGCACGGCGCCAACGAAGAAGTAAGGCCGGCGGCGGGCTTTCAAGCTGGGTATCCAGGTTTTATCACTGAGATAGCCGATAATCGGCTGGAGCAAAAGACCGGTCGCAGGCGCTGCCAGCCATAAAAGCGGGATTTCATCGGGTTTTGCGCCGAGTTTTTCATAAATGGAACTCATACGCGCAAACTGAATTTCAAAACCATGCTGGATCCCGAAGAATCCGATACTCATATTTATGATTTGCCAATAAGTCAGATTCGGTCTTTCAGTGGTTTTTGTTTCCATATTCAACCGTATATCGCTGGTGCAGGTCAGCGGCTATAAAAAAAACTTGGCGCGCGCCTTCTAGATGGCCCATTCTGAGTTAAACAGGAGAACGCATGTTAGAGCTCAGGTTGAAAACGCCAGTTGTTCATATGCAGCGGATCTTAGCGGTTTCGCTCTTCATTTTTTTTATTGGCACGCTGGCAGGATGTGCTGCCAAGGCTCATCGTCCTTGTTCGGAAGGCGGGGAACCTTCCCGCGAAAAAACGATCCGAGGAACTAAACAGTGCCTTCAAGTCCGTGATCGCAACGGAAAATTCGTCAATGATGGAGACTTTGTTGAATGGCATCCCAACGGGCAGAGGGCCGGGGAAGGCGAGTACAAAATGGGTGCAAAGCACGGCAAGTGGACTGAATGGGACGAGCGTGGAAAAAAGATTTCCGAAAAATATTTTGAAAACGGCAGCCCGGTCAACCCACCACGTTGAGAATTTTTCGCTTATTAAAAAGTCACACCTGCATGGATGAGAAACGAACTGAAAGTTCCGCCCACTTCCAGCTGCTTGCCGTTTGCAGAGGTTCGCGTGCTGCCAAACGCATCATGGAAAGTAAGCGAAGCGCCGAAAAACAGGCTCTTGGTGAGTTCCAGGTCCACGCCGGGGCCTGCATGGACCCCAAACAGAACTGGCGAAACGGAGCTCAGGATTCCATCGGTGGATTGCTGATAGCTCGGGCGATAAAATCCCATTCCGAATACCAGGTAGGGAACCACTTTATCGTACCAGCTTAGATTCATCCGAAGACCCGTGAGCAGCGAAAGCATCGAAAATTTACCATCGGAATGTTCAGAATAACCCAGGCTCGAATCAAATCCGAAAAGATCACTGACGCCATAGGTGTAATGTATTTGTGAGCCGATGCTGTCGGAGTACTGCCCCAGGTCTCCCATGAGAAAAACCTGGCCGACATCGATGGCTAAATTATTGGAAGCGGGAGCAAAAGGAGAAATGTTAGTCCGTGTATCGGTTGAAAGAGTTCTGCGCCGTTCCTGCGCAGAGTCACTGGGCGACCCAGCTGCCCAGGAAGGCTGTTGAAGCCAGCTTGTGCCAGCAATTCCGGCGCTTTGGAATGTGAGCGTGATGAAAAAAATAGAAAGGAAATGTAGAAGTAACTTTGGACAGTGATTCATGCTCGACCTCCATGTCTCGCAATTTAACAGATCTCTTTAATAGACTAACGGGCTTTTCCGTAGTGCGCAAACCCTTGTGGATAGCTCAGTACGAAAAAGCCCGACTAATCTTGTCGTCTATCGCTTTTAACCAGGAGTTCCAGAGATGATCTGGAGCTTACTGATTGAGAACAGGACGATTCGCGTTGGTGTTGACGTCTTGGTCGAACGCCGCAATTTCTGTGCTGATTTTGGCTTGAATATAGCCAGAGAACGAGCCATCTCCGTGACGGATGATTTCTTTTAGAAGGTCAACGGAGGGCTGAGTTTTTGCCTTGCGCTCACTTTCATAAAGAAGCTGAGTGAGAGTCGCCGCGGTAATATCGTTTTTTGTCTTATTATCGATAACGCGTAGGTCCTCTCCGCCTTTGATCATTTTCGCAATCTCGTCCAGTGTCACGTAGCTAGACTCGTGAGTGTCGTAGAGCTTGCGGTTCTGATAGCGTTTAATGATTTTGACCTCTTTCATGATTCCCCCTGATTAATGTCTCCCGTAGGATCCCCTGTTGGCATGCCGCACATGGCTACTGCGCCACAATGTGTCATGACCTGTTAACTAGCCAAATAACAACCCGCAGCGTTTCTGTCAATAGCCCTAAAAAAGCGGCATTTACGGATCAATATTTAGCTTTACGCAGTGCAATAACAAACTTCTTGCTTTAACGCAAGAGGTCCGTTCTGCGCAGGTCTCGGGGCATTGCACGTGGCGTTCCAATCAGTCGCCTGACGTTGCCGCCGACTTTTTCGCGAGATGTTCCTTCTAAATTCTCAAGGAAAATCACTTTAACGACGAAGCGTAACAAGAGGGGGTTCTTCCCATGCGAGATTTTCTGTTCAGGCGACCCAAAAACCCAAGAGCAGCGGCAGTGGCGTCGCAAATGTTGCTCTTGCTGAGTACAGGCATGCTCGCCTGTTCCTCACAGCCGATCAGCCGGGAAATCCCATTGGGTACGGCTCTTCAGGAAAATGAACGAGCAGCGTTGGTGACCGCGACGCAGTCCGAGCTGGAGTTGGCAAAAAAATATTCCGATCGTGCGCAGAAGAATTCTGAAGCCAGTGCTGAGTATCATTTCAGCCTTGCCCAAGCCTATGTGGCAGAGGGTAGTCCGGATCGCGCGATTGAAGAATACAAGCTCGCCCTGATGTTCGATCCGAATTCCGCTCTGGTCTATGCCCGCCTTGCTACCGAATATATCAAGAAAGGAATGCTGTCGGATGCAATGGCTACGTGCAAAGAAGCATTGCAGCGCGATCCCAAGTACGTTGACGCACGGCTCATGCTTGCTGGACTTTATTCGTCAATGAAGGAAACGGATGAGGCGGTTCGTGAATACGGAATCGTTTTAACTCAGGATCCAAAAAATGAAGAAGCTGCCATTTATCGCGCGCAGGGTCTCGGAGAGGCAAGCCGTACCCCTGAAGCAGTCCAGGGGCTGAGAACGTTTCTCAAGCGCGTGCCGGATTCCGCGATGATCTGGTACTATCTGGGCCGCCTTGAGCAGAGCCAGGACCACCTGAAAGAGGCTGTGGCTGCATACAATAAAGCCATGGCTCTCAAGCCGGGATTCAGTCAGGCTTCATTGGCTTTGGGGTTTCTTTATGAAGGAGAGAGTAAGAACGAAGAGGCTTTGAAAATCTACAAAGATCTCTATGAGGATTCACAGGACCTTTCGGCCGCCAACCGGCTGGCAACGATTTATCTCAAACAGGAAAAATTCCAGCAGGCGATTCCGTATCTTGAAGCCATCGAAGCTGCTGATCCAGAGGACATGAACGCACGCGTCAAGCTTGGGCTGATCTATATGGAGCTGAAGCAGTACGCAAAAGCCCTGACTGTATTTAAAGCCATTCTCCAAAAGAGCCCCGACTCCGACAAGATACATTTCTATGTCGGAAGTATTTACGAAGAGCTCAAACTTTACGATCTCGCGATTGCAGAGCTCAGTCTGATCAAGGTGCAATCAAAGCTGTATTCAGACGCAGCGCTGCACGTCGCCTATCTTTTGAAGGAGGGCGGCTCCCTGCCTGATGCCAAGGCTTATATGGAAAAGGCGATCAGCAAAGCGCCGAATATTTCTGGTTTTTATCTCTTCCTTGCAAGTCTGGAGGATGAAGCCAAGGATTTTCAGAAAGCAATTTCGGTTCTCGAAGACGGCAAAAAGCGTTTCCCTGAAGATGAAAAAATTCTTTATTATCTGGGAAGCCTTTTCGACCGGACTGGAAAACCAGACCGGGGAATCGAGCAGATGGAGGCGATCCTTGCCGTTAACCCCGAGAACGTGGATGCGTTGAACTACATCGGTTATACCTGGACTACTCAGGGCGTGCGCTTGAACGACGCGGAAAAACTGCTTCGCCGCGCTTTGGCCTTAAAGCCCGACAACGGCTATATCCAGGACAGCTGGGGCTATTACCTGTTTGTGCGCGGGCGGAACTCCGAGGCGATTGTTGAACTCGAAAAGGCTGCCCGTCTTCGTCCCCAGGAATCCACAATTCTTGAACATCTCGGTGATGCTTACATCCGCAGCAATCTTTGGGAGAAGGCGTTTACGCGTTACAGTGACGCTGTCAAGTTTGCAGAAGATGAAACTGCCAAACAAAAGCTTGAATCGAAGCTGCTGAATCTGCAGCGTGATTTTGCCCAGGCTGGCCAGAGCGGGGGGCAGAGTGGCCAAATTGGTAAGACGGGTCCCGCAGGAACCCCCGGTTCGCCACCGGGAACACCCGGCTTCGGGGAGCGGGCGCGAATGCCGGCTGGCAGAACGACGGAAGTCCCTGCAGGCAAGTGATTCCGGTTGCTTGACGGTACATCGTTGTGTGAATCTGACCGCATGCGGTTCACTTGGATTCCCTGTCTGGTTGTCGCCTTTGCTTTTGCCGGGTGCGCGCGTGCGCCACTGAAAACGGAAGAGCTTAGTCCCCGGATTCTTATCGAGGAAGCCTGCGGAAAAGCGGCTCCCGGGGCTCGTGTCGAATCACTCAAGGGCTCTGTCTGGCTAAAAGCCCAATCGAAAGAGGCCGCTGGCCAGTTTCCTGCCACACTTGAGGTCAAACGGAGCGGCACTGTCCTGATGGAGGTGACCAATCTGGTCGGAGGGGTCGAGGCGGTCATCCGGGTCGAGGGGAACAAATATTTCATCGATCTGCCCAAGGAAAAAGCGGAAGGTCAGCGACGTCAGCAGGGAAGTTTGTCATGGGGGGGGATTCCCCTGACCTGGGCAGCAAGCCTGTTTCTCGGACGCGTACCCTGTCCCTCGGAAGCGGCTTTGCTGGAAATGATTTCGGAACTGACCGCTGCCGGGGAGTTGCGGCTTGAGACACAGGCCTCGCTCGAGCGCGAAGCCGAGCTTTTTGTTTTTCGGTTCCGGCGTTACGAAGGCCGACCTTGGCCGGAGGCTTTGCATTGGGAGCGGAAGGGTGTCGCTCCGCTTTCAGTTGATTTCAAATTTGATGATCCCGAACATGAAACGCGCAGTCCCCGAAAGTGGGAAGCCAAATCTTCGCAGGGAGAAGTCAAGGTTCGCTGGCGTGATCGGGAGATTGTGGAAAAACGTTGAAAGAGGCCGGGTAGCGTAATCAAGCGCTGGTCAAAAAGGGAGATCGGGACTGATGGTTTGCGGAAGTATTTCACTCACTCGGACTGTGATAGGACTGCTCATTGCTTTTTCAATTCAGGGGTGTGTGAAATCCGCCCCCGAGACGGCGCAGGTGCTCCATCTGGCTCACCCGGAAAAAGTAAAGGGACTGGACCCGATTTACTCCGATGATATCTACGTGGCAGACGAGGCGAGCCGGGTTTATGAAACCCTCTTCCAATATCATTATCTCAAGCGGCCTTATACGCTAATTCCAAATCTTGCCGAGGCGATGCCAGAAATCAGCAAAGATGGCCGTATTTATACAATTCGTCTGAAGAAAGCTGTCCTATTTCAGGATGATAAATGTTTCAAGGCGACTTCGAGAAAAGGCCGGGAATTAACAGCGGACGATGTTATTTATTCCCTGAAGCGTCTGGTGGATCCCAAGCTCCATTCCACCGGGGCCTGGTTGCTGAACGGCCGAGTCGAAGGTGTCAGCGAGTGGCATCAGGCCGCCAAAGATTCTGAAGTGACGGATTATACAAAAGAGATCGCCGGCCTGAAAGCTCTGGACCGGTACACGATCCAGATCAGACTGCTTAAACGCTCAGCGTCGTTTCTTTATTCACTGGCCATGCCCTTCACCGGAGTGGTTGCACCGGAGGCGGTGGCGTATTACGGAAAGGATTTTTCGAATCATGCCGTCGGCACGGGACCTTTTCGTTTGACCGAGTTTTCACAAAATAGACAGGTTTGGGTCAGGAATCCGACCTTCAGAACCGAAAAATATCCCAGTGAAGGTGAACCGGGAGATCGGGAAGCCGGTCTATTGCAGGACGCAGGCAAGACGCTGCCGCTCATTGATAAGCTGGTTGTGGATGTTTACGAGGAATGGCAGCCGTTGTGGTTGAATTTTCTTTCGGGAAAACTGGATCGGACCTTCATCCCGAAGGATAGCTTCAGTCAGACAATCACGGCCGGAAAAGAGCTTTCGCCGGAGCTGACCGCAAAAGGAATCAGGCTTCATCGCTTCCCCTTGCTCGATATCGTGCATCTGACCTTGAATATGGCGGATCCACTTCTTGGGAAAAACAAATACCTGCGTCAGGCATTGAGTCTTGCCTGGGATGCGGACCGGTATAATTCCATTTTCTGGAACGGACGTTCCATCCCGGCTCAAGGCCCGATTCCGCCCGGACTTGCCGGTTTCGACATGGAATATCGAAACCCCTATCGTCAATTCAATATAAAGAAGGCCAAAGAACTCCTGGCGAAGGCTGGGTTTCCGGAGGGGAATGGTTTACCCCCTCTGATATACAATGCCACGGCTGATTCGAGTTCCAGACAGGCGACCGAATATACAGTTCAGATGTTCAAGCAGATCGGTGTGAAGGTAAAAGTGGAGACTTATTCCTGGCCGGAGTTCCAGACTTTGATCCGTAACCGCAAGGGACAGATCTGGTCCTATGCGTGGAATGCGGATTACCCGGATTCGGAAAATTTCCTCCAATTGTTTTACAGCAAGAATGCTTCGCCCGGCCCGAATGATTCAAATTACAGCAATCCGGCCTATGACGATCTTTACGAGCGCGCCATTACTTTGCCTGCAGGTCCAGCGCGCATCGCACTTTATCAGCAGATGGTCCGGATGATTGCCGAGGATTGCCCCTGGATCGTGCAGGTGCACCGCATGGGCTTTCACCTGACCTCGCCGGGCTTCGGCAACTATAAGCCGAGCGCGTTTTATCATGCGGATGCAAAGTATTATCGTTTTGATCCGGCGGCTCAGGTTGGCTCGGCTGGAAAGAACTGAACAAAGATGTGGGTGTATGTCCTTCGACGAGTGTTGAGTTCCATCCCCACGCTCTTCGGAGTGGCTCTGCTGGTTTTTATTTTATTTCATGTCATGGGCGGCGATCCCGTTTACCAGATGGTCGGGAAACATGCTTCGGCCCAGCAGATCGCGGATCTGCGGCATGAATATGGATTGGATCAGCCGAAGACCACTCAGTTTCTCCGGTACCTTCAGCAGGTGGTGACGTTCGATTTCGGGCGCAGCTATGCCACACGTCAGCCCATTCGCCAGATGATCCTGAACGGCATCGGTCCCTCTTTGACTCTGGCCATTCCCGCTTTCATTTTAACGACCGTGCTTTCAGTTCTGATTTCTCTGGTCGTTGTTTATTTCAGAGGACGTTGGCCGGACCGTCTCGGGGTGGTTCTCTGTGTTCTCGGAATGAGCGTGCCGATGCTCGCATACATTCTGCTGGGCCAGTATCTTTTCGGTTACAAGCTGGGTTGGTTTCCGATTTCCGGATTCGACGCGGGGTGGCCGCAGCGCCTGGGGTATGTCGCCTTGCCGGCCCTGATCTGGGTAGCAGTTGCCACTGGTTATGATGTCCGTTTTTACCGAACTGCGTTGATCGAGGAGCTGGGGAATGATTATGTGCGTACCGCACGGGCCAAAGGTTTGGGGGAACCCGGGATTTTTCTCAAGCATGTTTTGAAGAACGGGATGATCCCCGTGCTCACAAATGTGGTGATTCAGATACCGCTGCTCATTTTAGGATCTTTTCTGCTGGAGAGGTTCTTCGGGATCCCAGGGCTGGGAAGCATGATGATCGATGCCCTGCATGGCAGTGATTTTCCCGTGATCAGGACGATGACGACGCTGGGCGCGATATTGATGATTATTGGCAACCTGGCTACCGATGTCCTGTATACAGTTTTCGACCCCCGTGTGAGGTTATCATGAAAAAGCGCAGCCTTTGGGGTGAGGCGCTTTGGAGACTCACGGAAAATCGGCTGGCCGTTATTTCGTTCGGAATTATAGTGTTTTATGCTTTGATCGCTTCCGCCGCGGCGCTGGGCCTGATTGCTTCACCTTGGGAAACAGAAGTGGGTGGGTCGTACCAAGCTCCTTCTTCGTCCGCTTTCAAGCTTTGGCTGGGAACGGATATTTTTGGTCGTTCGGTATTATACAAAGTGATTCACGGGGCAAGGATGGCCCTCGGGGTGGGTCTTGTGGCTTCGCTGATCAGCGTTCCGCTCGGAATCGTTCTGGGAGCGCTGGCCGGCTACTTCGGCAAATGGGTGGACCATCTGATTGTCTGGTTTTATACAACACTTTCTTCCATTCCAAACATCATGCTGGTGATCGCGATCACCTATGTCCTGGGGAAGGGCTTCGGGGCCATGTATATTGCGCTAGGAATCACTTCCTGGGTCGGTCTGGCCCGTGTGATCCGAGGGGAAGTGCTCAAGCACAAGCAACGGGATTACGTGCTCGCGGCAGAAAGCCTGGGCTGCTCGCATTTTTCCCGGATTTTCAGACATATTGTTCCAAATATCGTGCATTTCGGTATTATCAGTTTTTCTATTCAGTTCATGACGGCCATCAAGACCGAGGTGATCCTTTCGTTCCTGGGGCTGGGTGCTCAGGGACAGCCGAGCTGGGGGATCATGATTGACGACGCCAAGCAGGAGTTATTCCAGGGTGTGTGGTGGCAGTTGGCTGGGGCTACGGTTGCGATGTTGTTTGTTGTGCTGGCGTTTAATATTCTGGGAGACGCGCTCCGGGATGCTTTGGACCCCAGGGCGGGCAGGGGAATTGGGTGAAAAAATTGGAAAAAATTCTCGAAATCAAAAATCTGTCGACCTCCTTTTTCACTGATGAGGGTGAGATTTGTGCCGTCGATGATGTGAGTTTCAATGTCTACAAAGGAAAGACTTTGGGCATTGTCGGTGAATCCGGCTGTGGGAAGAGCGTGACGAGTCTCTCGATCATGCGGCTAATTCCCTCACCTCCCGGCAAAGTCGTCGGCGGAGAAATTTTTTACAAAGGCAAGGATCTGCTGAAGCTCCCCTCATCCGAAATGCGGTCGATCCGCGGCAATGAGATCTCAATGATTTTTCAGGAGCCCATGACCTCCCTGAATCCTGTATTCACGGTGGGGAATCAGATCCGCGAAGCGATTGCGCTGCATCAGGATCTTTCCTCGAAAGACGTGCATAACAAAGCCATTGAGATGTTGCACCTGGTGGGAATGCCGTCTCCGGAGAAGAGGATTAAAGACTACCCTCACCAGCTTTCAGGGGGGATGCGGCAACGGGTGATGATTGCCATGGCTCTCTCCTGCAATCCCAATATCCTGATCGCCGACGAACCGACAACCGCGCTCGATGTGACGATTCAAGCCCAAATTCTGGATTTATTGAAAGACTTGCAGCAGAAGGTCGGAATGGCGCTCATTCTGATCACCCATGATCTCGGCATCGTGGCTGAAATGGCCGACGAGCTGCTCGTGATGTATGCCGGACGCGTGGTTGAGCAGGGTACGGTCAAGGATATTTTCGGGCATCCACGCATGCCTTATACCCAGGGGCTTTTGAACAGCATTCCTGTAATGAACCAGGACCCTACCGGCAGGGTGAAAAGAAAACGATTGGAAGCTATTCCCGGAATCGTCCCTAATTTGCTGTTTCTGCCTCCAGGTTGCCGGTTTCAGGATCGCTGTACCTATGTCAATGATGATTGCCGCAAGAAGGAACCCGAATTGCGAACAGTGATGGATCATCCGGAAATTCCGCATGCTACGCGCTGTATGAGGGATATTTAGGTGGAAAATACCGAAGTATTGCTGGAAGTCCGCGACTTGGTTAAAAAATTTCCGATCCACGGTGGTATACTCTCGCGTGAAGTTGGGAACGTGCACGCCGTGAGTGGCGTATCGTTGCAGATTCGCAAGGGGGAGACGCTGGGGCTGGTGGGGGAATCCGGTTGTGGGAAATCCACGCTCGGTCGCTGCCTGCTCAGGTTGCTGCAACCGACTTCGGGTCAGGTTTACTTCAAAGGTCAGAACATCACGGAAATCGGGCAGGGCGAACTCCGCAAGCTCCGGCGACAAATCCAGATTATTTTTCAGGATCCTTATGCTTCCCTGAATCCGCGCATGACCGTGGAGGATATTCTGAGCGAACCGCTCGAAATTCATAAACTTTGCAGAAGCAAGCAGGAGAAGAGGGAGCGGATTTACAAACTCCTGGATCTCTGCGGCTTGCGCCGGGAGTCCATAGTCCGTTATCCCCACGAATTTTCCGGTGGTCAGAGGCAGCGAATCTGTATTGCGCGCGCACTCGCGGTCGAACCTCAGTTCATCGTCTGTGATGAGCCGGTCTCCGCGCTGGATGTATCGATTCAGGCTCAAATCATCAATCTCATGCAGGATCTGCAAAAAGAGCTGGGTCTCACTTATCTTTTCATTGCTCACGACCTCAAGGTCGTGGAGCATATTTCGACCCGGGTGGCAGTCATGTATCTCGGAAAAATAGTGGAGCTGGCCGACGCCGAGGCGCTCTATTCTGACCCGAAACACCCTTATACCCGCGCTCTTTTATCGGCTATTCCAATTCCAGATCCGAATTACAAGAAAGACCGCGTCATCCTGCGAGGAGATGTTCCTTCTCCGATTCTGCCTCCGAAAGGCTGTCACTTTCATCCCAGGTGTCCGATAGCAAAAGAGAATTGTGGAATCAATACCCCGGCTCTTCGCAGTCTGAACGGAGTTAACATTTCGATTCATGAGGCTGCCTGCCATTACAGCGAATGAATTGACCTGGAGTACCCCGGTACAAAAAATAATTCATTCAATCATTCTCTAAGGATTCCGAAAAGTTACTTAGGGCGGACCCCATTTGGGTTTCGTCCGAAGACATATGGAATTCACGCAGAAGAAGCTGCCTGAACTGGCAGCACAGAACCTTCGCTCCTGTCTTATCAAATCGGTGCAACCGTATGCGCCGATGCTTGCTCCTGTTTACGTATTCATGAAACGGAACGGAAAATTTGTTTCGGTGAAATCACCTTTGGACTTTTTTGTTCCTGAAGAACTCAGCCGTCTGTCTGGTTTCGATTCTTTTTATTTCCCAGAGTTTGTGGATTCAGTGGCTCCCTTTCAAAAAGCGGGAAGGTTGGCGCGTGCCTTGCTGAACTGGAATCCCCGTCAGGGCGAAGTGCTTTCGCCTGCGCCATTCGAACTCTCAGATGCGATCTTGAGGTTAGTCGGGCCTTTGTGGAGCGTGAGTTCGGATGAGGAACTTCTCATTGAACCGTTTTTCCCGATCGGATTTGCAAGTGAGCTCTGTGATCCGATTCCCCAGGATATCCTGGTGCGGAGCAGGGAAAAGAGCGTTGAGGGATATGAGCGTGCGCTGCTTTGCTCGGCTTGGACGGTTTTTCTGGCTGTTCATCTGGGGTACTGCAGCCTCGCAGTGCTCAATGAACTTCGGCTCAAATCTTTTGACGACGTCCTGAATGAATCCGTGCCCCTTGGCTTTCTGCCCGGCTCGCAGGAACTCGAGGAAATCGAATTTATCGCCTGGTCCTCTTTAAAAAAACTCGACCCGGTCCGTGCCTCATTATTCCAATCCCGGCAGGAGATGGTTGCGCGAAAAATTCTGTCTCGCATCAAGAGAATTACTGCTGAATTTGCAGTGCCTGGAAAACCCGCCCCGACGATCTTCGGAGACAGGGGGTTTGTGAGTGTATAGCTTCGGACCGAAACCTCCTCGTGCTCTGCTCAGCTTTGGTGTCTCGGGTCTGCTCGAGGAGTCTTGCCGCGTTTACTACGACAATATGTTCAGTACGCGGCACGTCGGAAAGGTTTCGGATCTCCTTGCGGCCAAGCTCAAATCCGCCGGATTGGATGAGCTCAGGCTCAGGGCGATTCTGCTCTTTGGAATTTTCGAAGGCTATTACAACCCGGGGATTGCGGAAGCGTCCTCCGGCCAGGTCATGGTCGAATGCGGAGTGGACGCCGAAAAAATCGCGGTTGGGCTTTCGTTTGTAAACCCTCATCTCGCCAAGCGCCTTGCCAGCAAGATTAATCCCGGAATTTTTGATTCCTTGCTGGCGACTTTACATGCGCAATCGGATCGCCTGCTCGTCCGCGTCCTGGTCGAGAGCGGGAAAATTGAAATTGTCGCAATGCTCGCCATTCCTGGAAAGATAAGCATGGAGGTGATTCAGGAGAAAGGCGCTCCGGAAGTGCTTTTGCTGGACCGGGAGACGACCGTCGCCACACCTGCTGCAGAATTCACCCAGCTCGGAGATCTGGATTTCCCAGCGCTTTTGCGCGAAGAAAACCCGGTCTCCAAACTGGAGCCGTCACCCTCGGGAACGATCGTTTCGAGTGAGAAGCCCGAAGTGGAACCCGAAATCCGGTTTGCGGGGGAGCGGAGTCCGGAGGAACAGAAGCGCAAAGTTTCTGGAACCACTCAGCAGATCGAGGAAGAGAACATTTTGGTTGGTGGAACTGACCAGGCTTTGAATCAGGAGGCTCTCACGGTTCAAGGAGGTGCTCCAGCCGGAGCTGAAGAATCCATTCTGATCAGTGGATCTGGCGAACCGGTCTCCGGAGCCGCCTATAACAATTTGATCACGGAATTATCGGAAAAATTCAGAATTTCTCCCGAAATTGTCACCAAAATCCAAACTCATTTTCGGGCTCAATCCGGAGAGTATCAGTTAAAAATCGCGGAACTTGAAACTCAACTGAAAACCAGTAAATTCGCAGAGCGAGCGCCCGTGACACCTCCTGCGGCGGAGTCTAAATCCACAGCAGCCCCTATTACCGAGGCGAAAGCGGCGCCAGCACAAGAGACCGGCCTTGCTTCCCTGGTTCCTGGATTTATCAAGAGAGCCTTTTCAAAGGCTGTTGTACCCAGCGTGCCGGAAGCTGAGCTGCTGATGGAACCAGGTGAGCTGGTTGAGGATTCCGGAAAAACCGTGAGTCCCCCGGTTCAACCAGAAATTGAGGCATTACCGGAAGACAAGCCTGTCGAAGAGCTGACTACGGAAACATTAGAAAAAGCACTGACCAAAGCGGCCAGTGAGTCCCAGGAAATTAAAAAAGAAATCGGTAGTGAGCGCGCGAAGCATTGGGTGGACGGGATGATGGGAGAGATCCTGTCTGAAAAGGCTCTGCTGGTGGACAAAGCCAAGCATGTCAATACGGCGATCCGGCAGAAAGAGCTCGAGTTCCGCAACCGACAGGCGACTCTTCTGGAGGAAATAAAAAGGCGCGACGAAAGTATCCGGCAGAAGGATAATCTGATCATCCGTTTAAAGGAACAGCTGGCAGAAATGACCATGATCGTGGAACGGATCCGAAACGGAAGCAGTTCGATTGATTCAATCCGGCACAAGCAGAAGGTCGAAATGACCCAGAAGATGTTGAAAACCTCCAAGGCCGAAAATCTTGCGCTCGTGGCAAAGATCGAGGATTTGCGGGCCCAACTGGCGAATGTCTCGCAAGCCAGCAAAGCGAGCAATCTGACTTCCGCGGAGCTGTCGACCATGCGAATCCGTTTCGATCATGTGAACCGCCAGTGCGAAGAATTCAAAAAGGCGAATCATCTGCTTTCGGAAAAACTCGCCCTGGTCAAACGCGAAAAAGCGGCTGTGGGCGGGGGTACCGAAGAATTGAAGCGACGAATGGAACTCGCGATGCAAACTGCCAACGCCCATCAAAAAGATGCGGAAGAGTACCGGCTCAAATCTGAAGAACTGAAAAGGGAAGAAGTGCGGTTAAAAATGGAATTGGGACGCGCGCAAACAGAAATCAAAACGCTGAAAGCTTCCGTTCTGAAAATCCAGAAAGCAGTTGTCAATGGTGGTACGGGTACTGCTGGTGGTGGAGCCAAGGCTGCCTAGACGCGGCCAGTAAAGCTGGTTTTCGCGCCAAAGAAACCGCTGGCCCAAAGGGGCAAAATAGAATAATTATTTGATCACTGCTCGCGTGGTGGAATTGGTAGACACGCTGGTCTTAGGAACCAGTGCCGTAAGGCTTCGCGGTTCGAGTCCGCGCGCGAGCACCACTTTCTATTCGCTTCGGCCCAGAACGTCGCGACACCGTGAAAGGTCGATTTCTTCGTATTCATCAGGTGACGAGACGCCTGAGCGATCACGAGGTTTTACCCCGAAAAGATAACCCGTTGTCTGCATCGATACTGCCCTGTAGCCGATCATCAATTGATTGTTTTCCGTGTAGCTGAAAATTCGCCAGCCATCCAGATCATCCGAGTAAAACGCGAGCCCGAACCAGCGATTCGTGGGCTGTAATCTGAAGACGTAAAGCGCAGTTGAAGGATCTACCGTTCCGGCAGAATCAGCGCGAACACCAGGGCCGCGCCACTGGGCGATGCTTTCACCAGGCGTGAAGTGAAGACGCATCACGGATTCCAGGCATTCGGCGGCTTTGCCACCGTTCGAAAGAAGAACTGGATTTCTGATGGATTCGCCAGCTTGAGCCAAGGCAGGAAAAATGAGTAAAAATAGAATTGCGGCTTTCATGCCGCGATTGTCTGCCGATTTTAGGTGCCTTTCAATGGGGTTGATAGGGACAGACTCCAAAAAGATCGAAGACACGATGCCAAAGACCGCCCCAACGCGAGCAGATGAGCAGGGGGCTTCCAGTCTGGGGATGCTGCAGCTGCAGCGAGTAGGCTTTCAGCAGTAACGCATTGGCACCAAGTTTTTCCCGGAAAACCCGGTTATGTTTTCCATCCCCATGCGCGGAATCCCCAATGAGCGGATGGGAAATATGTGCGAAATGCCGCCGGATCTGGTGAAATCGCCCGGTTTCGGGTCGGACCTCGAGAAGCGAGTAGCGGGAAGTCGGGTGCTTACCCACCGCGATATTCATTTCGACGCGTTTCAGGGTCCGATACCGGGTGAGCGCTGTTTTGGGTGTCGGGTCCTCTTCAGCCTGCAAGGGTGATTCGATCACGCCCTCGTCAGGAGTCCAGCCCCGTACAACTGCGTAATAACTCTTGCGCACGGCCCCGCTCTGAAACTGGTTCTGGATCCTGGCAGCCGCTTCGGAGCTGAAAGCGTAGATCAACGCGCCCGAGGTGGCGCGGTCCAGGCGGTGCACGGGATATAGATAACGGCCGAGCTGCTTTTTTAATATCGCCAGGCAATTTGTAGCCGCGGAGATCGAGTACTCCGAATTTTCAGGCGGATGCACCTGAAATCCAGCCGGTTTGTCGACTGCAACCAGTTGCTCATCCTGGTAAAGAATCCGGAGCTGCTGTGCCATGGTGCTCTTACCACTTCACATCATAGAGAGGCTGGAACTTGTCACGCAGGTAATTTCCGAAATACTCGGGATTGAGCGCTTCACCGGTGATCTTCATGATTAGCTGCTGTGCATTATATCGGCGTCCGTGCTGGTGAATGTTTTCGTTCAGCCATTTTTTTATCGGAACTAAATTCCCCTGGGTCAGAAGCTGATCAAACTTTTTCAAATCTTTTTTCATGAAAGCGCTCCATTGTGCGGCATAAAGATTCCCGAGCAGGTAGGAGGGGAAGTACCCGAAACCACCGAAAGACCAGTGAATGTCCTGCAGGACACCTTCGGAATCTTTCCTGGGTCTGATCCCGAGATACGCCTTCATTTTGTCATTCCAGAGCTTGGGCAGGTCTTGGACCTGGATCTCGCCGGAGAAGAGAGCCTGTTCGAGCTCGTACCGGATGATGATGTGCAGGTTGTAGGTCACTTCATCGGCGTCGACGCGGATCAAAGAAGGTTGAACAGCATTGATGGCGAAATAGAAATCCTCGAGTTTCACGCCAGAGAGTGCCTGCGGAAAAAGCTTCCGGGCTTTTGGAAAAAAATATTTCCAAAGCTGCAGGCTCCGGCCGACCTGGTTCTCCCAGAGTCTTGATTGCGACTCGTGGATTCCCATGGAAATAGCTTCAGCCAGGGGGGTTCCCGAGTACTTTTTCTGGAAGCCCTGTTCATAAAGGGCATGTCCGCCCTCGTGAATCGTGCTGAAGATGGCATCATTGAAGTACCTCTCGTCGTAACGAGTGGTGATCCGGGAATCTTCGACATCAAAGCTGGTGGAAAAAGGGTGTACCGCGCTATCCAGACGGCCCGCATCGAGATCGTAGCCCATCTTCAGCAGAACGGCGAAACCGAACTGCTCCTGTTGTTTCAGGGGGTATTTGCGTCTGAGGATCCTAATTTTAGGTTTTCGGCGGGAATTTGAAGTTGCTTCCACTACACGAGTGGTGATCTCGCGGGTTTCTGCGATGATCGGATCCAGCATCTTGACCGTGGCGCCCGGTTCAAAACCGTCGAGGAGCGCATCGTACGGGACTCCCTGGCCGAAGCCGATCGCATGAGCTTCCTGCTTCTTGAGTTCGACGACCTTCTTTAAAACCGGGGCGTAGAGTTTGAAATTGTTTTTCTTCCGGGCCTCAATCCAGATCGCATGGGCCTGTCCGCAGGTCTCGCTGATTTCGCGAACCAGAGAGGACGGAACTTTGACCGCCCGGTCTCTGTCGCGACGGGCTTCGCGTACGAGTGCCTGGTCATCATCCGAAATATCGACGCCGCTCGAACAGTAAAGCAGAAGTTCACCGAGTTTTTCAGCGCAAAGCTTTTGATGAGCCAGTTCGGAAAGCAGAGCAATCTGCCGGGCACGGGCATCGTTGCCCTTGGGGGGCATGTAGGTGCTCTGGTCCCATTCCAGAACGGCCCGTGCGGACCGCAGATCATAAATATCGCGAAGGGCGCTGACCAACTCGGTGCAATTCAGTTTCATAGCCTCCTTGTATCTCACCAAAGGGCCCCCTGGTCGAGCTTTTGGCTTGGTCTTTTGAACCGAAACTGGCTAATTGGGACTCATGGATTCAGAGCGGCGCCGCATCACCGAAATCATTAAAATCCTGGAACGCGAATACCCCGATGCTCGTTGCTCGCTCGATTTTAACTCGCCTTTTCAGCTTCTGGTCGCAACGATTCTTTCGGCCCAATGTACGGATGAAAGGGTGAACCGGGTCACGCCGGCGCTTTTCAAGAAGTTCCCGGACTCGGTACGCCTGGCGAAGGCGGATATAAGACAACTTGAAGCGTTGATCCGATCGGCCGGGTTTTATAAATCCAAAGCCCGGGCCTTGAAGGAATGTTCCCAAGCACTGGTGAAGAACTATGGCGGAGAGGTTCCTCGGACGATGGAAGCGCTGGTTGAACTCAGGGGAGTGGGAAGGAAAACGGCAAACGTGGTGCTCGGGAACTGCTTTGATGTACCCGGCGTTGCCGTTGATACCCACATGGGGCGGTTGTCCCGGCGTCTGGGGATTTCAAAACACGCGGATCCCGAGAAAGTTGAAAAGGATATTGAGAAGCTTGTGCCGAAGGATAAGTGGAGCCTCTTTTCTCATCTGATCATCTCTCATGGCCGCGCCATCTGCACCGCACGCAGGCCTCTTTGTCCTGAGTGCCCCATCAACCGGTTTTGCCCTAAGATCGGCGTTGCAACTCAAGCTGCAGGCCGAATATCCGGTCTCTGAATAAACGGAAACCCCGGAGGAAAACCGGCTACGGCCGCGTGCTGAAAGGCGAAGTTGAGAGCTTCTTCGATGTTTTCGACAAATTTGAATTCGAGCTCTCCCTGCACCTCTTTTGGAACATCGACCAGGTCCTGCTGATTGCGTTTTGGGAGAATGAGCGTTCTGAGTCCTGCGCGATGAGCCGCCAGAACTTTTTCCTTGATACCACCTACTGGAAGAATTGCACCCCGGAGCGTGATTTCTCCGGTCATGCCGATCTTGGGATCCATTGAGTTCTTGGTCAGCAGAGAAACGATCGCGGTAAGAATTGTGATTCCCGCCGAAGGGCCGTCCTTCGGAATGGCGCCGGCGGGAACATGAATGTGGAGATCGTATTTTGAAAAATCGTAATCACCGAAAGGGAGCAGCGGAGCCGTCGAACGCGCCACACTCAATGCGATTTGTGCTGACTCTTTCATGACATCGCCCAGCTGACCGGTCAGGGTCAACCCCCCTTTTCCGGGCATTGCGCTGACTTCCACAAAAAGAATGTCACCTCCGTGCGGGGTCCAGGCCAGACCCGTGGCGACTCCGGGCTTGTTTGCGCGTTCAATTATTTCAGGAAAAAACTTTTCCGGTCCCAGGAATTTTTGGAGAGACTCGGGCGAGAGCGAAATTTTCTCCTTCAACGCGCCCAGCGTGCCGTTGCTCGCCGGAGCATTCTGCTGTTCTTGCTTAACAATCTCTTCGGCGGCTCCGCGGAGCAGGGACGCAAGCTTCCGGTTCAGTTCGCGAACCCCGGCTTCGCGCGTGTAATGCGAAATGATCCGCTCAATCGTGGTGTCCGGCAGATCGATCCAGTCCCGGTGAATGCCGTGCTCAGTCAGCAATTTCGGTAAAAGATAATCCTTGGCGATGTGGAGCTTCTCGGTGGAGGTGTAACCGTTCATCTCGATCATTTCCATACGGTCCAGAAGCGCCGGCGGAATCGTGTCGACCACATTGGCTGTACAGATGAAGAATACGTCTGAAAGATCGAAAGCCATATCGATGTAATGGTCGGTGAAGCTCTTGTTCTGCTCCGGATCCAGGACCTCGAGCATTGCAGCTGACGGGTCGCCCTGAAAATCGGCTCTGAGCTTGTCGATTTCGTCCAGCATCATGAGTGGGTTTTTGCTGCCCGCTCTTTTGATGCTTTGAATGATTCTGCCCGGCAATGCCCCAACATAAGTCCGGCGGTGACCCCGAATTTCGGCTTCATCCCGCACGCCGCCAAGAGAGGTGCGGATGAATTTGCGCCCCAGGGCTTTTGCGACGGACTGCCCCACGGATGTTTTCCCGACACCCGGAGGGCCAACCAGGCAGAGAATGGGGCCGTGCAGGTCATTTTTGAGTTTGGCGACTGCCAGGAACTGGATGATTCTGCGTTTCACATTTTCCATTCCGTAATGGTCTTCGTCCAGAATTTTGCGGGCGCCTTTGACATCTAGGTTGGCTTGAGTGCGGACATCCCAGGGCAGGCTTCCCATCCATTCAAGATAAGTCCGGATCACGTGGTATTCCGCCGAGCTGTTCGGCATATTCCGGAAGCGGGTGAGTTCCTCGATTGCCTGTTTCAAGGCTTCTTCGGGAAGATGGGCGTCACGGATCTTCTTTTCTAGCTTTTCAACGACATCTTCGCTGGCTTCTTCGCCCAGTTCCGAGCGAATTGTCCGGAGCTGCTCACGCAGCAGGGCTTCTCGCTGGGCCTGGTTCATGCGCTCGGACATTTTTTCACGGATTTCTCTCTGAACGCTCAAAACTTCCCGCTCTTTGCGCATGTGCATGAGTAGAAATTCCATTCGTCCTTCAACGTCCGGCATTTCCAGCAATTTCTGTTTTTCGGGAAGCCCCAGACTGAGGTAAGCTCCGCAAACGTTGGTCAGGTAGGAAGGATCATCGACCTGTTCAATCAAAGTGATCAGCGGCTCCATAGAGCTGGGCAGGAGTTCGAGGATTTCGCGGGTGAGTACTTTGAGGCTGTTAAAGAGCGCTTGGGCTCGAACGGGATCTCCGGAGTGTATGTCCGGGATCGACTCGCCTCGTGCGGACATATAATCCTGGCCTTCAACCAGCTGGTACTTGGAAATTTGGAATCGGGCAACGCCGGTCACGACTACTTGCCGGCTCCCTCCTTCGATCGCACTCACACCTTCAATTTTACAGACCGTTCCGGTATCGAACAGGTCACCGGGTTCGGGATCACTGGTTGTAGCGATTTTTTGGGCAACGATCAGAATAAAATTGTCGGATTCAGCGGCTTTTTCTACGGCCTTGATGCTTCGACCACGCCCCACCGCGAGCGGAAGAGAGACCGCTGGGAACACGAGCGCGTTACGAATCGGAAGGACAGGCAATAAAGAGGGCAATTTGTCCATAGCGGCTCCTGCTGCCAAACATGGAGCAAGTCACGCGCCGATGGAACCGAGCCTCTTCAGATTGACCGGTACGCGTTCTTAAGTTTGGCCTTTGCGCTGCGTTCAACAGCAACTTTATGCGCTTTCGGGGCCTTGCCGGTTTTATATGCGGTCGCTTTGTCACGACCCATTTTACGATGTTTTGTGCTCAGTCTTTTACCCATGAAATAAGCTCCCTGATTAGCCAGAATAATATTACTTTTGTTTCGTGTAACATCTCGATTTCATATAGGCAACATTGACTTTTGACGGGGGGTCGCTGATTCTGAATGACACGTTAGGAGCGCACATGACGACTATTCTGCACCGCCTGGCTCATTGGGCCGAAGAGACCCCCGATGCCCTCGCTCAGTCATATAAGATTCAGGGAGCCTGGAAATCTTTTACTGCCAAAGAATATTGCGACCGCGTTTATTACATGGCGCTTTTTCTGGAGTCCAAGGGGTTCAAGCCGGGAGATATTTCCTGTATTTTTGCCAGCAACTCGTATCAATGGGTTCACCTGGATCTTGCGGTGATTCTACTGGGGGGGCGCTCGGCGGGAATTTATCCGAACTCCATCCCCAAAGACATTCTGTATATCCTCAACCATACTGGGGCAAAAATTCTCGCCGTGCAGAATCAGGATTACTATGCCAAGGCGCTCTCGGCCGAAGGGGCTTTGCCGGTCATTGAAAAGATTCAGTTCCTTATGACTTTTGATCAAAACGGCGCTTTTGCACCCCATGTGCTGACTTATGATGCGGCCATCGAGCAGGGCAGAAAGCTCGCTGCTCAGCCAGGGGTCAAAAGCTTGGAAACCTATCTGACAAGCCTGGATCCTGATGCTGGCGCCTTCATCGTTTACACCTCCGGCACCACCGGGAATCCCAAAGGTGCTCTCATTTCGCAGGATAATCTTGCATTCACTTCCGACCAGGTTGACCGTGCCTGGCGTCTGCCGACGGGAGCCGATCAAAAGCTGTTTTCATTCCTGCCACTCTGTCACATCGCCGAAAAACTACATTCGATCGGCGTTGGGATCAGTAAACGCTATCATGTCTCTTTCTGTACGAAATTTGACTCGATCACGGTTGAGCTGCCGGAAGTCCAGCCGACGCTGATGCTCTGTGTTCCCCGTCTCTGGGAAAAAATGATGGAGGGGGTGAATCACAAGTTGCGAAAAGCGCCGCCCAGCAAAAAGCGCCTCGCTCTTTGGGCGCTCGAGGTGGGTAAACGGGTTGCGGAAGCCCGTTTCGCCGGTAAATTTGTCAACCCGGTCGATCGGATTCAGTTTGAGCTTGCCGATCGTCTGGTGCTTTCAAAAATCAGGAGAGCCATGGGCTTGGGCCAGGCAACTCTGCTGGCTTCCGGGGCGGCCGCTCTGCCCGCGCATGTCTCGCGCTGGTACCGCCGATTGGGTTTTGAAATCCTGGACTGTCTCGGTCAGACGGAGACCACAGGGATGATCTGCCTGACAGAACCTGGAATTGACAGTGCTGGGGCAGTCGGCAAACCTCTGCCCGGCACCGAGATGATGATTGCCGAGGACGGAGAGGTCCTGACTCGCGGGCGTCAGATTTTTAAAGGTTATTACAAGGACGATGCGGCAACTGCTCAGGTTCTGGAGGGCGGCTGGCTGCACTCAGGCGATCTTGGCGAAGTGAACGAAAAAGGTCTCCTGGTTGTTCGGGGGAGAAAAAAAGAAGTCATGAAGACCTCCGGCGGAAAAATGATCGCCCCGCTTCCAATCGAAGAACTGATCAAGGCCTCACCCCTGATCAGCCAGGTCTGCATTGTCGGGGATGGCCGGAAATACCCCTCCGCCCTGATTACGTTATCGGAGCTGGCTTTGGGTGAACTCCGGGAAAAAGTGAGCAGCCGGGAACAAAGGGTGATCAAGGATCCAACGATCACTGCTACGGTGAAAGCGCAGATTGCCGCGATTAACAAATCGTTGGCGGGCTACGAGCAGATCAAAAGATTCACGATCCTTGCGAACGAGTTCTCTGTTGAAGAGGGAGAAATGACTCCGACTCAGAAGATGAAGCGAACGGTCATCGAGAAGCATTACCAGGACATCATCGATTCTATGTACTCGGGGGCCGCTGAGCTTTGACCTCTTTTTTTGCAACCCAGCTGGATTACATTTTCTTCCTGTATGGGTTCTCTTTCATTACAGTCGCAGTGGTTTGTCTCCCGCTCGCCAAACGTCCCGGTATGATTCTGCCCTGCAAATGGCTGGGGCTTTTCGGACTGGTTCACGGCTTCAATGAATGGCTCGATATGGTGGCGCTGGTCTTCGGTGATCACCGGACCTTCGCCTTCATTCGTTTTATTGTAATGACCTTGTCGTTTCTTTTTCTTTTTGAATTCGGGCGACTCGGAATCAGACAATTGCTAAAGCGGGGACCGGGGCGCTGGATTTACCTTCCGATGCTTGTTCCTCTGGTTGCTTCAACCTTCGTTCTGCCGGCCTCCGAAGCCAATGCGATCGCTCGTTACCTGTTCGGATTGACCGGCGCCCTCGGGTCTGCGTTGGGAGTCGCACTCTATCGTAAAAAATATTTTCCGAAGGACCCTTGGCTTTTGCTCGTCGTGGTCGCAATGGCTGCTTATGGTATCGCTGCCGGGTTCCTGGTTTCCAGAACCAGTTTCTTTCCCGGAGCTGTTTTCAATGCCCAGGCGATCTCGGGCTTTCTTTCCGGGACGCCTATTCAGGTCTTCCGCGCCGGTTTTGCCCTTTTGATTTCGCTTGGAGTCTGGCAACACTACCTTGGTCTTTCGATCAGGGCGGTTCAGGGCAAGCGGAAAAAAGATCCGATCATCACCTGGCTTGGGCAGTCGCTTCTTGTGATTCTCGCTCTCGGTTGGATCGGCACCGAAGCCGGACGGGATTACGGCAAGAAACTTGACGAGAGTGCGATGCTGGCCCGGCATGAATCAGCCCAGGAAATCGCCCGCCATTCAATCCAACTCATGGAGCGCACGGCCCAGACCGTTTCACAGAGCGGGGATTTGATTGAAGTAATTTTGAATCCGTCGCCCGCGAACTCCGTCCGAGCGAATCAGGTCCTGGACCGCTTCAGCAGTTTCATACCTGGAGCGATTGTTTATGTCCTTGATCGCGGTGGAAAGGTTATTGCCTCTTCCAACAGGAACACCCCGATCAGTTTTGTCGGAGAGCAGTTTGGGATGCGTCCGTATTTTCGCGAGGCAATGGCTGGCAAGACAGGTCATTACTGGTCGATTGGTTTGAAGACGGGCCAGATGTCTTATTACATTGGAGTTCCGGTTTTTGACAGCGCAGGAAAAATTCATGGAGTTCTGGCTTATCGTGCGGCAATAGCTGATTTTTCGGTTTTTCGGCTCATCAACAATCCGGCTTGGGTTACGGATCAGCATGGGTTGGTGATTCTGGCCAATGATCCTGCACTTCTCTATCGCACGATGGATCGGCTGACGCCCGAACTGCTGAATACGCTCAAAGATCAATACCAGAATTTGCAAATCAAGCCGCAGCCGGTTTTTCAGCAAACCCCCAAAAATGGAGAACTTCTGCACTGGAACGGCCAGGAATATCGGTTTTGGAGCCATGACGGTTCAGTGGCAGATTGGAAGTTTATTTTTCTCTCCCCCTCCCAGTCATATACGCCCTTCCGATTCGCCGGAATCATTATCACGGTGCTTGTCACGCTACTCGCGACCGGTTTCTTTATGGCCCGGCAGCAGGAAAACGATAACCAGGACAATCTGATCGAATCTGAAGCCCGGTATCGACAACTTTTTGAAGAAAACAGCGCCGTGATGTTGATCATTGAGCCAGATACGGGGCTGATCCAGGATGCAAACCGTGTGGCGGGTCAGTTCTACCGTGTATCGCTCGAGGAACTCAGGAGTCGCAGCATATTCGACCTGACGGCTCTTGAACGGGAAAACGTTTTGTCCTGGTTTAAAAAAATCGAGATGGCCGGCCGCGATCAGTCAGAGTTCCGCCATCGACTTTCGTCACAGGAAGTGCGCGATGTTGAAATCTATTCCATGTGGCTTTCGCAGCGGGGCCGGAATGTTGTTTTCGCCATTGTTTTTGATATTTCCGAGCGCAAGCGCATTGAAGCGGAACGAATACAGTTTCAGGCTCAGCTCTTTCACTCCGAGAAGCTGGCCTCGATAGGAACATTGGCGGCCGGCGTGGGTCATGAAATCAACAACCCCTTGACTATTATTCGAGGCTTGGTTGAGGTGCTAAAAAGCCGGTTGGAAGGCAAGGGAACGTCCGACGAAATCGGCAAATTGCTGAACAAACAGGAACTTGCCGTTGAGCGGATCGCCCGGATCGTGAGCGGGCTCCGGACTTTTGCCCGTTCTGACACCTCCCATTTCGAGCAAGTCAACTTGCACGTGATTATCGGAGAAACCCTTGCTCTGATAGAACAGATCTACAAGAAAGCTGGAATTGAAGTTGTCCTCAAATTGAACAGCGTAAAACCTTATTTCCAGGGGAATCACGGAAAGCTTCAGCAGGTGATCATGAACCTGATATCGAATGCCAAAGATGCGCTCGACGGCAAAGAAGGCCGCCGCATGATCGAGCTGATTTCGTCCGACAGTGATGACAGCATCTTCTTTGAAATCCGCGATAACGGCGCGGGCATTCCGGCGGACAAACTCGGCAAGGTTTTTGATCCATTTTTCACCACCAAACCGCCGGGTCAAGGAACTGGGCTCGGGTTGCCGATTTGCCGTTCGATCGTAGAATCCTTTGGGGGCAAAATCATCGTTGAGTCGGCGCAAGGGGTAGGAACTTCTTTTATCATCGAGCTGCCGCGGCAGAAACGATTGCCCCAGAACACTGGAGCTGCCGTCCAGGAACAGATGGTGGTATGGAAGGGGCGCGTGATCGTCGTAGACGATGAATCTGATATCCGGGAAATTTTCCGGGAGTACCTCGCAATTCTGGGTTTCCAGGTAGTCGAAGCCTGCAATGGAGCAGATGCGGCAACCCTGATGGCTGAATCGGTTTTTGATTTCGCCATCATTGATATCCATATGCCGGGAATGAGTGGCGACATTCTGATTGAAAAGGTTCGGCAGTTTCCGACCTGCAATGAAACAAAACTGATCGCGACGTCCGCGGGAATTGTAACCCAATTTTCCGGGGAGCAGCGCGAAACGCTCAGGCGCTCGATTCATGGCTACCTGCAAAAGCCCTTTGATCGCGACACGCTGAATAAACTTCTGAAGTCCGTGACCAAGGGTCTTTAAGACTATCCGAGACTCTTGCCTCTCATCCTGATCGGTGGGAGTATTATCCACTTATGAAGAATTACGCCGTTATTGTTTTATTGGCATTGTTTGGGGCATCAGCACACGCGGGAGAACTTATGCACGGTTTTAAGCTGGTTAGAACCCAGGAAATCAAGGAAATTGGCTCGACTGCGAATTTGTACGAACATGTCAAGTCAGGCGCCAAGCTGCTTTATTTGACCTCGGAAGATGACAATAAGGTCTTCTCAATCAGCTTCAGAACCCCTCCCGCCAACGATACCGGATTACCCCATATTCTTGAGCATTCCGTGCTCTGTGGCTCGCGAAAATTTCCCTCGAAGGAACCGTTTCTTGAACTGGTAAAGGGCTCGGTCAAGACTTTTGTGAATGCCATGACTTATCCGGACAAAACGATTTATCCAGTCGCCAGCCGTAACGACAAGGATTTTAAAAATCTCATGGATGTCTATCTTGATGCCGTATTCTTTCCAAATATCCACAAAGATCCTTTGATTCTGAAGCAGGAAGGCTGGCGTTACGATATCGATGAGAAAACGGGTGAGCTTGCCTACAATGGCGTCGTATTCAATGAAATGAAAGGGGTGTTTTCGTCCCCGGAGGCCGTGCTCGAACGCAAGACCTACCATGCACTCTTCCCGAAAGGTACCTACAGCTGGGAATCTGGCGGAGAGCCGGAATTCATTCCGCAGCTGACGCAAAAAATGTTTACGGACTTTCACAAAAAATATTATCACCCTTCCAACAGTCTGATCCTGATCTACGGCAACGGTGACCGTGAAGCCCATCTGAAATTTTTGAACGAGGAGTACCTTAACCTTTTCGAGAAGACTCACATCGATTCCGAAATTGTCCTCCCGAAAGCCAAGCCCCGTCCGATCGAGGTTTCGGAAGTATATTCAGTCAATAAGGGAGACTCCCTGAAGGATAAATCCTATCTGGCGCAGGCGTATGGAATCGGCGATGCGACGGATCCTGAGCTGGTCATGGGTATGGATATCCTCGCCCAGATCCTGCTGCAAACTGATGCCTCCCCTCTGAAGCGCGCACTGGTTGAAGCCGGAGTGGGGCAGGAGGTGGATGGAGATTTCGATGCCGGCATCAAGACGCCCATGCTCTTCATCCGCGCAAAAAAAACCGAGCCAGGCAAGAAAGCTCTTTTCAAAAAAGTCATTGAAAAAACCCTGACCAATCTCGTGAAGAATGGAATTGATCGCAAGCTGATCGAAGCCTCGTTGAATCGCAAGGAGTTCTATCTTCGCGAGCTGGAATTCCGTCGCTATCCGAAAGGCCTGGTCTTCACGGGGATGGTCCTGGAAAGCTGGCTTTACGAAGGTGATCCTCTCGTCCGTCTCCAGTTCGAGCCCGTGCTCGCAAAAATCAAAAAAGAAGCCTACTCAGGATATTTCGAGAAGCTCATTCAGAAACACCTGCTTGGCAACCCCCACCGGGCCCTTCTGACTCTGACCCCCAGAGTGAATCTGGACGAGCAACGTTCCAGGAAGGTTGCCGCGGAACTCAAGAAGCTGAAGAAGTCGCTGTCAAAAGCCGAGCTCGAGGAGATTATCGCGGTTTCCAAGAGTCTGAAGAAGAAGCAGCAAACTCCGGATTCGCCCGAGGACCTCGCCAAGATTCCCGTTCTGGAAATCAAGGATATCGACCCGAAAGCTGAAGTTCTTCCTCTGGAGCACGCTGAAGTGAACGGGGTTCCGTTTCTTCTTCATGATCTTCCGACGAACAAAATCGGTTACGTGAACCTGCTCTTTGATGCGGGCGCGGTTCCGGAAGAACTGATCCCGTATGTTTCGCTGCTTTCAGAAATTTTGGGAAAAGTGGATACCCGCAAATTCAAGTTTGGCGAGCTGACCAATGAGATCAATGCATATCTCGGCGGCCTCGGCTTTGAGTCCATGCCGGTGTCGGCGAAGGACTCCCTCGATAAGTTTCTGCCCAAATTCAGGGTCAGGGGTAAAGCATTGCTCGAGAGACTTCCAAAGCTCTACGAGTTGACTGAAGAAGTTCTTTTGAATTCCAAATTTGATGACAAGAAGCGGATTCGGGAAATCATCCAGGAAACCAAGTCAGGCCAGGAGCATGCCATTGTCTCGAGCGGAAACTATTACGCCGGCCTCAGAATCCAGTCCTACTTCTCAGCAGCCGGTAAATACCAGGAGCTCACCTCAGGGTTGAAATTCTATCATTTTCTGGTGGAGCTGGACGCATCCTATGACAAGAAGTCGAACGAGGTGGTCCAGAATCTCAAAAAAGTGTCGCAGCTGCTCTTCAATCGCAATCAGCTGATTGTGAGTTTCACCGGTGAGAAAAGTGACTTCAAACTTGCGCAGCCGGGGCTGAAAAAGTTTGTGGGTGTCTTCCCCGCAGAGAAGCTCCCTCTTCAGAAATACAAATTCGAAACCACGGCCGTCAACGAAGGACTCGTGATTCCCTCGAAGGTCCAATTCGTGGCCTCGGGAGCGGATTACCGCAAATTGGGTTTTGAATATACGGGTGCGATGCAGGTTCTGAAGAATATCCTTTCGAGGGATTACCTTTGGAACCGCGTTCGCGTGCAGGGCGGGGCTTACGGTGCTTCGGCGGATATCGGCCGGAGCGGTCAGTTCATTTTTTCGTCCTACCGTGATCCCAATCTTCAGGAGACCTTTGAGGCGTACGCCAAAGCCTTCGGCTATATCCGGGACTTTGGTGCTTCAGATCGAGAGATGACCAAATTCGTTCTGGGCACGGTCTCTCAGCTCGATATGCCACTCACACCTTCCCTGAAGGGTGAAACGTCGGATTATTATTATCTGATGGGGCTGAGTCAGAAGGAAATCCAGAAATCCCGTGACCAGATCCTTGGTACCCGGCAGAAGGACATCCGAGCCCTGGCGGAGATGGTGAATCAAGTTGTCAAGAAGGGGAATATCGCTGTGATCGGTTCCGAAGGCAAGATTCAGCAGAACAAGGCCCGCTTTGGAAAAATTTCGAGCATTATCAAGTAGGTCTCGAACCTGCTTTTCAGAATTTGTTTAGGTGACGCATCCTGATGCCTGAAGTATAACGGGCTGCAAGGAGGCTCTATGCGCTTAATTCAGTTTCTCGTTCTAGGTTCTTTATTGGTTCTCTCCGTTCCGGCATTTGCCGAAGTGAAGGTGGAGTTCAATGCTTATGCTCGCAGTGGAATCCAAGTTGGAAGCCAAGGGGGCAAGGGAGAGAATCTTTATACCGATGGCTTTGCTGTTCATAACCGTTTGCAGGAGCCTTCTTATTTTGAATTAGGCGTGAATACCCAGCTTGAGCAGGATTCCAAATTTGTTCTCACCCTTGGAAATGACAGTGGCATGCCTCATTACAGCGGCACCTGGCCTGGTCCGGCCTTTGCGGTCAGAAACTTCTATTTTGCGATGGATAAGATGCCGGATAATGCCAGTACGTCTCTCTGGTTTGGTTCCCGGATGTACCGCGGCAACGATATTTACCTTTTTGATACCTGGCCCATCGACAATCAGAACATGCTCGGCGGCGGCATCGGCTATGGCGAAAAAATCCATGTCGAACTTGCTTTCGGAGCAAAAGCGGATGCGGCTTACTCGGGAGAAGGACTGACCGCAGCCCGCGGACAGCGTTATATTTTCATCAACAAGCTCGAAGCCCCGATCGCTGACAAGAAGCTGAAAACGAATCTGGAATTCCACCTGATCCCGAAGACCACGGCGCTTTTCAACTCCGGGGTTTCTACCTCAACGATTGATATTCCTTCTTCATCAGGTGTGATGTTCGCCGCGCAGTATCCCTTCTTCGGGACGAATAGCGGATTTTTTCGCCTCGGAAGCGGTGATGTAGTCGCCGGATCATTCGAAACCGGCAAAGCTGCAGTTGCCGAATACGCCGGCGTCACTTCTCGGATCGGTTCAAAATTTGCTGGAGTTGGATTTTCGAACGCCATGGAGCTGGATGCTTTTAATGCGGGCGTGATGTATGCCGTAATTGGTGAGTGGACCCAGCCCAAGGGCGCTGCGGCTGCAAGCTCGGTATCAACGGCTATCCGCCCGATGTACTACGTGACCGGCAGGTTGCATGCCGGTTTCGAATTGGATGGAGTTCATTATTTCAAACAGCTGACGGGTGCCGATATCGATTACCTCCAGATTTCACCCATGCTTGAGTATGCAATCAACAGGAATGTCTATGGTTCTCCGAAATTTCGTCTCATTGCTTCTGAGGCGTTCTATGCTCAGAACGTCACGAGATACGGAAACTCCGTCAAAAGTGCCTTCAATCTCGGCTTGGGCTTCGAAGTCTGGTTCTAGGAATTTGAGCTGGTTCGCAGCATGGGGGCAGTTTTCAGGAATTTGAGATTCTTGTAATTGTCCTCAGCCCAACGCAAACCCCAGTCGGATTTAAAAAGAACTACGGGAAGGCCGTCTCGGTCCATGAGACAGCGGCTGTCTTCCCTTCTTTCGAAATAATCCGCATCGAGCCCCTGTCCTTCGATCCAGCGAGCATGGATATACGGGAGTTTCTCAATTTTTACGTCCACGCTGTACTCCGACTTCAGTCGTGCCTGAAGGACCTCAAACTGCAGGGCGCCTACGGCACCAAGGATCGGATCTTTGTCGCCGAGACCCCGTTGTTTATAGACCTGGACGACGCCTTCTTCGGCCAGCTGGTCGAGTCCTTTTTTGAGTTGTTTGCGCTTCATTGGGTCAAGAATCAGGACGCTTGCGAAATGCTCTGGCGAAAATCGGGGCACGCCTTCATATTCGAAAGAGGGTTTGCCGGCACAAAGAGTATCCCCGATCCGGAGATCTCCGGTCGTATCCAGCATCCCAACGATGTCGCCGGGCCAGGCTTGCTCGACCACCACCCGCTCTTGTGCGAAAAATTGCAGCGGCTTTGAAAGTTTCACGTTTTTTTCGAGCCGGGTGTGCTGGACTTCCATATTTCGGACGAACTTGCCCGTACAAACCCGCATGAAAGCGACGCGATCACGGTGTGCTGGGTCCATATTCGCCTGAATTTTGAAAATAAACCCTGAAAAGCGCGGCTCCGTTGGATTGATCGGCCCGATCGAGGTATTGCGTGGAGTCGGCGCCGGAGCGATGCTGATGAACCGTTCCAGAAACCGCTGCACACCGAAGTTGTTCATGGCGCTGCCAAAGAACACGGGCGTGAGCTGGCCTGCGAGAACGCGGGCGTGGTCAAAGGAGTCACCGGCATACTCCAGCAGTTCGAGCTCCGCCTGGAGCTGCTCATGCAGCTCGCGCGCTTCGTCGAGGTCTCCGCGGGGCCCGGCCATCATCTGCTGCAGAACGGGATCCTGGAGATTGGCAACCTTCTTGGGTTCAAGACGTCCTTTTACATTGGCTTCGCCCTCGGTCTGGAAGAAAAGCACATCGCTGGAGGAGCGGTCATAAACACCCCGAAAACGATCGCCAGTTCCGATCGGCCAGGTAATTGGGCACGAGCGGATTCCCAGCACCTTTTCGAGCTCATCGAGAAGATCGAGAGGATCGCGGCTGGGGCGGTCAAGTTTGTTCATGAAAGTGAAAATCGGAATGCCGCGCATGCGACACACTTCAAAAAGTTTGCGGGTCTGGGGCTCGACACCTTTGGCGGCATCGATCAACATGACTGCGGCGTCAGCAGCCGTAAGCGTGCGGTAAGTGTCTTCGGAGAAATCCTTATGGCCCGGGGTATCGAGGAGATTGATCTGTACCCCCTGATACTCAAACTGCAGAACGCTGGAGCTGATGGAAATACCTCTCTGTTTTTCGATTTCCATCCAGTCCGATGTCGTATGCCGCTGGTTGGCTTTGGCGCGGACGGCACCGGCCAGGTGAATTGCTCCACCATAGAGGAGGAGCTTCTCCGTAAGTGTGGTTTTACCCGCATCCGGATGTGAAATAATCGCAAAAGTTCTTCGGCGTTCAACTTCTTTGTTTAAAGCGTTAACAGAGGTGTCCATGGATTGGACAGTCATGCCCCAAAAAGAGTGAGATTACCAGTCTCTCGCTCAAGGGTGTCGGTGAGGACTGCAGAATGTTAATCGACTGTCTAACGGATTTCAGCGGGCCGAAGAGTATTATGGGCGCAGCAGAACAAAGAGAGAGTACATAATATGAAAGCAGCTACAATTGCGCTCGTCGTACGATATGAAGGTGAAGAACCGTCGCTCGTTGAGACGTTTTCTGATGATCGGGAAATTGCCTTGGTCGAAGCGGCGGTTGATCGCGGCGAAAACCCCGTCAACGCGGTTCATGAACATCGGGAGAAGATAAAGGACGAAGAAGAAGAGTTTGGTAATTACGTCGAAGAACTGCTCAGCCAGCCCTTCCTGAGGCCTGATGTCCAGGAACACGGGATCCAGTGGCTTAAATCCAAAATTCGAATTGAACAGTACCATAAGACGGAGCTGGATGCCGCCAAGACGATCGCGGATTTTGCTTTCCGGATGTACCGCGAAGATCGTGAAATGAAGGACTTTTCTCTGGCTGGGCCCGCAACCGTGATTCGAGTCCGTGTTTTTGTACTCGCTTTGGAAGCGGCGGCAGCGCCCCAATCCCAGGCTGCATAGAGTACATTAAAATAATTTCGACAATTTGCTTGAATAGCTTGCCTGCGCAGGTTAATGACACCCCGTTCCTACACTACTATTCTGAGGGGTCAATCATGAGGCTTGCGCTTAATTTCTTTACTTCAAGTTTAGCTCTATTGGTTTTATTGGGAGCCGCTCCGAGCTTCGCAGATGATGTGATTCCCCCATGTCTGGCTTACGGGCGAGATCTTCCGAACAATACTCAGCAAGTTCTGCATTGGAAGCGCACCACCTCCAATCAATTTCAGGAACGCGGACATGTGACGGGCGTAATTACCGAAATTTATCCCGATAAGAATGGGCATGAACACTTTCAGATCACGATGGGTAAGCGGCCGGGCGATACTTTGGAAATTATTTACAACAAAGACTTCGGACAGATTCCTAGTATCCAGTTTGGGATGCAGGTCGAAGCCTGTGGCGATTACATTACCTCGACTGCTCAGTCGGGCCCCTATCCGGCCTCCCCGGATGGTGCAATTCTTCACTGGATCCATATGAATCCCAGGGGCAAGGGTCATGATGCCGGTTATCTGGTCTTGGACGGCAAGCTTTACGGACAGGAAGCTGATAACGCCGGCCCAAAGAAATATCCTCCCCGCCCGCCGAAACGTGGTGGCGGACGCAGGCATTTTGAACTTTTCGCTCAGGAGTAAATTGGATTTTCCAGTGCCTATGTGGCACATGGAGAAGTAATGAATCTGCATCCAGAACTACTTTCAACAGCAGATGACATCGAAAAGCTCGCGGAATCCCTGAAGGGGCATGATGTCATTGCTTTTGATACGGAGTTTATCCGCGAACAGACCTTTTATCCGATCATCGAGATCATACAGGTGGCTACAGATGATGATTCGTGGCTTGTGGATGCAAAAGCATTCAAAAAGAACTTTTCCGCCGGTCCAAAAGGTGGCTACGATTCGGGAATAGATCCGCTGCTTGAAATTTTTCAGGACCCATCCATTTTGAAAATTCTGCATGCCGCTCAAGGAGACCAGGAATGTCTCTACACGAGCTTTGGGATGGTGGCATCACCGGCACTGGACACGGCTATCGCAGCATCCCTTTGTGGTTATGGGGATGGCATCGGGTTGGGGAAGTTGCTCAAATCGGTTCTTGATGTAACGATCAAGAAGGGACATGCCCGGACTAACTGGGCGATGCGTCCCATCCCTGAGCAACTCAAAGAGTACGCCCATGCCGATGTTCAGCATCTGGTCCGCATGGGGCGCCAATTGCTTTTGGAACTTGAAAAGCTGGGCCGGCGCGAGTGGGGGCTGGAGCTTTCGTCCAAATGGAGCGAGGCGGCTGTTTTTGATGTTGAAGCGGAAGTCCTTGCGACGAAATTGGGTCGTGGCGCGCACCTGGACCGAAAAGCGCAAGCGGCGCTTTACGGCCTGGTAAAGTGGCGTGAAGAGCGGGTTCGGCAGCTGAATCTTCCCCGGCGCTGGGTAGCTGATGATGCCGTGCTGATCGATCTCGCGAGGGTCAGGCCCAAGGACCTGGCTCATATGAGTGCGTTTCGCGGGCTCAACAAGGGTGAATTGAAAAACAGCGGCGAACAGCTTTTGACCATTATCCGGGCGTCTTCAGAACGCAGTGAGACTGTCGAATTGGAGCGGACGCAACGCCAGGCATCTCCTTCAACGGAGGAGGGCCAGGTCATTGATCTCGTGCGCTGCTACCTCGGGATTCTCGCCGATAGACATAAGATTGCGGCCAAACATCTCGGGACTGTTGGACAGATGCTGCCCCTTTTGCGACAAGAGATTGAAAATCCGGTGGATCTCGTGAAATACGGTGTTCTCAGTGAACACGCCGCCCAGCTCATTGGCGCGGAATTGATTGCTTTCATGCAAGGAAAGAAAGCCCTTTCGATTCGAGCAGGAGAAGTCGAGATCGTTGGAATTTAGGTCCGGGAATAAAGAGGGGAATATGGCAAAAGGAACTGTTTCGGGTAAGATGGAAGTCAAGACACACACATCCGAGTTCAAGCGAAGGCGCGCGCAGAACTGGCTCACTCTGGGGTTGACCTATTCCGCGATGTATATGGGGCGCTATAATTTGTCTTTTGCGAACAAGTCGCTTTCCACCGAATATGGATGGGACAAAACCCAGATTGGTGCAATCATCAGTTTCGCGCTCATGGTGTACGGCTTGTCAGCCATGTTCAATGGCCCGATTGCTGACAAAATCGGCGGACGACGCGCCATGCTGATCGGTGCCACGGGTACTGTTGTTTTCAATTTCATGTTTGGCCTGGGCGCCTATCTGGGGTTTCTCGGTACCGGGTCGCTACTGCTGGGCTACTTCATTACGGTTTGGTCTTTAAATTCGTATTTTCAATCCTACAGCGCCCTGTCGCTGATCAAGGTGAATGCCGCCTGGTTTCATATTTCCGAACGCGGAGTTTTTTCAGCAATTTTCGGCTCCATGATTCAGGGTGGACGTTGGCTGATTTTCATTATCGGTGGCTTTCTTGTTACGGTTCTGCCCTGGCAATGGGTATTTTTTGTTCCCTCGATGGTTGTCGCATTCATGGGCTTCATGACCTATCTCTTTGTCCAGGACTCGCCTGAAAAATGTGGTCTCCCCGAACTCGATGTGCAGGATGCTTCCAGCGGCGATAACGAAAAAATCAGTCTGGGCTATGTACTGAAAAAAGTCCTGACTAATCCGGTGACCCTGACGATTGCCGTTGCGGAATTCTGCACGGGCTTCGTCCGTCACGGTTTTGAACAGTGGTTCCCGCGCTACATGCTCGAAGCCCAGAATCTTTCGCTCGAATCCTCGATCTTCCAGAAAGGTGCGGGCGCGGTCGTGATCGCGGGTATTCTGGGGGCATTCGCGGCAGGTACGATTTCCGATTGGGTTTTCAAGGGAAGACGCCCCCCAGTGGCTTTTGTTGGCTATGTTCTGCAGGTTATTTCTCTGGGGATCATCTGGCAGGCACCCGGATTGGGCTGGATCATCGGAGCGTTTATCGTGAATTCGTTTTCGATCAGCATGGTTCACTCGATGCTTTCTGGAACCGCTTCGATGGATTTCGGCGGCAAGAAGGCAGCAGCAACTGCGGCTGGACTATTCGACGGAATGCAATACGTAGGCGGGTCCGTTGTCGGAATTGGAATGGGTTGGATGCTGGAGAGCTTTGGCTGGGGTGCTTGGGGTCCGAGCATGATCGGGTTCTCCGTTGCTGGTGCTGTTCTGATGGCTTTCCTTTGGAATGCCCGACCGAAGTCCAAGGCAGCCGCTCATTGATCTTTTTGTTACGCGCGTAGCGGAACAAAAAGTTTTTCTTCCGGACCTCTTTGCACGTAGAGCACCGTGACGGCATCTGGTTTGAGGTCTTTTACGGCCTTGCTGAAGTCTTTGGTGTCGTGAATCTGGGTTTTATTCACTTTCAGGATGATATCCCCCGCGAAAAGACCGGCATCGAATGCAGGTGTGCCCGGGTTTACGCCGACGACGATCACGCCGGAGCGGATCTGATCGTCGAGGAATTCCATGATTTCAGCCGGTATGTTCTCAACCTGTACTCCTAGGGTCGGCTTTTTTGCGGGTTTATTGGCGACAGTTCCCGCGACTTGTTTGCGCTGAGTGGGGACGGTCGCCTTGGGATCCGTGCCGACTGTGAGTTCCAGCTCGAGTGAGTGGCCTTCACGCCGAATATCAAAAGCAAGTTTCTCACCCGAGCTGGCATGACTCACAACTGATTTGAGGTGGGCAGCATCAGTAATTGGTTTTTCGTTGATTCGTAAAACCACGTCACCGGCTTTGATCTGCTTTTTGACAGGGCTGTCCTGGGTGATGTGGCTGATGAGAGCGCCCTGTTCCGAGGCGTTCTCTGCTTTGAAAAATTCTGCAAGATCCTCGTCCAGGTCCTGAGCCGTGACTCCGATCCAGCCGCGGGCAACGTGGCCATTTTTGATCAGCTGTTCTCCGACTTCGTGGGCGATTCGTGCCGGAATGGCGAACCCGATTCCGGCGAAGCCGCCATTCTGTGAGAAGATCGCGGTACTGATCCCGATCACTTCTCCTTTGGTATTCAAAAGAGGGCCGCCCGAGCTGCCGGGATTAATGGCGGCATCGGTCTGGATGAAGTCTTCTGTTTCAAGAACTCCCATTTGGGCCCGCCCTTTGGCGCTGATGATTCCGAAGCTGACCGATTTGGACAAGCCATAGGGGCTCCCGATCGCGATGGTCAAATCACCGACTTTCAGTTCGTCGGAATTCCCGAACTGCAGAATCGGAAGATTGCTGAAGGGCGAAACAGGCCCCATTGAGGCAGCGGGCGCCTGAATCTGGATCACCGCGAGATCCGTCTTAACGTCCGTACCGATGATCTTTGCACGGGCTTTATGCTTGTCATCCAGCGCCACCATAACGTGCTCCGCGCCCTCGACTACATGACTGTTAGTCAGGATCATGCCGTCACTGCGAATAATGATTCCGGAGCCCATGCCGAGCGCTTTTGGCATTTCGCCTGCGGGTCCGCCGGGTTCAATTTTCATTTCTGGTTCCATTTCCGGGTCCAATGCACGGAGACTTTCCATTTTTCTAGGGTCAAAAGTCTTGACCGTGCTGATGCTGACTACGGATGGAAGTGCTTTGGTTGTGACGCCCTGAAATAGCCGGGAGATCTGGCCGGCAAACTCCTGGGACTCTGCCTCGGGGGCCGCCATGACCGGATTTTGATGAAGGAACAAGCTGGTCGCTGCGATTCCGGACGAAAAGCTTCCCAGGGCCAGCAGTGCACGAAAGAGTGGTAAGGACTTCATAGGGAACTGCAGAGTGCAGTTCCAATGCCGTTGTTGTTCAGGTTATTTCCCGCAGCATTTCTTAAACTTCTGCTTGCTGCCGCACGGGCAAGGGTCGTTACGGCCGACCTTGGGTTCTTCCCTTTGATAAGGTCCCTGTTTCAGGCCCCGCGCATCCACAAAACGCCAGTGACCGTTTTCTTTTTCAAATAAACTCTGTTCCCAATGCTCCTGCGGTTCGCCGCCGGATTTCTTATCCGAAAAACGGGCGCAAAAAGTGAGGGTCCCTTGCTCGTCGGCAGCCTGGCCGCCATTGCGGTCCACAACTTCAAGTCCGTGCCACTCGGAATTCCGGGACCAGTCTTCGATCTCTTCCCGTTTGAGCTCGCCGCGGGTCTTCGAATGATGGGAGGTGAAAATGAAATCGATTTCACCGATGGCGAAGGCTGAATAACGCGCACGGAGCAGTTCTTCTGCCGTGAGTGCCGGCCTTTGTTCTTTGATCACAGGCAAACAGCAGGATTCGAGGTCTTTTGCGGAGCCGCAGGGGCAAGTCGATGTTTCCATAAAAATGATATAAGCTGAATTCCGGGTTTCGCCAAGCCCGAAGGTCGGCTAAAGACAAGAGGAGGATCAAAAGTATGATCAGCGAGCCGGAGTTCAGAACCAGAGTCCAGGAGTTATTCAACAGGGTGGATCGGGCGTTTGCAAACGTCGATCCGGATATTGCGGAAGCGGAGCTGGGTCTGGGGACTGTTACCATCACTTTTCCGGGGGGGGCGAAGTGCATTTTAAGCACCCAGCCTTCGCTTCGGCAAGTCTGGATGGCTCTGGCTTCCAAGGGGGTTGCCGTCCACTTCATTCAAGAGCCAGCCACAGGGCGTTGGCTGGATGACAAGGGTAAAGGAATTGAACTGATCAGCTATCTGCAGCAGTTTCTCAGGGAACAGGTGAATCTGGATCTCCAGATCTGAAGAGGAGAGTTATGACGAAAAAAATTGAAGTTTACACGATGCAAACCTGTCCATACTGCGTTCGGGCCAAGGAGCTTCTGAAATCCAGGGGTATTGAATTCAAGGAAATTCTGGTTGGTATGGATGATGACGCCGCTTGGGAAGAGCTGGCAAAAAAGTCCAACGGTATGCAGACCGTTCCCCAGATCTATAGGGATGGCAAAATTCTGGGCGGATACTCGGATCTCGCAGATCTGGATGCAAAAGATGGTTTGAATTCTTTAAAGTGATGAGAGTTTATTGCCCTCGGTGCCTCAAAGCGGAAACCACCTGTTATTGTGCGCAGCTGAAACCCGCTGCAGTCCGCACCCGGATCGTTCTGCTTCAGCATCCAAGGGAGTACCGCAATCCTATCGGTACTGCACGTATGACCCAACTCTCACTTGAAAATTCGAAGTTGATCGTGGGTCTGGATTTTGACAACGATCCTCAGGTGCAAACTCTCCTGAGGGATGAGCGGAACCAATGCGTCGTGCTTTTCCCTGGACCGGCAGCGCAGAATTTGAGCCGCTTGGATAAAGCGGAACTGAAACTCAAATACCTGAACGAAAGGTGCCTGGTTCTTTTCGTTCTGGATGGAACCTGGCATTGCGCCAAGAAAATCATCACGGTCAATCCGGTTCTGGCAGCTCTTCCCCAGGTTTCTTTTGAGCCGGGTAAGAAATCCGAGTACGGCGGTGTTCGTCGGCAGCCCAGGGAATACTGTGTTTCAACCATCGAGGCAGTACACCGGGTACTCGCAATCCTGGAGCCCGCAGTTGATCTCGAACCCATGTTGCAGGTTTTTCGAAAAATGGTGGGCTTTCAGGCTGAGTGCATGCGTAGCTGACTCTGATCAGGCCGCTAACTTGCGTTTGTGCTCGCCGCCGTTTGGATTCTGGACATAGTAAGCTCGGGCCGACTGGTTTCTAGGGTCATTCAGGATCCGTTCGCGAAGGGCTTTCATTTCGCTGGTCAGTTGAACCAGCAGGTCATCTGGAAGATTCTCGATTTCCGGGTGAATGAAATGCTCTTCTTCCTCGAAAAGGAGTTCCGTGGTTTTTCGTAAATCCGCCATTTTTTGCTGGTAGGATTCCGCTTCAAGGCTGAGTTTTTTCAGTTCGCCTATCAATTCCGAAATTTCGCGGAACCGATCTTCCGATTTCATCACCTGACCGCGTCCATCCGGCTCCATGACGTTCATCAGGGCCGGGTTGGTGCATTCATGCTGGATTGTGCCATGAATTTCGAGTTCGAGGAAGAGCTCCTCCGAAAGGCCCGGCATCATCTCATGCGCGCGCTGATCAAGAACCATGGTCTGTCTGAACAGCCCGCGAATCCGTTTATGGTCAGCCAGAAGCAGCTTGGTGGGACTTCCCTCGGTGAATGTCATGCTCTTGCAAAACTGCAAGGATTCCGCCAAAAAAACAGACGACCTCGCAAACCGCCAGCTTTTACCGGTCGGTCTGAATTTTAAGCTCCGAGTGAAAGACGCCTTTTTCCTGATCCAAACTGAGGCGAAAGCCTTCTTTTTGACAGAGTTGCTTCATTCCTGCGTTCTCTTGCGCAATATCCGCAATCAGTCGACTGATCTTCTTGTCTCGGGCGACGCTGATCAGTTTTCTGAGGAGTTCACCACCCAAGCCATGTTTCTGATACGGGTCCGCAACGATGACCGCATAAGTAGCGTCATTGATTCCGTGCACCCGGCTCATCCGGCCGACGCCAATAATCGAATCGACTGCGGTCTTCGGGTCCTTTCGGACGGCAACGAAAGCAATATCGCGGTCGTAATCCACCATGCAGACCTTCGCGAGACGTTCATGGGCAATCCGTTCATTCAAATTCAGGCGAGCGGCGTAATGCGAGTATACGCTTTCATCCGAAAGCATGTGATGAAAGCCGACCATCAGCGGTTCGTCTTCCGGGCGAATTGGTCGTAACGTAACCTGCTCGCCATTTCGCAGCTTCGATGAATACGTGTATTGCAGCGGGTACGGGTGAATGGCCGGTTTGGGGAGACTGCTGAGGGTGGTCTCGCGATCGTAGATGACTACGCGGGCATCCAAAGCGAGCAGACGTTCAGAACTGGCCAGCAAAGGGTTGATGTCAATTTCTTTGATCCAGGGCTGCTCGGTGACTAGGCGGCTGAACTGAACCAGCAGTTGTTCCAAATTTGCGAGATCCACTGGTTTGCGGCCGCGCACGCCTTTCAGCGCTTTGTAGATTCGTGTCTTCTCCATCATGCGACGGGCAAGAGTTGAATTGAGAGGAGGAAGACCGAGGGCACTGTCTTTGAAAACCTCGACCAGCTGCCCGCCCGTTCCGAAGAGCAGGACGGGGCCGAATTGCGGGTCGACACTGCTGCCCAGGATCAACTCGTAACCATCCATTTTAGCCATGGGCTGTACCGTGACTCCGAGGAAATCTTTGCTGCTGGCCTTTTGATGAACCGAGGCTTCGATTTCCCTGTAGGCTTTCGAAACAGAATCGGCGTTGCGTAAATTCAACTGAACGCCGCCAACGTCGGTTTTATGAGTGATCGTTTCTGAGTGCAGCTTGAGCACAACAGGATAACCGAGCTGTCCGGCAATCTTGATGGCTTCTGCTTCGCTGAATGCGATTCGAGTTTCGACCGTCGGAATTCCGTAAAGAGAGAGCAGCTGCTTGGATTCGAATTCCGTCAGGATGCTGCGACCGGAAGACCTTACCGTCTCAATTAATTGTTCGGCGGTTGCTTTGATGGTGCGGCTGTCTTTTACTTCCGCCGGGAGAGAGGGAATTTCGTACAGTGCCTGGATCGATTCACTGTGTTTCCACATATAACTGAAAACTTTCGCGGCTTCATCCGGGTAAGGGAAAGTCGGAATTCCAGCCCGGTTCAGGATTTCTTCTCCGGCGGCGACATTGACGCCACCCATCCAGCTCGCAAGAACCGGTTTGCCCGCAAATTTAGCATAGGGCTTGAGGTGTTCTGCCGTCTGTGTCGGATCCGTCATGGCTTGCGGTGTGAGAATCACAAGCAGGCCATCACTGTTGGGGTCTTTCGCGGCGATCTCTAGGGATTTTGCATAGCGAATCGGGTCGGCATCACCCAAAATATCCAGGGGGTTGTTGTGGCTCCAGGCGCCCGGGAGGAATTTATTTAAAAGCTCGATCGTTTCCTGTGACGGTGTCGAAAGTTCCCCCCCATTATTGATGAGAGCATCCGTCGCCAGAACTCCGGGGCCCCCGGCATTGGTGACAATCGTCAACCTCGGCCCTTTGGGTCGCGGCTGCTTTGAGAGAACTTCAGCCATATAGAAAAGTTCTGAAATTGCATCCACGCGCAAAACACCTGAACGCTCGAAAGCCGCATCCAGTACTTCATCGCTTCCGGTGAGGGACCCGGTATGAGAGGCTGCCGCTTTTGCCGCTGCGGCACTGCGTCCTGCCTTGATGACAATGATGGGTTTGGTCAGCGCAACTTCACGTGCCGCCGAAAGAAATGATCGCGCGTTGCCGATCGATTCCATGTAAATGACGATGCTTCGGGTGTTGGGGTCATCTCCGAGATAATAAATCAGATCGCCCCAGTCCACATCGGCCATCGAACCGATTGAAATAAAAGAGCTGAACCCTACATCCTCACGAAAGCTCCAGTCCAGAACACCTGTGCAAAGAGCGCCACTCTGGCTGATGAAGCCGACACTTCCCGGTCGGGCGATACTGTTGGCAAAAGTCGCATTGAGCCCGGTAATCGGGGACATGACGCCCAGGCAATTTGGACCGATGATCCGCATATTGCCTTTGCGGGCTTTTTCGATCACCTGACGCTCATATTCAAGGCCTTCTGGGCCGGTTTCCTTGAACCCTGCCGAAATAACGATCGCACCTTTGACTCCGGCAGCGACGCATTCATCGATTACGCCGGGCACGGTGGCCGCTGGCGTGACAATCACGGCAAGATCAATCGCATCGGGGACCGAGGCGATATTCGGATAAGCTTTGATTCCAAGAACGTTGGACCTTTTGGGGTTGATCGGAAACACGGTTCCGCCAAAGGAGCTGGTGATCAGATTCCACAGGATGGTTCGCCCCACGCTTCCCTGTTTTTCAGTTGCGCCCACAACCGCAACACTGTGCGGCTTGAAGATCGAATCCAGCGGATTTCTACCGATCTGCAGATAATCACTGGACGGGTCGGCAACAAAATCTTTAGGCTTGCTCATGCTTGCTCCTTGAGTTGATGAATGCACGATTTCTACCACTGAATCTTCCCGGATGACACAGCATTGAGTCTGGCGCAGTGTCTTCAAGCTTAATTCAAGATCCTGCTCTTATTGCTGTGCAATACGGAATTGACGCAGCCAAGAAGCTGCTCAGGCTGAACTATTCGAAGAAAGCTTTCTTCAGTGCCCCCAAACAGCGATGGCCGATCTGAGGTTTGGCCATTGCCTCGAATTTAAGGGCGGCATCGATCCGGAACCGCTTCTCGTCGAGGCTCATATGGTGCTGCATCACCTCTTCGGGGGGAACTCCCAGCTTTGTCATTCTGGCTTCCACCTGGTCCCACAACTCACTCATCGCTTCGATCGATGCATTGGGTTTTCTGTGAGGAGCCTCAGCATACGCAAGCATCTCGTCCGGAAAAACAAAAAGCGGCGTGAGGACTTCGAACTCGGCACTCACGGATGAGAAATTCGGCATCAAACGTCGCTCGTCAATCAGAAACGCTCCGTACCGCATATGGGTTTTCCCGGAGTCGAACTGTTGGGCGATATCGTACGTGGACAAAGAGAGGAAAGGTGAGCCTTGGGCATCGTAGGCATGATTGGTCATCATGCGGGAGATGGTCGCTCCTTCATCGGGCAATGAACTGGTGAGGGCAGCCTGTTCATTGCTTGGCTTGGCCCCGATTTGATCACGCAAAGTCGAGAGAGAGCGCAAACGATGGGTGAAATTGCCTTTGCTCCGACTCAGGACCGGGGAAAGCGTGATCACTTTCCCGTCTTTCGTTTTCTGAAGCAGGTCGTCTCCCAGCCCACGGAATTGAAGCTTCAGCCTTTTGGGGTCAGGAGTTTCGATCGCCTCCAGCCAGTTTCGCCAGATAGTTTGCTCAGAGGGCTCCATCAAGGGCCACGGAAGGTACGCCTCAACCAGGTGCCGGACTCCCTTTCGATCGTTTTTGAGCAATAGGGCGTTCAGCTTCAATTCCTGCTTTTCAAGTACCCTGAAATCGGGGCGCGTCCTGTCCCAGCGCATCTTGCGCGCCTGAGATTCAACCTCAGCTTCCTTGTGAACGAGTTTGAGTCGTTTCGTAATACTGGCGATTCGATTTTGAAAGTAGGGTGGGGAAGGAAGTTTTTGTTCCGCGTTGCGGGCCGCATCCAGCTCAAAGCGGGTCAGCTTCAGTTCTGCGGCTTTACTCCCTGCTTGCGCGTTCCAGACCGTCTCCGCCCATTCCATCGGTGAGCTGAAGCGGCGACTGGGCAGGAAATCGTCACTGTTTTCGAAGCCAGGGATATTCGCGCTGTTCGAAATTTGAACGAGTTGAACCAGCTTTTCTATCATTGCAGGGAGGTTCTTCAGAGCGCGTTCGGTCACTTTCAGGTGAACGATCAGTCCCTTTTCTCTTGAGACCTCCGGAATGATTTTAGCGAGGTTACCATCCGGGAAAGCTTCGACTTTACTGAAGTGATAAGCGAAACCGGAATTTCGGGAATGAGCGGGTGGTTGCAATCTCGCAATCACGTCTTTGACGAGAGCCTCTGTCTGGACTTTCTCCGTCTGCAGACCCGCCGCGGGATTCGTAAGTGGCCCCGCGGTGAGCAGGGATAAAGTAAGAATCCAAAGAAATGCGAGAGTCTGTGAACTGAATCTCATCCCCTCCTTATCGGAATTGTTTCTGGGTGAGCCAAGTTAAAAATTACTGATCTTCGAATAATTCCAGGTAAAGCATCGCGTCTTTACTCGTGAGCACCAGCTTTTCAAGAGTCTCCTGGATTGATTGAGTCCAGGCGGTTTCAGCTGGAAATTCAGAAAGGAAAGTCTGAAGCTGGATTTGGAGCTCCTGCGGCAGCTGCTGCAACAGTGTTTCGTGCTGTTTGCGGATATCCTGAAAATTGAGTGAGGCCTTCAATTGTTGCGGTGAGACAACGAAATTAATTGAATATTCATTTAACCATTTTCGAGCGGTCTCACCCATAAGGACGATCGATATAAGGTCCAGGGTGGTGTCGGTTTCGGAATCGGAATCACAGCTCTTGTTATGCGCGCCCTCCAGTGGTTGCGGGACGTCTGTGCGTGGCTTGGACGCCGAGCGAAGCTCTTGTTTGGAAACCGAGGGGTACAGAGGACCACAAGCGAAGCTGAATAAACTCGCTGTTATCATGACCCCGATTACCTTGAATAAAACTGTGTTTCGCCGTTTCATCGCAGGTAGTCATAACTATCCTTATCGAAATAGTCAAGTAATTGAGTTCTGGCTTTAGTTTCAGTGGTTTGGGGTCTTGCTTTTCAGGGCGATAGCGTCGGTACAGGTTCTGCACCCACATAGGAAATGCGATGGGTTCTGGTTCCGGCAGGTTTTTTGGTTTTCTTCGGGCTCGGATTTTTCAAAGGGCTGATTCTGTTCGGAGCTCAATCGGGCCAGCCGGATTGCCTAGAGGTGAAAACCGGGCACGGAGCAGCGGGAAGTACCCCCCTCAAAGTCGAAAAGCTTGCAACCGGATTGGAAGTTCCTTGGGCACTCGTGGTCCTGCCGAAAGGTGACCTTCTCATCACGGAAAGACCCGGCCGGGTGCGACTGATTACAAAAGGGGCTCTGGTTGAAAAACCCGTACTGGAAATCCCGGTGACAGATACCGGCGAAGCGGGCTTGCTGGGAATGGCGCTTCATCCTGAATTTGCTTCAAATCGCTTGGTTTATTTCTATTACACTTTCAAAAAAACAGAAGGAACTGTGAATCGGATCGAGCGCTATGTCCTTGCCCGGGATCACCGCTCGGCAAAGAAAAATCAACTCATCCTCGATGATATTCCATCAGCGGAATTCCACGACGGCGGTCGAATTCATTTTGGGCCCGACAAAATGTTGTACGTCGGAACAGGCGACGCACGGGAGCCGGACTCGGCCCAGGATCTCACTCGATTATCCGGAAAGCTACTTCGACTCACAGCCGAAGGCGGGGTTCCCATCGGTAATCTGCATCCGGGGAACCGAGTCTTTGCCTATGGTTTGCGAAATCCTCAAGGGTTCACCTGGCTGAATTCCCGACTACTTGCTGTCGTGGATCATGGGCCATCCGGCGAATTCGGATTGCGCGGAAATGACGAGCTGAACTGGGTGCGTTCAGGAACTAATCTAGGTTGGCCCCTGATCCATGGCTGCCAGAAAAAAACGGGTATGCAATCGCCTTTGATCGCTTGGACCCAGGCTACCCCACCCAGCTCCGTAATTTTGTACACGGGCGATGTGATTCCAGATTGGAAAGGGAATTTGCTGATCACGACGCTGGGGTCTGAACATCTACAAGTAGTTCGGCTGGGGCCCGGCGAACCCTCCCGAGTGCTCGGCCATGAGACATACCTTTCGACGTACGGTCGCCTCCGGGAAATTGTTCAGGCGCCGGACGGCAGCCTGCTGGTTGCAACGAGCAACTGTGATGGACGAGGGGACTGCCCGGCGGAGAAGGATGTGATCCTCCGGATCACCCTGAACACGCCTGCGCCTGAATGAGCCCTGAGTAAAAAGGAATTATGCCTCAATCCGATCTCACAAATTTGAAAGCAGCCCTTCTGAGAAAAACAGAAAATTCACTGGCTCAATTCGTACGTTACGCAATGGTGGGCGGAACGGCCGCGGTATTGGATACGGGCTGCCTTTATCTGCTCTATCAATTCGGAATGAACCATTTTGCAGCCGCCGCAGTCGGGTTTCTTGTTGGGCTGCTTGCAAATTATCTTCTCAGCATCCTTTGGGTCTTTCAGAGCAGCGGTAATGTCCGGCAGGAGCTGGCACTATTTTCGATTATTGGCATTGGAGGACTTGGCTGGACCGAGCTTATCCTCTGGGTTGTGGTGAATGTCGCAAACGGACCCGTGCTGCTGGGAAAGGGAATTTCCCTGGTCCTGGTGCTGGTTTGGAATTTTTGGATGCGGAAAAAATTTGTATTTAAAAAAAAATAGCCGGTTAAAAAAATTCGATTTTCCGTTGCAGAAGGCAAACGGCTTAGCGTTTTCTTTGGTATCTTCGCCGTCCTATGAGGCGCATTGCTTTTAGCTTGTGGACTGTGCTGTGTTTATTCAGCCCACGCGAACAGATTGCCCAGGGATCAGAGGCCCGTTACGGCAGAGAAGTGCTGCCGGGGGTGATGATGCTGACGGGTGCCGGGCTTCAACCTTTTCAAACCCGTTTCGATGTACCGGAGTTGGCAGATCCGTACATCTCCTTTTCTGAAACTGGCGTGTTGATGACGGGAACTGCCCAGTTTTCAATGCACTTCAAATCCCTGGCGGATCTCAGACGAGGCGGGCCGTACCGGATCGACTCCAGGAAGTTTTATTATTCTGATGGATCTCCGATGGAAGGTGGGGCTCCGAGCTGGGACATGAAACCCTCTTATTGGTCTCAGACTGGAAATGGCGGTTTACGACTCTGGAATCCTTCTGTGGACCCGACACCTCATCTGACCGTTTGGTATGGTGGGCATATGCGACCACCCGTACATAAGAGAGTCGCAAATTGGCCCGCCGACAACTTCAGTCGTGATGTTTTTGTTTTTATCGAAAGGACTCCCGGCAAGTGGATCAGCGAAGCAGATTCAGTGTTCTCCGGTCGCAATCAATGGCCACGGGCCGCCGGCAATTACCTCGGGCACCGTTACGGGCATCAGATCGTGATGATTCAGAAACCGCATACTCGAAAGCCGAGCCGGGTGCCCGGAATTTTTTATGAAGAGGTCACGGATATCCGCGAGAATGGCGGACCCGCAGTGACGCGGATTTTCGTGGACGAGATGATCAGCCCCTTCAAGGCCAAAGGCAAGCCACAGGAATTGATCAGTCCGTTTCGCCCGGACGGGCGGCCTTATCCTTCAGCGGTCCGCGAAGACGGGTCAGTTCTGGTGGAAGGGCCACTGTATTTCCGTTTCAAATTGTCCGGGGAAGCCTGGGAAGCGATTGGTTTTTCAGCAGGCTCTTTTTATGGGAAGTATTCAGCTTGTTTTGCCTACCGCAAGGTTTCTGATGGAATTCTGGGGAAACCCTTTCAACCCGATTTGACGGATGACGGACTCGACTTGCACGATTCAGGGGCTGAGCTGGGACGAATCCTGAATCTCGCCGGCGGGCCCGGGCGCCCCGCTGTCATCGTTGATGCCGAGGGGCTGGCTGTTCCGGATGAGCAGGGTGCGTTGCAGGTTTTGTTTCATGGCTATAGAAAAGAAATTCTTCCCGATAATGATTACACCCGGTTCCCGGTGAAATACCGGCTTGATCAGATGTACCGGTCAGCCATGATCGCGACCCTGAAAATCACAAAAAGGCGCAAGGGTGCGCTGCGTTTTGTCCTCGCTCCGGTACAGTGATTGCCAGTTCTGAACGTGAACAGGCCAAATGCAAAAATCAAATTCCGCTCGCTTCAACCGAAGCTGTTCGATATTCGCGCTATTCTGGCTTTCCATCAGCATTCCTCTAGGAATTCTGTGGCGGCCCACCATTCCTGATTTCGGACAGTTTTATCTGGGTGGGCTCCTCGCCACTAAAGGCGAATGGAGTTCTCTTTACCCGATTCCGGTTCGTTGGAGTTTGGATAACCCGGGCTTGAGCATGCACTCCGTGGCAAAGCCCCGATGGAAACTTCTGGGAACTGAAAAAGGGGTTCCTGACTACACGCACTTCATGCTGCCGCCGCCCTCTGCCATGCTTTTTGCGCCGCTTGCGCGTTTCAGCTATTCCACGGCGTTCTGGATCTGGACGGGAATTCTGACTTTGTCGGCCTGGGCTCTGGGTCTGAATTCATCCAGGATCATGCGTCAGCTGGTGGGTCACCCGACCCGGTATGAGGGTGTTCTTTTTCTTCTGATCGCCTTGTCGCCAGTCACCGCACGGGCGATTCGGGTGTCGAATGTGTCGCCAGTGCTCGCCCTTTTCCTGGGAATTTCAGTCTTGGGATTAATGAAGGAAAGCCGTTCCTTGAAAATCGCTTTTGCGCTGATTATTGGTGCCCTGCTTAAGTATGCGACTATGATTCTGGCTCCGCTTTTGATTGCGTTGAGACGCTGGGGCGCGCTGTTTTGGATCGGTATGCTGGGACTAGGAAGTCTCGGGCTGACGTATCTCGTCGCGGGCGCAGCACCATTCAGGGAGTTTTATCAGGTCATCATGCCCACTTTGGATCGGCCGTCGGCCTATCGTGGCAATCAATCTCTGGCAGGCATGCTGATTCGACTCTTCGGGCGACCCATGCCAGAACGTATCGCAGCGCTCCTCGCTGCTGCGCGTTTTTCATCATTGATGGTCATTCTGACGCTTCTCGCGGCGGCTCCCCGTGCGAAGTTGAAAGCCCCTTCGGTACTTTTGGCAGGCGCAGGTCTCCTGCTCGGGTGGTTACTGATCTTCAGTCCGATTGCCTGGGAGCACTGGCCTATTTTCATTTGCCCTCTCTGGGGTTGGTTGCTTTGGGAAATGCGCCGTGCTGGATTTCCAAAACTGCTTGCGGCTTCTTCTTTTGTGCTGATGTATTTCCCTGCAGGAATCCTTCAGGTGCCGGGATTCGCAGCCTACAGTATTCTGCTGCCGGAGCCATTCAACTCCTCTCAGCTGGTCGGTGTTGTTCTGTTTACGATATTGGCTTTCTGGCGATTCAGCTCTGGAATATCAGGCAAACCAGCGCCCATGCAGGAAATCACTCATATAGGGCAGTTGCAAGCGGACCCAGAGGGCAATCAGACCCGATGCGAGCAGGAGAGCTGCAGACTTGAGCAGGTTCGGGGAAATTCTGGTGAAGGGCGGTCGCGAAAGCAAGTGCCCCAGACACAGCACCAGCAGAAGGTGCCAAGGCAGGCTATAACGGATGAGGCTTTGGAATCCGACACTCTTGAGCCCGCTGATTGAAATGTAAAAAATAGAAAGCGCCGTGACATAGATCGGCAGACGTTTTGACAAGCCAACGCTTTTGCTGAAAATCCAAAGCGTGCTTTCCAGGATCGTGAACAGCAGGAAAGCGATCAGCGAATATGAAAGGGTCAGCTGATCGAGACGGAAGCGGTAATGAAGCGAATTCCGGTCAAACAGGGCCGTGTAATCGGGAACAATACCCCAACCGATTTTCTGTGTCTGCATGTAAAGATCAAATTGCCCGAAGCGAATTTTACAGTAGAGTAAAAAAACCGCAGCTCCCCCAACCGCAGCGCCTGCGATAATTCCTGCTTGCAGGCGCCGCGTATTTCGCTTCAGCGAGGAAGACATCAGCGGATAGAGTGCCACGACCACTCCCACGATCCTTGTGGCGGACATGAGAAAGCCAGCCCCCGCAGCATGAAATTTACCGGTGCCCCCGGGTGAAGAGGACTTCCGCAGAAAGAGCAGCATACAGGCGAGAAAGAGTGATTCGGAGTAGCCCATCACCAGCATGAATGCCGCCGGATGCGAAAGAATTCCGAGCACCACCAGAGCACCCAAAGCACGGGAGATTTTCCAATCTTTGATCACCCGCCAAAGCGCCGCCCAGAAAACCACCGCAAAAAGCTGAGCGATAAACAGGAGGGTTAATCGCGGATTCGTGTGCAGGCCCAAATGCAGTACCCGGGCAAAGTAGGGGTACGCCGGAAAAAATGCGACATTCGAGAGAGCGGGGTTCTGGGCCGTGGGCGGAATCGTGGAGTGGTAACCGTCTCGTGCAATTCCTTCATACCAGCGACAGTCCCATTGGCAGAGCAGGGAATATGATTCCTTTAACTGCAGGGCTGGTGCAATCCTGAGCGCAATCGTGAGTTGCAGTGTGGTGATGAGAAGTCCAATTGCAAGCGCCTCAAACCCGGGTTGCTTAAGCCACTTCTTGACTGTTGGATTCTTGCTCATCGGGTCTGATCCGGCTTGGCACCGCCCTGAGTCCGGAAGCGCCGCTTTCCGCATGCTCCCCGGCTTCGTGGTATTCCGCGTCCTGGTTCACCTGCCAGACATCATAAATGTTCCGACCTGCCATAATGTTCTGTGTCGTCAGCATGGCCGTCATCATTGCATGATCCTGATTATTGTATTTGTGCATGCCGTTGCGTCCAACCAAGTGCAGGTGATCAAAATTTGTGTCCAGGGCCGCCCTGATGTTGGCAACATGACTGAGATAGTGCTCGTCGTAAACCGGGTAGGCTTTGCGTTCGCGCACGACATAGCCTTTTATTTGCTCGCAGCCTTCACTCAGCCCGAGCAGTTCCAGCTCTTTCCATGCCAGGGCAATCAGTTCAGAATCTGGCTGCGACCAGAGAGCGTCTCCTTCAAAGCAGAAATATTCAAGACCATAGCAACCCAGCGCTGGATCCGGGACCATTTCTGGCGACCACGATTTGAAATTCTGAATTCGTCCGACTTTGACCGATGGATCATGTATATAAATCCAGTTGTCTGAAAAAAGCTCCTTGCCCTTGAGGACCAGTGTCACTGTCAGAAAATCGCGATACCGAAGTGCTTGCGCCGAGTGCGCAGCCTGTACTGATAGTGCCGGCTGGATGCTCGGTATGAGTTCCCGGATGGGGGCCGAGGAGATCACGTGATCCGCTTCGACCGAGAGGCCAGGACTTTGATCGAGAGTGGCGCGCGAGTGAAGTGTCCAGGTCTGCTTGGAGGCATTCCAATGCAAGGAGACCACTTTGGAGCCCATTTCTATTTTTCCACCCATCGCTTTGATTTTTTCCGCGCATACTTCCCACATCATGCCAGGGCCTTTTCGGGGATAACGGAACGTGTCGATCAGGGTCTTGATCACTTTTTCCTTGGACTTGTTTTTGGACCGCCCGAAGCCAAATGCGTTCTTCACTGCGGAAAACAATGAAAGCCCCTGGATTCTCTGGGCCGCCCAGTCCGCAGAAATTTCGCGGCAGCTCATGCCCCAGACTTTCTCCGTATAGGTCTTGAAAAAAATTCTGAACAGACGTTCACCGAATTGATTGGTGACCCAGTCCTCAAAAGACTTGGGGTTTTTGCGAGGACGGATTTTTGCCTTGATGTAAGACATCACGCAGAGCAAGGATTCGAACACGCCAAGATTGAAAAGCGCCTGGAACGGTTTCAGGGGATAGGAAAAAAAACGTCTTCGGTAGTGGATTCGTGATGAGCGGGGCCGGTCGAGCATGTCATGCGGCAATATTTCGTTCCAAAAATCTTCTACCTGCTTGGATTTCGAAAAAAAACGATGGCCACCAATATCAAAATGGAATCCGTCTTTCTTAACAGTTTTCGATATGCCTCCCACGTATTGGGGATCCGCTTCAAAAACGGTGATGGGAATCCCTTCTTTGCTCAGGAGATAGGCCGCAGTCAGCCCGGCGGGACCTGCTCCAATGATAGCAACGGAAGGTTTTCTTAAAGCTGAAATGTTTTGCGCCATAGGCCCCACCTTTTGCTGAAATGCCCTTCGGCGAGTTGCAGAACCTATGCCTCAAATGTAAATCGTTTTAGTGGAAGCCTTCAATTATAAGTCCCTGAATCTTAAAAAACGGTAAGTTTTTTAATTTTGACTAAAATAGTCAAGCATAATAAACTTTATTCGTAAGCTATTTTCAAGGGGTGGGGGATATATGAAATTCAGTTCTTTGAACTTGGGTGTAGCGGTGATTCTTTTAGCTTTCCTGATGGGTTGTGAGCAGCGCTACGATCTGGCTCCTTTGCAGACCCCAGCCGCTGCAGATAAGTCGGAGATCGCCGATGCAGGCAAAGGCGTCGTTGCGCCAAGTCCCGCTCCTATGGCACCGGGGATCGTGATTCCAGTTCCCAATCCTACTGGAACAGTGATTCCGGTTCCCATTCCAACTTCGAGCATTTCTCCGAATCCGCTGCCAACACCTTCAGTTTCACCGACTCCTTATGTGATTCCGAACGCGATTCCTGGTGAGAACGTGGGCTGCATGCCGACGCTCGCTACTGTTCTGGCTTTCTCGGGAAGCAATATCGCTGTTACCGGAAATGCAATCATCACAGGAAATGTATTCCTTCTGGATCCTTCAATCATGAGCATAGGAGGCACTTCTCAGCTTCTGGACGGTTCGATTTACATGGATGGATCCTCAACCGTCGCCGTGTCTACATCTGGGGTGGATGCGAGTCAGCTCGTTCACACTGATATGAGCGCGGCTGAAATGGAGCTGAACAATTATATCAATGCTCTGGGCAGCTTGGCTCCGACGCAAAGCTTCAGCAGTATCAGCAGCAGCATGGCCATTAATGGGAATGGCAAACTCAACGTGATTTCCGTTGGCGGAGATGTTTCATTGAACTCCCAGACGGCGCTGGTTCTGAATGGGAGTGCTTCTGACGTGTTTGTGATCAATCTTGCGGGTACAATCAATATTCAAGGCCATGGCTCAATTGTTTTATCCGGGGGCGTTCTTGCGAAGAATGTCGCTTTCAATGCTTTGGGCACCGGCGCACCCCTCTCCCTGAACGGGGGGGGTGCAATCAACGGTACCTTCATTGGGATGAGCCGTTCAGCCAGCGTGGGCGGAAACGGAACTTTGAATGGCTCCTTGTACGCCGGTGGTTTGATCAATATCTCGGGCGGCGGTCAGGCCTGGTCTCCAGTAATTTTTTGTAGTTCGAGGCAGTCACTGGAGTAGCTGATTTTGGCTCCGGGTAATGACTTTGCGGAGAATGGATATCCGTTCTCCGCCCATGGAGAAGGTCATCTCGAGAGGGGCTTTCTGGGTCAGCTCGAGAATTTGACTGAACGTGAACCGATTGGTGGCCATCTGCTTTCCAAATTCGCCAAAGTGTCGAACGAATGCGGGAAAATCGGTATTCTTGGTAACCGCCATTGCCTTGAGCTGGAGCATTAGTTTCCGCGTGGCTCGACGGGTTTCGCGGACCATTCTCGCTTTGCATTCTCCGATATCCTGGACGGAGGCTTCGCAGATGCCCAGAGAGTCCTGACCCGCGCTGAAGTAGGTCTCTATGCCCTTCTGGCTGCTCTGCATCAGGAGGTCCGCCCCCGTTTCCTGGAAACCTGTTGCCCATTCCATCAGTAAATCAACTGTTTCCTGTGGCAGATTCGCCTGAAACTGCATGTTGAGATAGCCCAATTTATTCTCTTCGGGAATGTTGATGGAAAGCAGGCTTTCGAGGCCTGTTTTGGCTACTAGCGCAGCGAGGTGTTTATGTATTTTTCGGTAAGAACCTTTAGAACTTTCCCACGCCCAAAGATATTGTCCCAGGTAACCAGAAGAGATCTGGCCGTTGGGACCCTTCTCAATATATCGGGAGCCGATGAAGTTATTGATGCTCATCGCATGCTTGCTGAGCCAGCCTCCCGTTCGCAAGTGGTCGACATACAAACCGCTGTAAATTGTTGAGCGATTTCCATTTTCATGATTCAGGACACTGGTTCTGGAATGGATCTGTCCCGTATTGCCGTTGATGCTTGCGAGGAAGGGTACGCCGAAATACCAGTAACGGACCAATCCGAGCCAGGCAGTTTGGTTCGTGGCCGCCCGGGACACAAAGGTTCCGGCATCCGCGAATTTTTCGGAAGGCTCAAAATTCCCGCGAATTGCGTCTTCGTAGGCTTTTGCGGCGGTGGGATCATTCAGGTCGTATCTGAACGAAAAACCTTGATCGGCTTCCTTGAAGGCCTCGATACCCAGGCCCGCAACGACGCTGTTGCCCACAACGCCGAGCGAAAGGATCTGGCTGTTCGTGACTTTCACGTAGGCGTGGTTCGGGCTGTATTTTTCGATGTAAACATACCAGTCACCCTCGGCGAAGAAGTAGGCAGCCGGTCCCGCGACATGGTTCCAGTCAGCGCCGACAGAGAAGCCCACGCCACCGCGTGCGAGGAACAAAACATTATCTCCTTCAGACCAGTCCGTGAGATCGGGGGCTCGTGAAGGCAGGCGGGGCTTTTGCATTTTGCTGGCTGCATCCCGCGTTGGCGCAAACCGATCAAAGGACACGTTTGTGCCGGCCAGAAGATCCAGGCCGACTGGAACGTTTGTCGGGATTGCAAAATTAAACGCGATATCGATGCCGAGAGCTTTCGTTTCATTCTGAATCAACCGGAAACCATTTCGGTAGTCATCAAGGACGATGGAGTCACCTCCATCCGTTTGGTTAATCAGGTGCTCAGAGCGGTCATAATCCAGCAGAAAAAGCCCGCCGAATTTGAAAATCAGGTGCCGGAGGCCTGCCGAAGGATTTCCCAGAGGCTCTGCAACGGCAGTTTGAGAAGCGATTAGAAGAAAGGCAGATAAAACGAATTTCACAAAAAACATCGGAGGGCCGTAATGCAACCTCCATGCTCGCCGTCAGTTTAGAAATTTTTTATCGGAATATCATCGCAGACGAAGGGGAGGTCGTCCCGTTCTCTCTTCTCGGCCAGAATCTTTCGGGCCTCCATCAGGCTTTGGCTGGTACTGCGGAGCCTGCGATCCAGCTCCTGACTCATGGCCCAAAGGAATTTTACGGCGATTCCATGGTCCTGTTGCAGTAATCGCATGAGCGCGGCTCTCGGGATTACGAGCAATACGGCATCTTCTCTAGCTGTAATTGTGGCAGACCTGAGAGATTGATCCAGGATTGCCATTTCACCGATCGAGGCGCCGTGTTGGAGTTCCGTAAGAAGCTCTGATCCTTTTCGGACCTGTGCCGTCCCGCTGACGATCACGAACATTTCCGTGGCGGGGTCGTTTTCCTTGAAAAGGATTTCCCCTTTCTTGAGACTTTTCACGGACGCAATGGCAAGAATTTTTGTGATTTCAGCAAAACTCAAATAGCAAAATAGGGGTACTTTTCCGAGGGATTCCTGTTTCAGAACCACATCGATCGGTTTGACTGAATTCGCTTGCCTTTCAGTGATTTTGGCGACAAGGGCAGTGATGTTATCTTTACCGCCTTTTTGATTTGCGGCATCAATCAGAACTTTGGGAAGTTCTGCGGGAGTCGCTTTGGGCCCGGCACCGGAGATGAGTCTCTGAATATCCTGGGTGTCAAAGTAATCCGAAAACCCATCGGTACACATGACGAAGAGATCATCTGCGGTGATTTCGATTTCAAGAATATCGGGCTGAACCACTTCCTGGGCACCCACCGCTCGGGTCAGGGTGTTGGCAAAGGGACTCTGGGCGGCCATGGCCTGGTCCCAGGTACCGTTTTTAACCATTTCAACTGCAAACTTGTGATCCATGCTGAGCTGGTAAACCGTTCCGGCGCGCGAAATATACGTTCGACTATCACCGACATGGCCGAGCAGTGCATAATTCGGCAGAATAAGCAGGACCTCGGCAGTGGTAGCGAGACCCTCAGTAGGCAGGCCCTGAACCGAGAGTGCCGTCACCGCTTCGTTCGCCTCCTGAAGCGCGGCATAAATCAACTGGGTGAGCTGCTTGCGCAATTCCGGACTTGGGTTTTCGTGATATTTTTCGATTTTTTCACGCTCACGCTGCATCACATCCAGAACTGTTTTCGCACAGACGGCGCTCGCGACCTCTCCGGAGTTATGCCCGCCCACTCCGTCACAAAGAATGAATAACCCCAGACTTTGTTCAATGACAAAGTAGTCTTCATTGTTCTGGCGATTGCGCCCGCGATCAGAAAGCCCCGTGCCCGAAAATTTGTACATATGAAGATCCAAGTCTAGCAGAACATAAAGCTATTTCAATTTAACTCCTTGCGAGAGTGCCTTAATAGCGTTTTTGAGGTCAAATTGTGGTGGTCTTCATGTCCGAATTGACACGGGTAAGCAAAAGCCGAGTGGTATGGACAGTTACGTGTATACTGGAAAAGAGCGCGATTTTTGGAAGAAAACTCATGAAATTCTATCATTATTTAGTTGGCCTTTTTTCAGGCACTGAAAAAATGGATGCTGTAGCTGTCCGAAATCGCTTCAAGGCCGGCGTCGAAGCCGGAAAGCTGGGAGAATTCGTGATCATTTATGATTACTCAAAGGTGCTGGACAACAAATCTCAAGACGCTCTGTTTAAACTCGTTCTGTCGGTTTCATTTTAATTAGATGAAAACAGGTCCTCATTACTTTGTCGGTGCTTATGCTGCCTCCTCCTCTACCGGGAACTGGGACCCTGTTCAGGAGTCGGCCTATTTTGCAGCTCTCCGCGAACTTCAGCAGCTCAGGGGTTTGGAGCATCCGTTCCACGGCTCCTTGCATCGTGACGACTCAGACTGGTTTCTAAATAATATTCGGCCAGATTGGGAGTTCCTGCTGACATGCATTCCTGGAACCATGGAGCGGCTCAAAGCGGATCCACATTTTGGATTAGCCTCTGCCGATCGGGAGGGACGTGTAGCCGCGCTGGCTTTCGTGAAGCAGGCGCAAGTGGCGGTCGAACAGCTGAATGATTTTCTGGGGCGTCAGGCGGTGGTGAGCGTCCTCCTTCATAGCGCGCCATCTCGCGGAAGCCCAGGCGTGAGTTCGTCTCGAAGTCGGCTGGCGGAGTCGCTGTCTCAAATCCGTGAATGGGATTGGAATGGAGCAGATATTTCCATCGAACATTGCGACGCGTTCAATCCTATATGGGCGCCTGCAAAAGGATTCCTTTCTCTGGAAGATGAAATCAGTGCTCTGCGGCAGACAGAACAATGCCGGACAGCTTGCGGCGTGCTCATCAACTGGGGCAGGTCAGTTTTGGAAAAACGTGATGTCACAGCCCCTCTTGAGCACCTTGCTTTGGCGAAGAATAGTGGTGTTTTGAATGGTCTGATGTTTTCGGGCGTTTGTGCATCGGATCCGGTTTATGGAAGTTGGTCGGATTCGCATGCGCCCTTTGCGTCTCAGTATCCTAATTCGCTCATGACACGAACAGCGGTCTCTGCAGCACTGGCGATTGCAGGTAGCCCAAGTGTTCTAGGATTTAAAATCCAGGCGCTCCCGCAGACTCTGTCACTGCAGGAGCGTCTGAACTTGCTGAAAGCATCGCTTGAGTTCTTAAATCAGTGCGAGCGTACTTCAAGATAAAATCGTGAACGTCGGACCCGGCGTCACCGTTGGCTCGGGAGTTGGAGACAGGGTGGGCGAAGGCGTTGCTGTGGGTGTGGGAGAAGGCGAAGGGGACGGAGATGGTGAAAGTGACGGAATTGGCGAAGCCATGATGGGGCACTGGGCCTTTTCCAGGAACCGGAATAGATGTGTGTGATTCAGTGCGATTCCCGACTCGACGGTGAGTCTACCCGTGTTCAACAGCTCGAGCAACTGGGGCCTTCGGAGTTCGATCGCGTGGGTATGGGGAATGCCGTTACGGAATCCCTGGTCATAGCCTGTGCTCGACTCCAGTGTCACCGAATCGATGTCACTGGTGAGAAGTGAAATCAGTTCGGTCAGATCCTCAGTACGCAAAGCGACTGAATGAATGTGCTGGTTCACGACGTTTGATACTGCCGCTTCGTTTCCAGTTGCTGGCTCCTGTGAGCGTAGTGGCAGGGCGGTGCTGAGAAGTACAGCTGCTGAAATGCCGGCTGCAGAAATTAATATTTTTAAACGATTTTTATTTGTGTTCATTTGGCCTCCAAAGCTTTTGAGATTCTCTGGAGTCCTGCAAATCATTCGCCTGAACAGGCATCCGACTAAAAATGAGACGGGCATCCTGGCCAATTTCCAGGATGCCCGTCTCGTGCTTCAAGAGAACTGCTAATCAAGCGAGTTCCAGGTTTCCTTCCTTTAGGGATGGTGCCCGCTGGAGGCTGTAACCCAGCGGCAGGCCGACCATGAACCAGGTGAGTGAACCCACGCCGAACAGGAATATGGAGTCACCCACAATGCGGAGCCACCGGAGATTCTGGATCAGGGGGGTTTGCATGAGCTCAGTTCCTCTTGCGTACCAGAAACCGTGTTCCATACTTGAATACGCTTGAATCAAGCCGATTGGCAGCAGGCTTAAGCCGATCATCAGTCCCAGTCCGATATTCATCGACCAGAAAGCGACTTTCAAAGGAGCCTCTTTCCAGATGCCTGCTTTCAGTCTGCGGGAGACAAAAAGCACGAGCCCAAGAGACAGCATGCCGTAAACACCGAAAGTCGCTGCATGGGCATGTACGGCCGTCGTGTTCAAACCCTGCATGTAGTAAAGCGCGATGGGGGGATTGATCATGAATCCGAACACGCCAGCACCGAGGAAATTCCAGAAGGCCACGGCGACGAAGAAGCGAATCGGCCAGTAGTACTGCTTCATCCACTCTGTCTTGAGTGCCATTTTGGAGGTTTCCATTGCTTCCATGCCGATCAGCAGCAGTGGAACCACTTCCAGGGCACTGAAGCAGGCTCCCACGGCAGTAATCGCGATCGGGGTACCACTGAAGTAAAGGTGATGGAAGGTGCCAGGGATTCCTGCGAGCAGAAAGATCGATGCCGAGAAGAGGCTTGCGCGCGTGGCACTGCTTTCTTTGATGAGTCCCAGTTTTGAGAAAATAAACGCCATCGAAACTGTTGCGAAAACTTCAAAGAAGCCTTCCACCCAGAGATGCACCACCCACCAGCGCCAGTATTCCATGACAGACAGGTGAGACTTTGCGCTGTAGAAAAGGCCTGCAAAGTAAAATAGGCCGATTGCGGCAGACGCACCGGCGAAAAGGACCAGCAGCTGTTTTGCATCACTGGAGCTTTTCTTGAACGCCGGTATCAAACACCGAAGCATCAAGATCATCCAGAGGACAAGACCGACGGAAAGAGCAATCTGCCAGATTCGGCCCAGATCCGTGTATTCATAGCCCTGGATTCCAAACCAGAAGCTCGAGCCCAGACTGAGCTTCTGGTGAATGGCGAGCGCTTCTCCTGTGAGGGAGCCGCCGACCACGAGCAGAAGCGCTCCGAAAAGCACGTTCACACCAAGTCTCTGGAATTTGGGATCCCGCCCGCCGTTGACGATCGGAGCCAGGAATAGTCCGGCCGCCAGAAACGAGGTGGCGATCCAAAAGAGCGCAGTCTGGATATGCCATACCCGGGAGAGTGAGTACGGGAGATACTGCGAGAGGGGGAAGCCATAAAAATTCTGCCCTTCCACCGTGTAGTGCGCGGTCACTGCGCCGAGCAGGACCTGAATGCCAAAAAGCAGAATCACGACTCCGCAATATTTGGCAACGGCTTTCATGGACGGCGTAAGCTGAATGGCTTCGAGCGGATCACGTACGGGAAGTTCGGCCTGCGTTAATTCCTCTTCCTTGCGTTTGAAAGAAAGATACCAGACGAGCAGTCCCGTGCAGACCAGCAGTAAGATAACGCTCGCAATCGACCACATGACATTGGCCGAGGAGGGGGTGTTATCGATGAGCTTCTCGTGTGGCCAGTTATTTGTGTAAGTCACTTCGGTTCCAGGGCGATTGGTGGCAGCTGCCCATGCGGTCCAGAAGAAGAATTTTCCCATGAGTTCGCGCCGATCAGGCTGAATGAGGATATCGTCCTGGATCGCATAGCTTTCCCGGAGGTGCTTGTACTCGGCCGTATTGCTGAAGAGTGCCGAGTAGTAGCCGAGATTCTTGCGAACCGCTTCAACCCGGAAGCCGCTCAGTGTGGCCGTGCCGGATTTTTCATCGTAGGTATTTGTTCGATAGGCGTGCTTGAGTTCGCTTTTTACGACCGCTTTCTTGTCTTCTGACAAATCGACGAACTTCGCCTGGAACTTTTCGGCAGCGACGAGGTCGGCGGAATTCTCCAGCTCGCGGTGTAGCCAGTCAGCTGTCCAGTCAGGAGCCTGATAAGCGCCATGTCCCCAGACGCTTCCGACTTGCTGGCCGCCAATGGACTGCCAGATGATCTGACCTTCCATGATTTCGTCGTGCGTGATCACTACCTCGCCCGAGGGGGTCATGATTTTCTGCGGGATGGGAGGCGCCTGTCGATAAACTTCGCGCCCGAGGAATCCCAGAATGGAGAAGGCGATGATGAGAACAGATAAGAGTGTCAGCCAATGTTTGCGATTCGAGATCATAGGGATTTCTCACTGAGGGCCATGGGGAAGAGGACGTTGTTTTCAAGGTGAATATGTTCCATGAGGTCGGCGATGAGCTGCTCCACTCCGGTGTAGAGAGCGCGCCAGCTGGCACACGCCTCGTGCGGAAAGTTGAAATCATGGCAAGTGGCTCGAAGCTGGATCAATTTTTCCTTATGACTCAGATGCTCGCTCATCATCACCTGAATGGGGGCGTAAGGCGGTGTTGCGCCGTTGTTGAGGATCCAGGGAAAGAGGATGTTTTCCTCCTTGAGCATGTGTTCTTCCATTGCGTCGGCGACGGTTTTCAGGAGTTCGTGGATTCCCTTTGGAGTCTTAGAATTTTCTGCATGAACAGCTTCGACTTTGCGTGCCAGAGGGATCAGGATGGCCAGGTCGTTCCTGTGTTTCTGATGGAAAGAGACGAGGATGTGCTCAATGAGTTTTGAAGCGGGCTCGGTCTCCCAGTTCGCTTCTAGGGGAAGCGATAGAGTGCTCAGGATCTCACCCAATACCTTGTGAGTATCGAGCTTCATTTCCTGACAGACGTCGACCAGGGGGCGTGCGCCTCCACAGCAAAAGTCTAGGCCGTATTTTCGGAATACGGCAATGCTTCGGGGGTTTTTTACAGCAATTGTTGAAAGATGGGTTTGTGTATCAAATGACATTAGGTTCTCCTGTATGGGAGGCATCTTCAGCACGCGTTATGCCATTAGATATTCTAATGAATTCAATATCTTAAAATATAAGTAATACTTACAATAACAACATTAGTTGTCATTTGTATTACTTTGTTATAAATATAACTACATGCAGGAAACCAGTCATCAGCTTGAGGCGATTCTGTCCATCGCGACGGATTTGACCACCTCTATCAGCTCTGTGGATCGTTATGAACGACTTCTGAACGTAATCAAATCTCTGCTTAAAAGCGACGCAGCGGCATTGCTGAAAAAAGAAGCAGGCGTTTTGCGTCTTGTGGCAGCAGCGGGAATGACTCCCGGAAAAATAAATCCGCTTCTCGGGCGTGCTTTCGTTACGTCCCAGCATCCAAGATTGTCCATCATTTCTGAATCGAGCGATCCAGTTCTCTTTCCTGCAGACAGCGCGCTTCCCGATCCTTTCGACGGGTTTCTGGAAGTCAATCACGGAGATCCTATCCGGGTTCATTCCTGTCTGGGTTGTCCACTGATTGTGGAGGGCAAATTGGTCGGTGTGCTTACGGCAGACTCGGTTCAGCCCGGAGCCTTTGATGATTTTGACAAGCAGTTTCTGAGCACGCTCGGGGCACTTGCGGGGGCGACACTCCGGACCAGTCAGCTGATTGATACGCTGGAACGGACTGCCGAAAAACGCGGACTCGTCGCGCGCGAGCTCATGCAGACGGTCAGTGAAAGTGTCGGCTCCTTTCTGCTCGGGACTTCGCAGGTGATGGAGAAACTGCGTGAAGAAATTGAGTTTGCCGCCAAATGTGATTTGTCCGTTCTGATCACGGGCGAAACGGGAACAGGCAAGGAGCTTGTCGCCCGCTCAATCCAGAATCATTCGGCACGAAAAAGCGATCCCATGATTTATGTGAACTGTGCCGCTCTTCCGGAATCGATTGTCGAAAGTGAGCTCTTCGGACACGTTCGGGGCGCGTTTACCGGCGCCCATAATCATCGCGCCGGAAAATTTGAAGTCGCCGATGGCGGGACGATTTTTCTCGACGAAATCGGGGAGATTCCCCTGGCCGTGCAGGCAAAGCTCCTGCGCGTTCTGCAGGAAGGTGAAATCCAACGGGTCGGTTCGGACCAGTTCTCAAAGGTGAATGTCCGTGTCCTGGCTGCCACAAATCGAAATCTACTGGATGAAATCGCAGTCGGAAAGTTCCGTTCGGATCTCTATTACAGGTTGAGCGTTTATCCCATTCGGGTGCCGGCGTTGCGTGCACATCCCGAAGATATCCCGTATTTGGTAAAATATTTCTGTGATCTCAATATGCGAAAGCTGGATCTCGGTGCCATTCACTTTTCGCCGCAAACAATGAAGCTTCTCGAAAAAGCGCTCTGGCCCGGCAATGTCCGTGAACTCAGGAATGTGATTGATCGAACGTTGGTGCGAACCCAGGCCCGGCGAGCCGGAGCGGGGCATACGATCGAAATTCACCCAACGGATCTGCCGACGGATTTGCTGACTGCCGCTTCTGAGCCAGTAGCATCGGCCACTCAGTCTGCGTTCAACGACTCTGATGGTTCTGCCGCGGTTTCACTCAGAGAGGCCACTTTGTCTTTTCAGCGGGAGTTGATCCTGAGTCAGGTCAGTCGTAGTGGAGGAAACTGGGCGCAGGCGGCGCAAGCGTTGGGGCTTCACCGTTCCAATCTGTTTTCACTCGCAAAACGGCTGGGTCTGAAGTGACTCAAGGACTCTGTTATCACGAATCTAGGCGCCCCAGAAGCACTCCGGCATATTCTTCATCGATGAGGTGAAATTTATCTTCCGACGAATCATATTCGTAAACATCTGCCTCCTGGATATCGAACCACCATCCGTGAAGTCGAAGGGTTCCTTCGTTTAAACGTTTTAGGACCAGAGGATACGTTTTGAGGTGCTCTATTTGCGCAAGTACATTGAGCTGCGAAAGCAGGTTATGGGGCTCCTGTCGCGGAGTGCCCAGGTTTCTTCCGGAGTCGAGCTGTTCCAGACTCTTCTCTCCATGCCGCAACCAGCTTCTGAGATTGGACGGCTCCACCAGTTTGCGTCCATGGACCAGCGCTTCCATGGCACCACACTCCGAATGGCCACAGATCACAATGTCAGTCACCGGCAAGGAGGATAATGCGAACTCAATTGCCGCGGCTTCGGATTCATCGCTGGCGGAGTGGTCTTCGTCCCCGCAAGCTGGAACCAGATTGCCCACATTTCGCACAACAAACAGGTCTCCTGGGTCAGATGAGGCAAAGAGGTTTGGCACAACTCGGCTATCGGAACACGCAATAAAGAGCGTGTCCGGCTCTTGTCCCAGGGCGAGCTGTGCAAAGGTGTCTTTGCAAGAGAGCCTTGTGTTTTTTCTGAAGTCTACAATGCCGCGAAGCAGCTTTTTCATATGAACAGACTATTGGCATAAAGAGGGGCGGGGATGAACGGAAAAAGCGCTGAAAGTCTGCTATATTCTCCTTTTTGCAGAATGGTCAATCTCTACCTCGACTTCCTGAGCATCTTCATCGATGCTCTCAGGAACTTGATGGAAACGAAGGATTTCATTTTTTAAGGGAGGCGACTAGCCATGGAGAGAAGAATATCAGCATTGCCTTCATTATTGTTCCTGATTGTCACGGCGTCGGCAGTCGTGCTTGGTTTGGGCGATGCTCTTGTGCCTCTCCTGATTGCCAGTTTCACGGCTTATCTTCTGCTTCCGCTCGTCAGGAAACTGGAATCGCGGGGAATCAGAAGGGAGTTGGCTGTTTCTGTGGCGATGGCGATTGCTGTTGTCCTGGGAGCCGTGGCGATCACGTTATTGGTTCCTGTTCTGGTAAAGGACCTGAGAGCGTTTCTGGATGCTCTTCCAAGAATTGCAGAGGCTGCCATTCACAAAGTGGAGGGTGTCGCCACGCGCTTCGGCGTGGATCTTCCGTTGAGTAAAGAAGAACTGACCGTGCAAGTCACGGCGTTCTTGGCAGAGCTGCCGGTTGGCGCATTGAAATCGGTGGGCGTGTTCTTTGGGAAGACGCTCACGGGTATAGTTGGCTTGATTCTTGGAGTTCTGAATCTTCTGCTCATCCCGATCTTTCTTGTTTACCTCATTGCGGACCATGACCGCCTTGGAAGAGAGATCAGAGCTCTGGTTCCGCCCAGAAACCGTGCTTGGTTTGACTCATTTCTGAGTCGGTCGAATCAGATCCTGGGTGCGTATTTCCGTGGCCAGCTCCTGGTCGCCGCTATCTTAGGGGTTATTTACGGACTTGGTTTCTGGGCCGTTGGTTTGAGATTTGGGTTCGTGATCGGACTACTTACGGGGTTCCTCAATGTCATCCCGTATGCAGGGCCGCTGATTGGTCTTGGACTGGCTTCTATAGTAGCTCTGGCAAACTTCGAAGGGATAATTGCTTTCGCGAGCGTGTGGGTTGTCTTCGCAGTTGTGCAGGGACTTGAAGGTTTCGTGATTACTCCCCGAATCGTCGGCGACCGCGTTGGACTGAACGCGCTTGAAACTATGATTGCTTTGATCGTAGGCGGGAATTTGGGCGGGTTCGTCGGAATGCTGATTGCGATTCCTGTGGCTGGGATTATGAAGTTTCTCCTGAACGAGAGCAAGACCCGCTATCTCAAAAGCGATCTGTATTCGGACGGCAATGGTTAGCACTCGTTTGGAGAGTTGGTTAAAACAAAAAACCCCGCCGGGTTGCCCTCGGCAGGGTTGAGTACTTGCGCATGCGCAAAAATCTGGAGGTTTCGATCAGGAACAAGTTGTTTCGCCAACTTACCTCCGATTCTTGTCCTATCATAGGCGCGGAATTTTCACTCTTGCAATGGAAATCACGCCGCTAAATCGAACTCGATCTTGCTGTATTCAACGATGGGTTGCTTCACGGTTCGGCCATTTAGGGTGGCTTCCTTCAGTCGGACGGCGCCCAGTTCTTCAAAGAAGAGGATGATCTTGTTCATATTGGATACGTCCATTTTGCTTAGCTTTGCTAGCTCGTAGATCGAGCGAGGTTTAAGCGTAATGATGGTGGAGAGCACCGAAATGTTGCGAATAAATCGTTCGAAGTCTTTGCGGTTATCGAAGCTGATTTCGTAGTGGGGCTTTTTGATCTTGCCAGCACGAGCACGGGTGAGTGCGTGTTTGAAGTCGTTCATGACTTCGCTCGAGCTTTTGAGTGATACGATTAGTGTTTTCATAGTTTGACCCCCAAGTGTTCAAATACCAGCCGTGTAAAATCGGCCATGAGTTCGGCGACGCTCTTGAAAACGTATTCAGCTTCAATGTCGTCGATGTGAAGGTGCGGTCCCTTTGGATGATGGTTGTCTAAAAGGACTCTTTTCTGTGTTCGAATGTTCAGGCAGATCAAGGAATACTTGATGCCGTCGGGATATCGCATTCGATCTCCCACCGAAAAAATGTCGAGTTCCAGAACGAAGTGTTCGTGTACCCGGGGCTTTGTGGTGAAAGATTCGGGCAGCCTTCATATTGGTAAGTATATACCAATATTTGATAGAGGTCAATGAGTACCTATATCGCAGTTTGTGCCGAAATTAGGCGGCGACAGTTGATTACTCGGCTGCTGGCGTAAACTAGCGATCCACTCTAAAGCAATCCACGCAGACGGAATGTAGCTCTTCCTCGTTTTTGGAAGATTTCCCGATCTCCCTGGCTTCTTCGATTGCTTTAAGAAAGATGGACCTGACTTTTGCGACTTCCGTCGCCGTTAAGGTAAGCACCGAGGAATAGTGAACATCATCTTTTTGTAAATTTTCAATTGATCGAATTGCCTGATGACGCCAATTAATATGATGCGGATGTAAATAGGGGGAATCTCTACCCACAAAAATGACGCTTTTCCCTGTACGATATTCGTTTCCATGTTTTTCGGCCAGGCCAACGGACAGGAGAAATTCTAGGGCCTCCTTTACCTGGGCGTTGGAAATTCCCAGTGCACGTTGAAGCGCCTCTCTGGTTCTCAGTTTTGAGATCGTTAGACAGAAGTGTGCGGCAGTGAAGTACCACACTCGATAATAGGTGCTTTGCACTTCGGGGCTTAATTGCTCCTTTTGAGTTTTCAGGCGATCTTTGAGACTGTGATGTTTTTCGATCTGCGCGTTGATTTCGTTTTGCCAACGTTTCTTTAATGCAGGATTTCCGGCTCGCTCAATGGATACGAGCAGAATGAAAAATTTAGCCTCCTCGGGCGAGTGTTGAAGAAATAGATTGATCAGTTCTGCTTGTTCCAGGCTGAAATGCCTGTCTCCGTGTAGGACCTTTGAAACATAAGTCGTCTGGCATTGGGCGGCTACAGCCATTGAAGACTTCATTCCACGTCCGCGACCGGGGCTTGAATGGATTAAATCAGTTAGATACGGCTTATATGACTTATAATCAAAAATTATTTCTTTCATACTATCAATATATTATCGAATGTTTGTGACAAAAATACCCAAAACTTTGGGAAAATTAATTTAAATAACCTATTTCGCACCGATATAGTCGGATATTAGTTAGCTATACGGGCCACACGAGGATGGCCCAAGCGAGTTAAGCGGAACGTCTAGGGTTGGACGACCGCGTTTCAGAGGTGTTCTGTGCGGACGCTTCCTATCTCGGTTGAAAGGATTTTTTTTATGGGCTTTGTTTCAAAAAAACATTTGTTTTTAGCGTTGTTATCCACTGCATGCATGGGAACTGCCGCTTTCGCGCGAACGGTGCGACCACTCTATATTGGAGGAATCTTCTGCACAACGACAGCGCAGGACCGACCCACGACCTATGACGTATATTTTGATGCTGTGTCGCTTTCTCGCCTTCACCTCGGAGGCGAGGACAGTGAGATGGAGAATGGAAAGATTCCGACCCTCCTAGTAATGGAAACTGATGGGCAGAAAGTCGCTCTTACCAACGCGTGGACTTTGATCAAGATGGACGAAGAGCAGAAGGATGCACAGGTGAGCGTGAGCTTCCGGGACGGTGACCAACGTGCGATTTTGGTCGCGGATTTCAAAAACGGCAAAGCCGAACTCCAGTTCACGGGCGTATTTGCTACCCGCTCCGAGCCCCTTGTTTGCAAGGAGTCGAATAAGTAGTCGCCGAATGGAATTTCTCAAGAAAATTGGATCGTCTAAGTTTTTGACAACTGATTTGAACCAAATATATTTTGAAAATAGGTCCAGTGCTAACTATTGGAATGTGTGGGACTTTGTTGTGGCATGAGCACTGCATTTATAAGGAGTTAATATGAAGAATATAGCGTTTAACCGAAAACCTTCACTGCCTTTGATTAGGCCAATGATTTTGGCTGGACTTATCGGCCTGACTCTCCTGGGACCCACTCGAGCGCTCGCGGGCGTCGGAGATGGGGGCGGAAATAGCCTCAAGGGCCAGATGATCGAGGATTACCTTGTGGTCGACCCAGATCAGGAGTTACCCGGATTCAAGGAAGCCATCGATGGCTTGGTTTCCCGAATTGATGAGGCGATTCCAGATTTTGCGAAAGCCATTCGAATCGCAGTTAAAGAGCAGAACTGGTATCTGATTCCCCAAAAAATCAAAAGACTCCCAGAGTCCGTAACCGGGCTGCATTTTGAGACGGATCAGTGCGCCTATCAGAGCGGCAATGAGATCTTCATCGACGAAGATTGCTTTCAGGAATTTCCCTCCATTGCTAGCAAGCAAACGCTGTACAAGCATGAGGCTCTCATGGCCACTCTTGGGGTACCTGCTGAAAAAATTCGACTCATTCTTGGGTTCATGAAAAAGAATCCAAATTTCACGGGTGACGATCTTCGATCAAAGCTAAATCAAATAGACAGCAAAACGCCTTACTATAGGGCAGAGACAAGGGCTCAACAGATTGCTAAAAAGTCTCTTCGCGAAGATGCGCTAGCCAGACTTCAAGCTGTTTGTTCGAGTAATTTGTCATCATTCGATAAAAAAGTTGCGCTTTTGGAGGCCGACACCGTCAATACCAAGATTTGGAAGGAGAGTTTGAAAAATGTGGATGGCGGAACCTGGCCCTACGACTCTTATATAGGGTACGGTCCTTACTCCTTCTTTCGCCATAATCCCGATTCCTACCTTCCCCCTGAAGAGAAGGATCCAGAGGCTTTTTGCGAAAAGCTGTTCCCAAATATTGAGGCCAATAACTCTGGAATAAATACGGTCATTAGAGGTCTCGCTTCAATTAACAACATGTCGAATTCGACTGAAGCTAAGATTTCAAATAGGCATACAAAAATCGTCGAAATAAGCCTTTCGCAAGGCTCGGATGAGAAGTCCTCGATCATCGCACAAGTTGGATCTTTGGCGGCAATAGCCCGATAATTCACAAAGCTCGGACTGGTCTCCACCGACGCTGGGACCAGTCCACTTTTCTGTAATAGATATCCTTTCCGAACGCTGTCACCGGAGTCCGCAACTATTCTGCTGCGGATTCCGGAGTTCGCCCACGGTGGACGAAAAACCCCGGTCGGCGACGAACGCCCGGCTGAGTCCGCAATACTGACAAATTCGCCGCGCTTTTAGTGCTCATTAAGGTACCATTTATCCGTACCCGAACGCTGACCTCCGCTGAAAAGGTGCTGGCGTTTAGGATTTGATTGATTACGGATCGACGGACCAAAGATTATAGCTCAGATTAGCCGGGGAGGGACCCCGGGGTCATCGGTGAATGTCATGGATGGAACGTATACGAACGGGCACTTGAGAAACGACGGCCAGAAGACTCAAGCGGGACGCCGGCGAGAAGGAATGGGCACCCCTCCTATTTGGAAGCATGCGAAAGTTTAATCCCCAAATGTGATTTCACTAGGGGCGTAGCCTCTGCTTCTCTTTGAGCAAGTTCAGTACGGATCGACGGTACTTTCATTGGTGCAATGCCGAGACGGATAAGCGGGATGACCCAATTTACTGTGTTTCAGATTTATTGCGGAAGGCTCGCTAGTCAAATTGAACCGAAATGGTGCGCCTGGTGTTTCGGGGCGAGGCTTTTAGCAATTAACGGGATTCAAAGAACTGATATTTTCGATCAGGGCTGGAAGTGGGTTCAAATTGTGGCGGTCCACCTGTGCTCTTGCTAAATGAATTCTGTTTAGAATATTTCAACTTTTTTCATCTTGGCTGAAAATTTGTTTTGAGGTACGGTCTCGACCTTGACGATGTGAGTCATTGAGGAGCGGGAGTTATGGTTGATTTGATAACTTATAAAGAAGAGGCGGCTAAACATGCTCTTCAGTTTAAAGAACTTCACGTTGAATTCTTTTCAAGTCGACCCCCCAAATTTGCACAACTTGCCTCTCGTTCTCCTCGACAGGATTCGAATGCATTCCGGGTTAACGATGAGGGATTTCTTTTCGAGCTAAAATTTCCAGCTTTTATTCGGCGTGTTGAATTTGTTGCCGAAGCGTCTTCAACAAAACCCCCTTCCTTGAAAGTTGAACTGCTTCCAATAACGGATAATCCGGCGAGCGCGGTGAAAACCGAACCAGATTCTGAGAAGCCAAATGTACTTGTAGCAGAAATTAATGCTATTGTCCGCGGGTTCAAGGTCGCACCAGATGGCTTTTTTTCAAAGCTCCGGACCCACAAGCTTACACACGTTTTAGTCTATGGCTATTCTTTAACCGATCTCGAAAACCTGGAGGATGCAATCTATTGGTACATAGATGCAAAAGCCCGTTTTAATTCTACTATTGAGTCTGGATTCCAAAGCCTTGAGCTTGCGAAAGCCGCACTTTCCAAGCAGGAATCCGATTGGAAGGCCTCGGTTGAAGGCACGAAGAAGGAGCTTGCTGAAAAAGCTACGGAGCAGGCGAAGCAGTTGAAAGCTGAGTCTGAAGAGGTTGCTAAAACCTTAATTGCGAATAAAAAAATACACGATGACCAGATCGCAAAAATTCAAACTGAAATCAAAGCTAAAGAAATCGAAATTCGTGCGTTTACTGAGCAGCTTCAAAAACTCTCGGAGGAGAGAGTTCGGCTTGTTTCTGGAAATGCAGAGCTTACAACGCAGAAAGAACGTCTCTCAAAGTTTGTAGATGAGCAGCAAAAGCAGGACCGGGATCTTGAGCAAAGAATTGCCGAAAAGAGTGCTGCGCTTTCGCATATGACAAAAGAGGCTGCAGTCTTATCGGAACGACTCAGAGAAATGAACAATGACGTTTCCATGTTCGCTGATGATATGAAAGGTGTGGTGCAGCAGGGAGATCAGCAAATTTCGAAATATCTTAAGATCATTTGGGCATGTCTGCTTATCGGCGCAGGCTTAGCGATCTTTTCGGTGTGCAGCACAATTAACGTTTTCGATACATTCGTTGCGAAGCCGGAACTGACGGTCAAAGGTTTACTTTTCGTCAAAGCTCCGTTTGTGTTCATTATGGCATCGGTGTTCACGTTTCTTTTCAGTTTTGCGAAACCGTTCCTTGTAAGAATTCGTGAAATTCATGCCAAAAGGCTAAGAATCGCGGAAATCAGTATGCTTGCACGCGAAATTTCAGATTCCGCATTACACGGAGAGTGTGTTTCCGATGAGGAACGCGCGCAAGTTCGTCTTGAAGTGCGCATGAAATTTTTGCGGGATTATCTAACGGGGGCTCTGGATCCAGTACATTCGCCAGTGACGATTCAAGATCAGGAGCGGAAGCGAACTGATGTGCGTGCAATTGTTGGCGATATTTTGACAAAGAGCTTGAGCACGAAAATCAACACAGGAAATACTGCTAAAGTAGTCCCGGAAGTGTCTGCGTCGAAAAATGTAAATTAGCCCAAGCTATTTCAAAAAATTTTTTCAGATTTAGAGAACATAGACCATCCCCGCTACGCCGGGAGATCTGACCCCCACCCCCCGGGGTCCCCAAACCATGCTCCCAGAATTTTGAGTCTGGGCTCCCGAACCACAATCCCGTAGTCGCTCAACGAGGAACTACAGTGGATCGACTACAGGCGGTTGCAACTGGGGTGATTTGCCGTGATCTGAAGTGGATTCGACGGCGGACTAAAAAGAGCTTCTTCTGACTAAGTTATTGTTATTGCTAGAAACGAAAAACCCCGCCGAGTTGACCCCGGCAGGGCTGAAATTTGGAGGTGACGGTGGGAATCGCACCCACGAAAACTGGTTTTGCAAACCAGCCCATTAGCTATTCTGGCACGTCACCAATGCCCTAGTGCTACCAATTGACCTTGGGTCTTGTCAATGGAGGTGTTTTTGGCCGTATTCGCGCCCGCAGCAGCTCTTTAAACGCCGGTACGCTCAGGACCCCAGATCAGCTTATGCAGTTGCAGCTGGAAACGAACTGGCAGCTGATCTGTTAATATCTTCTCCGCCAGCCACTGGGCTTGGACGCCTTTGAACTTCTCGGATTTTCCAGAAACGGGCAGCGCGGGGGAAAATAAAATTTCTTGAGTAGGGATCATGTTTTCCCGCACAACCGCTTTTGCCCAATCATAATCTTCTGGCGAGGCGACGACGAATTTCACCTCATCGGTCGGCTTCAACAAATTCAGGTTTTCGCGAAAACCGCCACACGACATTCCGCTTGAAGGAGTTTTGATATCCATGATGATTCGGGCCAGACCTGCTACCGGCGCGATCGAAGTTTCCCCATGCGTTTCGATCGAGACCGCGTATCCATCCTTCTTCAGGGCCATCACCAAAGAAGGAGTGTTCTTCTGCAAAAGTGGTTCGCCACCTGTGATGAGTACGTTTTTGACGTCGTAGCTTCGGATTTCCGCCAGGATTTTTTCAATCGAAAATTTTTGGCCACCGGTAAACGCGTATTCTGAATCGCAATAAGTGCAGCGCAAATTACAGCCCGTCAGGCGGATGAAACCAAAACGCAGCCCCGCCAGAGTGCTTTCGCCCTGGAGGCTGTGGAAAATTTCGGTGATGATTAATTCAGGAGAATCCGATTCATGACTTCGTGGCATTTGCAGCGTTTATAGCACGAATAAAAAGGCAAAGCCCGGACAGCGTTCATGCTGTCCGGGCTTTGTAGAAGAAGAGGGGGTCCTATTTGGGGGACCCCCCTTTGAAATTGGTGGACCACTCGATGGCCCTACGTTTGTTTCCTCCTTTGGCAGCTCGGCTTACTCGGTAAACCGTCGGGGTAAGCGGTTTGACCCAGTCCCGTGGCTTTGCGTCCTGACCTCACGGCCAGTTTGCCTTTTTCAATAGGGGGGGTTTTGGGGAAAACCCGCCTCTTCAAACGGTCCCTCTTGGACCAACTTTCCGGCCAGCGCGGGATTGCGGTGGCCAAACCTGTTAAAACCTCTTAAAAATAGACTAGCGCAACGCGTTAAAGATTGCAAGAGGGTTGCGTAATTTATCGATTTTAAAGCATAATCCGGAAGTATGTTTAAAATCCTCAGAACCAGTTCATTTTTCTACTTATCTCGGTTTCATGCTTCTGTTTTTGCTCTCATTTTTCTAGCCGGGGTCTCTGCGGAAGCGGCGGAATTCACCGATGAGGTCGAGCGTGATTTTGCAATTCGGACCATCGGTCAGCTGAATGTCACTAATCTGCGAGGCTCGGTCGTCGTGCGCGGATGGTCTTTGGATAAAATCCGGGTGAAGGCCAAGCGCAAAGTTCTCGCCGAAACACCCGAGGAAGCGGCGAAATTTTTCGGAGCGCTCGATTTTCGTTATCAGCTTGTGGGGGAAGACATTGAATTATCCGCCGAGTATGGCCGTGGTCTGACTATCGATGAGCGCTTGAAAGAACGACAGACATCCAAAACAGAGATGCAGATCATCGTCTATGCTCCCTCCAATCTCAAGCTTCGCATCTGGACCGTTGATGGAGCGGCATCCGTGAAGTCGTGGAATGCGAATGTCGAGATCAGAACAGCAAAAGGCACAATTTCCGCTGAACAAGTTAAAGCCCAGAGTCTTTCTGTGATGTGTCCCTCTTGTTCGCTTGAAGCAAAATCGATCAACGCGTCTTTCAGGTGTATGGGCGGCACAGGCGCAGTGGAACTCAGCGATCTGCGCGGCGCAAATATTTATGTGGAGACCGATAGCGGAAATGTCCGGGTTTCTCGCATAAAAGGCGAGCAACTCTACGTTTTAAAATCGGCGACACTCACGGCCAAAAATCTCGACGGACGCATTGAATTTCATTCACAGAGTGGAAATATTGAGATTACCGAAAGCGCTGGTTTTCTGAGTGGCAGAACAGAAAGTGGAAATATCTCGGCTAAAATGAATGAATGGCGTTTCCTCGACAAGGCATTACTGGAGTCCAAAGAAGGATCCGTTTTCCTTAAACTGCCGGTAGAATTTTCCGGTGAAGTGGATGTCTGGAGTTTTCACGGAAAAACAGCTGTTGGTTTTCCAATTGAGAAACTCGAAAATCGTAGAACGGTCGGTCCAGAGCCGATTAACCGCATCCAGGGTTTGGTTGGGCGTGGGGGCGAGGTTTTGAAGCTTTTTTCTGAAAAAGGGGATGTTTCCCTGGTCAAGGTCGGCAAAAACTGAATTGTTGGCTGATCCTTGTTTTTTTCCGGTTTATTCGTATAAAATCAGCACTTGGCGCATGGCGTAATCTTGTAAGTAAAAAAATTTAAAAAAAGCTGTTGCACGGTCGATTTAGTAGCGCTATACCAGTCACTCACTCTTACGGTGAGAAGCGTTACACAGATTCTTAGGCTGCAAAATGAGAATCAAGGTAGCGTTCGGTCTTTGACAATTAGATGAATTTTTTGAATGAGAAAGTGAGGGCGAGTAGACGTTGTCATTCACCTACGCAGGTAGGTGGTGGATGATGTCGAAACCTCGAGCAATCTTTGAGTCCGTTAGGGTCCGA